>MTLE01002204.1_pt1 | contig 25226 bp, 21 predicted proteins | sample 1982461 | NCBI WGS metagenome assembly MTLE01 (sample SAMN05712605, study PRJNA340218) | biofilm metagenome | isolation source: sample SPL anode biofilm adapted to -200 mV | place: USA | collected 2012-02-03
TACCTGCCGCTTTACGGTATGGCAAAATGCGGCCCAGCAGGCACATTATTAGACGGCAATCCCTCCCGCGTCGTCCCCGTGGACCCGTCTATGTTAAGTTTTCCCGCCTGCAAAGGTTTTATGGTGGAAGCTAAGGGCGATTCCATGACAGAACTTATCCACCCCAAAGACTGGCTGATTGTGGAAAAGAACAATACCCCGCGCGAAAGAGATGTTATAGTCTGCTCCAATAACGGCGAAACGCTGGTAAAGCGTTTTGTAAAAGACACGCAGGGCAATGTGCTTTTGGTATCCGATAACACCGCCTACGCGCCGATAGTGGCCGATAAAGATTCCTTAAAAATAGAAGGGATTGTAAGAAGCGTTTTAAAAAGGGAAATATAGAGCAATCTAAGGTTTTCCTTTACAGGCAAAGGGCCGTTTCCTTTTGGGAAGCGGCCCTGTTTTTTATTATCACTTATAAATCTTCGCGCATTATCTTTTTGGCAAGCTGCCTTTTAGCTTTTGTCCTTGCGCGCTTTATTCTTGTGCGGGCCTTTGTCTTTTTGGCAGGTACAGCCCATTCGTCGTGTTTAACGTGTAATGTTTTATCCATAGGCACATTATAATATTTCTTTTCGCGCACCGCAAAAAACGCAAGCGCAAAGGCTCGGAAAAACGGGCCAAAATACTTTATATATTTACTTTAACAATTTAGTAGAATTTTAATTGTCGCTTATTTCAAAAAATCGGAAGGTGTAAACGTAAAAAATGAATAAAACCGCAAGTGTAGCAGCAAAGCTGGGCCTCTTTGGTCTGGTGGGCGTTGTAGTAAGTTCCATGATGGGTTCGGGAGTATTCTCCCTGCCGCAAAATATGGCGGCGGGCGCGTCGGTGGACGCAATCGTTATAGCTTGGATTATAACGGGTATCGGTATGTACTTTGTGGCGGAAACCTTCCGACTTCTTTCCACTATAAAACCTAATATGACTTCGGGCATTTATTCCTACGCGCAGGAAGGCTTTGGCCGCTCCGCGGGCTTTTTTGTGGGCTGGGGATATTGGCTTTCCAACGTGTTTGCAAACACGGGCCTTGCCGTTATATTAATGGAATCTTTAAACTACTTTTTTGCCCCGCACTTTAAAGGCGGCAATAACTTAAATTCGTTTTTACTTTCCACGGTAATTATCTGGTCCTTTTTTCTGTTAATATCAAAGGGCATAAAAGCAGCGGCTTCCGTCAATCTGGTAGGCACTATTTTTAAGCTTATCCCTTTAGCCCTGTTCATATTAATAACAATAGCGGCCTTTAAATTTGACGTCTTAAAAACAGCTTTGTTTGATAATTTAACCTTTGCAAACTTTAATGCCGTCAGCCTTTTGGGGCAGATAAAAAGCACAATGCTTGTAACGCTGTGGGCGTTTATCGGTATAGAAGCGGCTGTTGTCCTTTCCGACCGCGCCAAAAAACAGTCCGACGTTGCAAAAGCCACAATAATCGGTTTTACAATGGCGCTGTGCTGCTATATGCTTATATCAATAGTTCCGTTTGGCATTCTTTCCAGGGACGAGATTGCAGGGTTCAGCAATCCTTCAACCGCAGGCGTTCTTGCCAGCATCATAGGGCAGTCGGGCGCGCTTTTGATGACTTTAGGGCTTATAGTTTCCGTCTTATTTTCGTGGCTGTCTTGGGTAATTATCGCAAGCGAAGTTCCCTTTACTGCGGCAAAGGGGGGAACATTCCCCAAGCAATTTGCTAAAACCAACGAAAACGGCACGCCTGTATTTTCCGTCTTAACAACCACGCTGGCAATGCAGCTTGCCCTGCTTATAGCTTTTTACTCCGCCGACGCGTGGAACACAATGCTAAGCATAACCGCTGTTATGATACTGCCCGTTTATTTGGTAACAGCAATGTTTCTGTGCAAAATATCGTCCAAAAAACGCTTCCCGCGCGGGTACGATGTGCCGCGTGGCAAAGCTATCATAACTTCAGTTTTAGGCGTTATTTATTCCGTGTGGTTATTATACGCGGCCAACCTTAAGTATCTGCTTATGGCGATAGTTTTCTTCTCTATCGGCATTCCCGTATTGATGACGGCAAAGCGTCAGGCAAAACGCGCGAGCCTTGCCGAACAGAAGGAAGAAACGGAAGAAGAACAGGCTTAACTTTTTAAATCAGCGTAGTTTTTAATTAATTTCGGCTCTTTGCCAAGGTATGAAAGTACCATAGCGCAAAGGGCCGTTATTATTCCAAACACCAGCGTAAGGTGATAGGCGGAGCTGAAGGCGACCGCGTGTACCGCGCCGCCGTGTTCAAAATACTTTTGCAGAGAAGTAAAAATATTAACCGTAAGGCAAACGCCCGCCGATATGCCTATGTTTCTGGAAAGCGCGTTAAGCCCGCTTACGTCGTTGTAAAGTTTTCTGGGGACGGAACTCATAACCGTGTTATTGTTTGGGGATTGAAACATACCGTTACCTATGCCCAAAATAAGCTGCCCCAAAACTATTTTATACTGATGATATTCAGGCCCTAAAGTCATATACCAAAGCATACCGATTATAGTAAGCGTAAGCCCGCCGACCGTAAACGCGCGGCTGCTGTTTGTTTTGGCAGAAAGCCTGCCGCTTAAAGGCGCGGTAATCACCAAAGAAACGGAAAAGAACAATATCAGCATACCCGTCTTAAACGCGCTTAAACCGTAAATATCCTGCAAATAAAACGGTATTAAAATAGCGTTAATGCTGCCCGCTATAAAAACCAACATCATAGCCGCGTTGCCGTATGCAAACACTTTATTTGTGGCGTAAAGGTTAAGGTTGATAAGGGGTGATTTTGAAGTCTTTTCGTAATTATATAAAAGCGCGCCAAACAATACCGCCGCGCCAAGCAAAGCCAATATATGCGGGCTGGCCCAGCCTGCGTTTTCCGCCAGAGAAATACCCGTTATAAAGCTTACGCTTGCGATGATAAAAAATAAAAGCGCGGTTAAATTGATTTTGCCCAGTTTTTTACGTCTTATCTTAGGCAGGGAATAATAAGACCCTGCCGCGCCCAAAACCGCAATAGGCAAATTGATATAAAATATAGATTGCCAGCCTAAAGTATCCAGCAAAATACCGCCCAGAGAAGGCCCCGTTATACTGCCAAGCGCGACACAGGAACCTATCATACCAAGGCTTTGCCCTCTTTTAACGCCCGTAAAAATACTGGCGATAACGCCTTGCGCTAAAGCAAACATCATAGCCGCGCCTATGGCCTGCACAAAGCGGGATACTATAACACATTCCAAAGTTTGCGAAAGCGCGCAAAACAAAGACCCTGCGCCAAAAAGCACATATCCCAAAGCATACACTCTGTTCTGCCCCAGTCTGTTGCCCAGTTTACTTACGGCGGGCAAAAGGCTTACTATGCCAAGCCCGTAAATTGTTATAACCCATTGTATGTGCGTAAGCCCCGCGCCGAAATATTTGGACATTGATGGCAAGGCTATGTTAACCACGCTTGCGTCCAAGGCAGACATAAAACTGCCCATAACCACTATAAAAAAAGCAAAATTTTTACTTCTTACAATACCTCTTATATTTCTTTTCGTCATTTTTATTTTTAACCTTTTTATGCCTGTCCTTTTTACTTTATTTTATTTTCGGCATATATTAAATTTTACCGCTTATTTAGCCCTTTAGCAATTAAATGATTAAGGCCCGTCGTCGTAAACGGGCCTTAAGGTAAGCGATATGTTTTAAAGCTTATTTTTGCTGTTCCTGCTGCCCTTGAGGCAAAGGCTTTATTGCGGGCGCATCGACGGCAGGGTCAGTTATATTAATTTTATTTATATTCGGCAGAGTATTAAGCTTAATCTGCGGCAGGCTTATTGCAGGCACGCTTAATTGGCTTTTTAAGGGGTAATTACCCTTGCTTATCTGCCCCGCGACATAAGCCGCATAAGGTATGCCAAACGCGCCTGTGGGCAGCGTGGGCAAAGTAAAATTAAGTTTGGGCAGGGGCATTGTAAACACAGGCAACTTTGTAAGTTTTGGTAAAGTTACAATTTTGGTACCTACGGCAACTGCCGCGCCCGTAACCAACATTGCTTCAGGTATCCACATAGAGCGTCTGTTAGCGTCCCACTGGGAATCGCCATACCTTTCCACCCTGTGGTCGGCATAGGCGGAGGCCGCCTGCTGCCCTACGGCAAGCCCGAGGTTTGATGTGGTATACGCGGTAAGTGCTTCTGTTTCCACCTGTCTATAAGATTTAAAAATCTTCTCGCCGTTTTTAACGCTGTAAAATTTCTGGGGGTTAAGCTCATAGTTTTTAGCAAGTTTGCTTAGCATTGATTTCTGCAGGAAGATATACATATTGGCCGTGCCAAAGCCGACCAAACCCGCGCCTACCCAATTTAAAGAGGAGGTAGGGTCTTTCTGTGTAGCCATAATCAACCCGCCCGTGGCGGAAGATGCAACCGCGCCCAAAATATGGGGGGAGAAGTTTTTGATATTCTTTGGCGGGAACCATCTTGTAATAGCAGGCACAACGGCTATTGCCGCGCCTGAGGCAAAAGCAACAAGGTTCTTTTGGGCCGAGGGCCTGTCGGAAAACTTTATTCCGCCGACATTTTCCTTACTCATACCCGCCGCTGTTTTGTATAAAGCCTGCCCTTCAAAACCTGAGAACATTGCATTTGCGGCAACATAAGGCAAAACGCTTGAGTTCCCCATTACTTTAAAACCCTTAACGCCTTCCATAAAGCTGTAGGTATATCCGGGGACTTTGTTAATATTATTGGCGTATTTACTAAACTTCATCCAACCGACGGTAAACATTGAAACGCCCGCCAATACGGGATACGCTGCGGAAAAGTCTGTTTCTCCGCCCATAAGCGATATTGCGGCAGGAGGTATAACCATTGCAAGGCCGCCGATGTTCTTCATAGCCATACCTTTAAGCATGGAGTTTTTAATTTCCAACTGTTTGTTTAATACGCTTAAGCTGGATCTGCCCAAAGCGGAAGCAAAGCCCGTAACCGCGGCAGCCGTATAAAGCGGCCAAAGCGGTAAAGCCTCGCTTGAAGCGCGTACTTTAGGCGCGCCCTTATCGTCATAAAGTATATTGCCGTTTTCATCTTTAAGCAATGTCGCATTGCCTCTATATCCGGCAATGGAAGCAACGCCCAAACCGCCCGCCGCCATACTTAAGGCGAACATTTGCGTTTTGGCCGCACCAAACTTGCTTACCACGCCCGAAGCAAATGGCGACAAAAGGGAAAAGCCGTAAGGCAAACCTATCGTTATAAGCGAAACCTGCCAGTTGGAAACATGGTCTTTATACGGGTCTTTTGTAAGGGGAAAATATAAACCCGATGACGCCGCGGAAAAACTTAAAGCCATATTTAAGTATAAAGGCCCCATTTTGCTTTTTGTATAGTGAATATCCAAAGGCGGCATTTTGGTAAAATCAACGCCTTTTTTTGCCATATTAAGCATTTGGTTTTTGGGCAAAGATATATTAACATTAAGCAAACTTCCGTCTTCCGACACAAATCTTCCGCCGCGGAAGGTAATGCCGTTTACCCAGTCAAAAGCCTTGTGTAAGTCAAACTTAGAATCCATCTTGGCCGTTACGTTCATCAGATTGCCAAAATTATCATAGACGGGTATGCTTATGTCAAAAAGTTTTTCTTTAGACGTTAAAGTGCTTGCGCCCCAATCTTTAAAACTTCTTTTTGCACCGGGGATAGCAAGCTTAATTTCTATATTATCCGCATAACCCTGCTTGCGGGCGGCGGCTACGAAAGATGCAAATTCCTTTTCCTGCATATTAACTTTAAAAACTTTCTGCACTTCCCCGTCAACAAGCAAAAAGCCTTCTTTATTAAAGCTCAAATCATTATAGTCAACGGCTTTGCCGTTAGAGGCATAAAGTTTGGCCTGATTCAAAGCGGAATTTGTGTGAGAAAATGCCGCAGGATTGACGGGTTTGCTTTTTGTATAAATCAAATTAAGTTCCGGCAATCTGGAAAAATTTATCTCTTTCTGCGCAAGTTTTGTAAACTCCCCTTTGGAAAGGGAAAGGCCTAAATCCACGGGTTTATCGCCCGAGAATAAATTTCTTCCTCTTAATGTAAGCCTTCTTGTCGCGGCGAAGTCGGCGTATCTGCCATAAGTATTTTCTACTCTTATAAAAGCATTCATCGGGCGGCCCAGCGGGTCGTAAAGTTCCAAAGATATGGGGGAATTACCCACATTTTTCGGCTTCATAAAAGAGGGCAGCATCGTTTTAAATTTTTGTATATATTTCGTTTTTGAAGCGACATCATTTAAAGTGGCGTCAAAATAGAGATAGTCGTAAAAACCCTGATTTTTGAGGCGCGAGATAAAAAAGTCCAAATCACTTACAGGCATCTGCACTTTATATTTATCCTGCAAAACTCCGTCCACTTCCAACAAGCCGTCTTTGCGCAGTTCAAATTTAGAATAGTGATGCGTATTGCCCGCCGCGTCAACAAGTTTAGAACCGTCTAAGGTTTTGCTTGCGGAGGGTAAAGGCACGGCAAAAGGGTCTTTGCCTTTAACGGAGAGGTAAATTTCCTGATACTTCCTTTTTGCGGGCAATAAAGCCGCGCCCAAAGCTGTTTTGGAGGTAAGCTGCGCCGCCACAACAGGCGCTTTATATTTTGGCAGGGAGGCCAGTTGCAAAACGGGTTTTGGCATACCTGTTACAAAGGAGTCCACACTTATCGCAGGCATTTTTACGCCGGTAGCCATACGCGCGCCAGCGGTAAAGTTTCTTGCAAAGCGGCGCATACTTATAAGGTTTTTAGCCGTACCCATCTGGCGCAGCATAACGGCCCTTTGCGCAACGGTTGCGCCCGCGCGGGCCATTTTTACGGCGCGGTGCATGCTTCTTAATATTTTTATACCTTTGCTTACGTCTTTAACGCCCCAAATAAGCAAAGCTATATCGCCAAGGGTAGCTATGCCTTTTGCGGCGTAAACAACTTGTCTGGTTGTTTCTTTAGAGCGGTAAACGGCATCGCCCTTTTTGTAATAGGATATTGCGGTGGCAGGATTATGTCCCAATTCCGAGCCGTATTTTTTGTAAATTTTAGCGTCAATATTCTGCTTAGTTGCGGTATCAACATCGCCCATGTCGGACTTATAAAGCCATCTGGCTATAACCGCGCCCTTGCCCACGCCCTGCTTTTTGGCGTAATTGTTAAAAATGCTTCTGGCCCAATTATTCCTTTTTATGGCATTGTTTATCTGCTCGTCCGTTTGTGTGATAACCTGCCCCGTGGATATAAAATACTGGCGCGCTTCCGTCCAGGAGTTTTGCGGCTGATAATTATTTGCCATATCGTGGCTGCCAAGAACGGTGCCGAGCAAAAAGGGTCTTATGCCGTTGCAGGACATACTGTCATCGACCAAAAAGTCGCCGGGGAAAACGGTACAGTTTATTGCAAAGCTTGTTAAAATTTCGCGGCTTTCTTTTGTATTATCTTCAAGCAAAAGGTAAGCCAAATCTTCCCAGCCGTTGCCCATTGCGCCGTTAGGCAGAGGGTATTGCGTATATTTGGAAACTTCTCCCAAATAATTTCTGTTATAGGCGATAATATCAACCAAATCGCTTAAGGAGGGGAATGTGTTTTGCCCGTTATTTTCTTTTGTTATGCTGCTTGCAACAAAGCCTCTTAAGGGGCCGTATTCGCCCATAGCCATCAAGGCGGACGCGCCTGCCAGCATAGACGGCACGGCAATGGTGGTTTGGGCGTTTTTTTCCATAAAATCAACTATGGCTTGCGCATCTTCCCTGCCCTCTCCGATAAGGCCCAAGCCCGTAAGAGAGGTAAAAACAATATCGCAACCTTCTTTAGAGCGCAGTCCGCGCTCCGTATGAGTGGAAGGCACGCCAACCGTACCTACTGTCGGGGAATTGACGGTAGTCCAGGTTGTCTTTCTGCTTTTTACAACAAGGTCGCAGCTGTTATTGGCGCGTAATTCTTTTAAATAAAGGTCTTTTAAAATATTTTTATCGGCATCGGTAAAAAAATCTTTACCGTCTTTCTTAAGCAAAAGAATTGTGGGGGAAACTTCCAAAAGATAAGTTTTAACCGCTTGAACAGACGGATATTTTTTGTATATCGCCATAAGTTCACGGGTTAAGGAGGCTACATAATGTTCCAGTTCTTCGTCGCGATTTTTATTTTGCTCCAAAAGGTAGGCATTATAATTTTTAAGATAAACAGAATAGCGGGCCGAGCTTGATTTAATAGCGTCGGACTGCCATTTACCCAAAGCTAAAATATTTTCCTTTTCCCAAGCGTCCAATGCGGCCTGCCTTGCGGCAAGTTCCTGCGGGTCGGCATTAACGGCAGTTTGAATATCCAGCAAGGCTTTTTGCTTTTCCGACGACACAGCCTTTAATCCCTTTTGATATTCCGTACCTATCGCCGCCTTATACTGCGCGGCAAAATCCTGCCTGTTTAAAGCGGAAGGCGCAGCATTGCTTACATTATTGCCCTCTTGCGCGGAAGCGGCTGATTTAAATACATCTCTTATTTCCTTTGCGCGCTCAACCGCATTGTTTACATTTTTGATATGCTCTTCAAAATCGCCAAAGCCAAATGCCTGCTGTTTATATTTATTTTGCAAAACATAATTTACTTTTTGTTCTTTATCTTGGGCGGGGAAAAGAGAATAATTTTGTTTTTGTCCCTTGGGCAAAGCTTGCGCAAAGCTGAAGGCGGATAAATCAAAAAGCATAACAGCCGCCAAAAAAAGCGGCATAGCTTTACGGTTTAAGAAAAGGAAAATTTTTGACATAGCACGCACCTCGGGAATAGTATACATTAGAATTCTAGCACACCTTGCCGAGCGGAGCAAGGGTTTTTAGGCCCATAAATTGTTGGGCCTTACGACCTACATTGCAAAAAAACCATAAAAAGGGGAAAAAACAAAACCCCGCAGTTTTATTCTGCGGGGCTTTTAAAAGTTTACTTAAGCAATTTACAAGGTGATAACGTACATAAGGTTTGTATCACCCTCTGCGCCAAAGGGAATACCTGCCGTTACTACTACCTTTGAACCCTTCTGCGCCAAGCCTAAAGTTTCCATTGCGGATTTAACTTCGCGCTCTATGTCTTCAAAACGCTGTAAATCCTTTACCACCTGCGCTTTTACGCCCCAAACAACTGCCATTTTGCGGGCAACGTCTTTGTGGGGGGTAAGGGACAAGATAGGGTGGCAAGGTCTTTGTTTAGCTGTTCTTAAAGTGGTAACGCCAGAATCCGTAAAGTTAACAATTACGTCGGCCGTATCTATAAAATTAGCTGTATCGCTTGCGGCAGCCGTTATTGCGTAAGAAACATCGGCAACCAAAGGTTCCTGCGCGCTTAAGGCCATATTTTCGGCAAAAAGTTCATCCTGCTGAACGTTTTGGATAATGCGCGACATTGTGGCAACAGCTTCAACGGGGTGTTTGCCGTTTGCGGTTTCGGCTGAAAGCATTACGGCGTCCGCGCCTTCGTAAACTGCGGTGGCAACGTCGGAAGCTTCCGCTCTGGTCGGGCTTACATTGTTAATCATAGATTCTAACATCTGCGTCGCTACGATAACGGGCTTACCCGCTTTGCGGCAAGATGATATTATCCTGCGTTGCATTACAGGCACTTTTTCCGTGCTAAGTTCCACGCCTAAATCGCCGCGGGCAACCATAACAACGTCGGAATATTCAATAATCTTTTCCAAATGTTCTATTGCGCTGGGCTTTTCTATTTTAGAAATTATGCCCGCTTTAGATTTAATAAGGCTTTTTGCAAACAATACGTCTTCGGGCTTTTGCACGAAGGAAAGCGCAAACCAGTCAATATCAAGCTTATCGGCTTCTTTAAGGTTGGCGATGTCAATTTCCGTAAGGGCGGAAATAGGCAAAGAAACATCAGGCACGTTTACGCCTTTATGGTTGGAAAGGAAACCGCCGTTAATTACCGTGGTGGTAATGGTATCGGCCGTAACTTCTTCCACCTTAACTCTTATAAGACCGTCGTTAAAAAGAAGGGTTTTGCCCGCGCTTATGGCGCTGAATATTTCTTTATGGGGCAGGCAGACGCGGTTTTCGTCGCCGGGTTGGGTATTTAAGTCAAGCTTAAAAGTCTGTCCGTCTTTAAGCATAACGCCGTCGTTTTTAAATACGCCGACGCGGAGTTTAGGTCCCTGCAAGTCAAACATAATGCCCAAAGAACAGTTATACTTTTTTTCCAAATCTCTTATGATGCCAACCTTCTGCGCGTGTTCCGCTACCGAGGCATGGCTTAAATTCATTCTAAAGACCCGCGCCCCGGCAAGGTAAAGTTTTTCTATAATATCTTCTCTGCCTTTAATAGGGCCTACGGTTGCTACTATTTTGCAGTAATTGTCCTGCATTTTTATATTGTTTTGCATATCCTTTCCTTAAATAAATGTAAATTACATATATTGTACCTAAAAAGAGGGCATCGCATCAACAAAAATCCGATATAAAGAAAGTCTTTCAATTTATAAAGAATTTGCTAAAATGATTTTAACGTTTAATAAAGGGGATTTTTATGGCAAGATTTATAAAAGCTGTTTTAGCACTTTCTATAGCAGTAATATTTTTCGGTATTATCTATGTTACGGGCAAAGATAAAAGCGGTATGCCCAATATCTTTGGCCTTGGTATGAAAATTGCCTCTCAAGCTTCCGCATTAAAAGCAAACAAAGCCCCGCAGGCAAATATTACATTTGATACGCAAAGCCAAAACAGCTTTGCAACAATGCCGCCGCAGCAACAGGCATTTACGCCCGAGCAAATGCAGCAATTAGCCGCCGCTCAGGCGGAGTTGGCAGCATCGGCAAACCGCCTTGCCGCTACAATGCAGCAGGCTTCAGAAACAGATAATTTTACGCCTCCGCAAAATATCGCGGCTGATTTAAACAGGCTCGGGCAGGAAGCCGCAAACTCCGTTCAACCTGCCGCCGCAAACACTTTGCCGCAAAGGCCCCTGCAGTCAATGACGCCGCAGGAACTTACCGAAGCTTTAATGGTTTCAGTATCTTCCAATGATCTGGAAAAAACAAAACAAATTTTAGCTTTGGGTACAGACCCTAACACTATGGAAAACGCAACCTCCGCCACGCCGCTGTTTACGGCTATAGCAAATAATAATCCTCAAATGGTACAAATGCTTTTAGACCATGGCGCAGACGTTAATCAAGTAAACGAAAAAGGCAGCTACCCCATGCACGAAGTCGCCAGCGGAAACGGTTTTGCGGGCGACAGCAAATATCGCGCCAACGAGATGATTCAGTCTTTAATAGAACACGGCGCGGACGTTAACCAAAAGAACGCTAAAGGCCAAACGCCCATTATGCTGGCCTGCAAAGCGGGCAGAACGGAAACGCTTATATTCCTTTTAAACAAAAACGCAAAGACTTCCATACAAGATGAAAAAGGAAGAACAGTCGGAGATTACTCAAGCGAAGTACCCGCAAAAAGCTGCTCCGACGCATTAAGAAAATTTACAAAAGAACTTTTATAAAGGATTACTTTATGACCAAAATTTTATGCACTTACACGGGCGACGGGCAAACAACCCTTAAACATTTGCAATCAGGCGCGCAAATTATAACCGACCTGCCCGCAGATAACGGAGGCAAGGGCCGCTGCTTTTCTCCCACGGATTTATTTACGGCCTCGCTTGCCGCGTGTTTCCTTACGATAATGGGCAAGATGGCGGAATCAAAAGGACAAGATTTATCTTCCTGCTCCGTTGAGGCGGAAAAAGTAATGTACGCAGACCCCAGAAGAGTAGGCAAAATTATATTAAAGGTAACTTTTCCCGTGCACATTGAAGACAAAGACAAACAAAAATATCTGGCCGCGCTAAGGGCCTGCCCCGTCCACAACAGCCTTAGCAATAATATAGAACTTGTCTTAGAATCAAATTAAATCTGCATTTAATAAAGCAAAACCTCAGCCTGCAAAATAAGCTGAGGTTTTATTTTTTACCGTTAAATAAATTTACTTTTTAAATATAAAAAACGCGGCGATAACCAAAAAGATAAAGCCCACATAATGATTCCAGCGTAAATTTTCTTTAAGATACAAAATGCTAAAACCCGCAAAAACAACCAGCGTAATAATTTCCTGCATACCTTTAAGCTGCGCCGCCGTAAAATAACTATGCCCAATCCTGTTTGCGGGAACCTGAAAACAGTATTCCACAAAAGCTATAAGCCAGCTTACAAGTATAACAATCCATAAGGCCTTATCTTTATGGCGCAAATGCCCGTACCAGGCAAAGGTCATAAATATATTTGATATGGTCAGCAAAATAATAGGTTTATACATAAGATTAAATTATTTCCTCAAACAAGGCGGTTCCTTCGTTATAGCGGGATAAAACGCAGGCGGAAATATCAAAAAGCATTGCGTGCAGCTGCAAGCGCCCGCCGTTAACGGCCTGTTGTATAAAAGGGAAGGTTTTAAGATTGGCAAGAGATACTTTTAAGCTTTCTTTTTCGCAGCAGGCACAGGTTGCGGCAAAATCATTATTTTGATGCTTTAAAGCCTCAAGCAGGGCGGGCTTGGCAATTTCCATCCACTTGCCCACAAAGTCCGTACCGTTTTTTATGCCGCCGTTAACCAAAGCCTCCACTCCGCCGCATTTTGTATGCCCTAAAATTATTATATTTTCCACCTTCAAAAATTTTACGGCATATTCCAAAGCCGCGCTGGTGCCGTGGTAGGAGGAATGCCTTTCGTCATAGGGTGGGACAAGATTTGCTATATTGCGGACGGAAAATATTTCTCCCGCCGCCGCGCCCAAAATAAAATTAGGCACAACGCGGGAATCACAGCAAGATATAACCAAAGCATTAGGATTTTGCTTAATATCCAACGCGGGGCTATCAGCGCCTTTTAAATGACTTTCTTTAAATTTTCTATATCCCGTGATAAGTTTTTTATAACTTTCTGACATATTAATATTATATCAGTTTATAGAATATGGCACATTTACATAAAAATTAAGTAGAATGTTTAAGAATTCCTAAGGGAGAATCAAAATATGAAAAGTTCCAAAATTTTATATATCTTATTGATTATATCTATATTTACATTTGGCGCGTGCAAAAAAGAATCAGCACAATCTGCCGCCCCGATACCTAATCCTAAAGCCTGCAAAGAAAAATGCCCCGCAGGGGAAGAACTGCAAACAGATTGCTCTTGCAAAAAAGCTGTTCCGCCAGAAGCTTTCTCTCCCGATGCCGCCTTGCAGCTTCAGCTTATCAACGCCGTTATAAATAACGATGTCGGCTTTGTAAAAAAGCAGCTTGACGCCAATATGCACGTTAACGCTTATTTATCACTTGCCGCGGCGGAAAACATACTTAACTTTAGAGAATCTTTAAAGCAAAATAACTGGTTCTTGTACGACAATATCAAAAAAGACACAAGCGATTTAACTTTGCTTTTCCTCTCGGTTGCCGCAAATAAGCAAGCCATATTTGACGAAGTTATGGGCCATAATCCCGATGTCGGCCTTGCCAGCTTCGGCAATGTAACGCCATACAAAATGGCGCTTATAAGGAATGATACGGCAAAAGCCAAAGCCCTGCTTGATAAGGGCGCGCAAGCCAGCCTTACTGCCGTAGGGCAGGATAATGATTTAGTTTCCGCCATTGATAAAAAAGATTTTGCCACGGCCTCAATGTTAATTGCTTATGCAAAGGAAAAGGGTATAGATGTATCACCCGTTATACCGCCGCTTTCAAAAGCAGTTGAAACAAGCAATAAGGACCTTATCGCGTTTCTTATAGACAGCGTAAAGCAAAACCCTGACACCAAAGATGCTTCCGCCAAAAATTATCCTATAGTCATATCAATATTATCGGGTAATATGGAAGTTTCAAAAATGCTTTTAGCCGCAGGCGCAAACATAAATATACAAGATGAAAAAGGCCTTACCCCGCTTATGCTTATGATGGGTACTTTTTCGGGCGGGCAACAACCCGTGCAAGAGCAGGCAAAAGAAGCCCTGCGCGGAATTATACGCTTCCTTTTGCAAAACGGCGCAAAAGCAGACGCTACGGATAATAAAGGCAAAACAGCTCTTTTTTACGCCGTAGAACAGCAGGATACGCCTACAATAGATTTACTTTTAACTGCTGGCGCGGATATTAACCATAAGAATAATGCGGGGGAAACAGCCATATTTATGCCCGCTAAAGAAGGCAATATAGAAATGGTAAAAACTCTTCTGCAAAAAGGTGCATTTGCAAAGGTAAAAAACAAACAGGGGACAACCCCTGCAATGTACGCGGTACAAAGCGGATATATGGATATTTACGATACGCTTGAAGGCTCTAAAAAATAATTTAAATACTGGAATTTTTGCTCCAAATTCCTTATAATATCGGATAGGGGGAATTTACACTATGATAAAGAAAATTGCGTTTCCGTTTATTATTGCGTTAACAGTGTGTATCTGCGCGTGTTCTCAAAAAAGCGACACGACGGAAAGCGACGCAACCGCGCCTGGGCAGGCAGAGGCATTTAAACCTCAAAATATGGAATATATTAACACCCTGCTGGACACGGCGTTAAAACTTAAATTTTATATTAATGATTACGAATCAAAAAACAACGGTTTACCTGAAACTCTTAAAAATTTAAATTATCCGGGTATGACTTTTGTTACACACAGGGTGCCGCTTCCCGACGGTATGGAAAGGGAACTGGTAAGCGGGTCTTTTGACCAGGAAAATATTTACGTCCGCTACGAACCTACCTCCTTCGGCAAAAAAGGCAACCCTATGCTTGCCCTTACCTACGGTAAAGAATTTTCAAAAGATACGGCCTCTATACAATGGGCTAACGGTATTATAAGTTGTGTTGCTTACGGCACGTCGGATTTTGCAAACGCAACCTGCAAAACTTTCAAAAAGAATCCCGACAATAGCAACCCTTTAAGGAACTATTACAACTTAGATAATGTTATCTCGCCCGACCATAAAAAGGCTCTTCTTTCCGACGTGGAAGAAATGATTTCTTCTGCCGAGTTTGCCGAAAAGCTTAAAAAGAACAGAAAGAAATAAAACTCTTACTTTACAACTAAAAAGAACCTCTGCAAAAGAGGTTCTTTTTTTTGCTTTTTTTCGCTTTCCTTTCTTTAAATCTACAAGTAAACAGCCACGCCCAAATAGGCTCTTTTATATCCGCCCAAAAAGATAAGAGAGGTATTTTCTAAAGGCAAAATATCGTCCAGCCTTCTATCGGCGGAAAGCAGCGGCAAACCCTCATTATTTATAGCCGCGCCAAGGCCGTAACGCTCAAAATACGCCAAACGCGCCCCCAGCGCAAATGTTGCGCGCTCGCCGTAAGCGGCGGCGGCAAAAGGCTTAAAAGTAAAACCTTTATTTTTTATGCTTACTTCGGCATTATCCTGCGGCGTTTCTTTTATCTCCGCGCGGCCTTCAACGGGTATAAAATATGTTTTTGTTTCCGCCGCGCCGCAAGCGGTGCGGTATTTATAAACTATTTTATTTCTCTCTATAATAAATTGCCTCTTAACGCCTTCCGCCAAAACAGTATTTTGCGCTAAAGCCGCGTCTAAATGTTTTTGTTTTATTTTCGCGCTGAAAGCAAAATATAAAGAAGCGGCGGCAAGCGCGCAGATAATAATATTTTTTATATTCATAAAATCTCCAAAACCTCGCCGCAACGCGCAAGCGGCCTAAACGGCGCGCCAAGGGAAATATGTATCCATTTTCCCTCGTAAATAAGTTGCCCGTAACGCACATACTGCGCGGCGCGTAATATATCAAAAGCTTCTTTAAGCGCCATTCCCGCAGGCACAAAATCAGCGGCCTGCCCAAATAGATGCTGGGATTTTGCCGCGCCGCCCACCGCCTTATTTAACTGCGCGCAGCGGTACGCGCTGGTTATAATCAGCGGCGTATTAAGGGCAAGGCGCGCGGGTTCAAGAATGTAGTTGGCAAGCAAAGCCAGTTCTTCTATATGATTTAAGGCGGCAAGGCGGTTTGCTTCAAGTAAATATTTACGGTTTGTAACTGTTAACTCTTCAAAAGAAAAGTGGGGGGAAAGTTGTTTGTAAGTCATTATTTTGTGCCGAAAGGCGGTAAAAGAGGATTTTTGCGGTTTTACGTCGTAGAACTGCCTAATTATATTAGCTTAAAAAAAGCCGCAAGTCAAATAAGCAAATGCTTAAGGCGCAAATAAAGGCTAAAATTTACCTAATATAAAAATTAATTGTATATAATTGCTTAAAAGCCCATACATTGGCGTTATTTTGATAAAATATATATACATTTATGGAAAAAAATACATTCAACAAAGACTTAAGCCCCACAACACTTAAAGGTTTATCTAAAAAATTGTGGCCTCTTGTCAAACCATATTGGTTTAGAACGCTTATCGGCGTTTTGCTCACTATTCCCGTCGGCGCTTTGGACGGCACGGTAGCATTATTTTTAAAAAGTTATGTAGATAATGTCGTCGTCGCAAAAAGCGCGCAGTGGGCGGGTTATATACCGCTTTTGATAATAGCTTTTACAGCAGTACAGGCTATACTTAACTACAGCTCCACCTATTTAAACAGCTGGGTCGGCAACAAAATAACGACGGACCTTAAAAAGAAACTTTATACAAAACTTCTTTCTTTTGACCCCGGTTTTTTTGACACCCACAATTCCGGCGACGTCGTCTACCGTTTTTATTCCGACGCGGACACGGCCAGCAACAGCCTTGTAAACAATACAAAATTATTCCTTACAAGAGTCTTTTCCTCTATCGGTCTGATAGGCGTGCTTTTGTATAACTCTTGGCAGCTTACCATAATAGGCGTTGTGGTATTGGGCGCGGCGGTTATACCTATGCAAAGCGTAAGACGCAGAATTAAAAAAATTACGCCTAAAATAGTAACTTCAGGCTCGGACGTTATTACATCTTACAACGAAACCTGCGGCGGCTACAAAACCATTACCTCCTATAACCTGCAGGATTATCAGCTTAAAAAGCAGTATTCCATTTTGGACGAATTGTTTTTCCTGTCAATGAAAATGGTAAAGCATACCAACTGGCTTTCCCCGTTGATGCACGTTGTAATTTCCCTCGGTATAGCTGGCGTTATATGGTACGGCAACCACCTTATCTTAAACGGCACCATAACCAGCGGTAACTTTGCTTCTTTTATAGCGGCGCTTTTAATGCTTTATACCCCGCTTAAAACAATGGGCAACAGTTTTATTGACATACAAAAAGCTTTCTTGGCCATAGAGCGCGTGTTTGAAGTTCTTGCCTTTACACCGTCAATAAAATCCGCCGCCAAAGCAACAAAAATAAGCGGGCTTAATAATGAAATTTCTTTCCAAGACGTCTGCTTTGAATACAAAAAAGACGTGCCTGTTCTTAAAGATATTAACCTTACCGTTAAAGCGGGTACAACCACCGCATTGGTGGGCAACTCGGGCGGCGGCAAAACCTCTTTTGTTAACCTCCTGCCCAGGTTTTACGATATAAAAAGCGGCTCCGTTAAGATTGACGGCATTGATATCCGCGATATAGATTTAATGTCGCTTCGCAGCCAGATAGCGGTTGTGTTTCAGGATAACTTCCTGTTTACGGGTACGATACGCGAAAACATTTTAATAGGCAATCCCTCCGCCACGGAAGAAGACCTTAAAGAAGCGGTTACAAACGCCCATCTGGACGATTTTATATCCACCCTTAAAAACGGTTTAGATACCGATACGGGCGAGCGCGGCGTAATGTTATCTGGCGGGCAAAAACAGCGCATAGCAATAGCAAGGGCTTTCCTAAAGCGCGCGCCGATAGTAATACTGGACGAAGCCACCAGCGCTTTGGATAATAAGTCCGAAGCTATCGTGCAAAAAGCCATAGAAAACCTTATGCGCAATAAAACCGTTTTTGTTATAGCCCACAGGCTTTCCACCGTGCAAAATGCGGATAGAATTGTGGTTATAAACGAAGGCAACATAGTTGAAAGCGGCACGCACGAAGAGCTGCTTAACAAAGGCAACGGGGCTTATAAAACACTTTACAATGCGCAGTTTAAAACTAAAAACAAAGAGGTATCTTCAAGTGAAAAACAAGCATAAACTCTTTATTAATATGGCCACGCTTGTGGCGGGCCAATCCACCTGCTGCCGCCTGCAGGTAGGTGCGGTTCTTGTTAAAGACAACCGTGTTATAAGCATTGGTTTTAACGGCGTACCCAGCGGGCAAACCCATTGCGAAGACCATTTTATGGAAATTTATAAAGAAAAGTTTACCGCACAATATCCCTCTTTTGCGGAATTTATAAAAACGCGCGACTTTTTTGATTTACACGGGCAATGGTCCAACGATAACGAACTCCACGCCGAACAAAACGCCATTTTGTTTGCCGCCAAAAGCGGTATAGCCACGCAAGGTGCGGACCTTTATGTAACGCTTTCCCCGTGCATACACTGCGCCAAGGTTATCATAACCGCAGGCGTAAAAAAGGTTTTGTTTAAAGAACTTTACGACCGCTCTTGCGAAGGCGTAGTCTTTCTTAACAAAAACGGCATAGAATGCAGAAAGCTGGAAGAAGACGAACTTAAATAAACCTTCCGCTCTACTTTATATAACGGCCCGCAAGGGCCGTTTTTATTTGCGGCGCACGCCTAAAGCATCATAAAAAAATCCAAAAAATTATAGTATAATTATCTATATGAAAAACACCACACAAACCGTTTTACAACCTCAGCAGCACGGCATTATAGATAAAGCCATAATATCTTTTAACACCAATAAAAAGGTCGTCCTTATAATTGCGGCGGCAGTATTGGTTGCGGCAGCAGGTTATACCGCTTATAATCACAGCAAAAAACAAGCCTACCAAGACCAATGGTCCAAACTTTTCGGCGCGGAATTAAGCTTTGTTTCCTCTAAAGAGCAATCCTTAACTCCTTTGGAAAATTTCGTATCCGCCAATCCCAAAACAGGGGCAACGGTTTACGCTAAACTCACTTTAGGCAATGCCTATTACCAAATGCAGGATTATGCAAAAGCAAAAGATTATTTTAATCAGGTATCGGCAAGCGACAATAAAGAACTTGCAGCTTTGGCAGATGTTTCCGCCATTGCGTGCGACCTTGCCTCCAAAGACTATGCCGCAACAATAACCTTGTCCGACGCTTTTGCCGCCAAATATCCCACGCACTTTGCCTTAGCGCAGGTTTTGCAGTATAAAGCTTTAGCGCAGGAACTTGCGGGTAATGCCAAAGAAGCCAAAGAAAATTACACAAAAATAACCATGCAATACCCCAACACTTATTACTCGGCCTTTGCGGATTTACGCCTTAAAGACCTTAAATAAGTTAAAGTTTTACGTCGTAAAACCCGCCGCTTAACAACGGCGGGTTTTTTTATTGCCTGTAAGGGTTGACACCTCCACTTTAAAATTATAGAGTGGGGGGGTAGGCAACATCTAACTCTTAGGAGGGATATGATGAAAAAGTTACTAGGCGTATTATTTGCTTTGGCCCTTGTTGTCCCGGCTATGGCAGGTAATATATTCAGCAATGTAGAAACTTATGGTGAAGTGCAAACAATCGGCTCTTTGACAGAAAACGCAGGGGCGGACTCAAGCATAAGAGATACATCAAACAGAGTAATGTTTGGTTTGGGTATGGACCTTGTGGAAGATGTAAGAGCCAATGTCTCCTTCTTAAACACATCGTATTGGGGGACTTCCGGGCAGAACGGAGATAACATTGACACTTTCTTACAGGAAATTTATGTTCCTGAAGCCAATGTTACAATAAGCAATGTTTTCGGCGCGCTGGATGTAAAAGTAGGCCGCCAATTTTACGGAGATGAGGACAGCAGCGTAATGTATTTTGGTCCAACACATTACAAGTCCACAATAGAAGCTCCCACGGGGAGTCATCCCGGTTATACAAATGTCAGAGATTCTTGGGGCTTAGATGCCGCAGTTGTCAGCTATAACGGCGACAAATGGGCTATGAACGCCATCTATGCTAAATTCAACGAAACTTTTGACACAGAAGACCAAGATCGCTCAATCGCAGGTTTTGACGTAAAGGCAAACATTACCAATAATTTGCTTTTACAAGCCTATATGTATGATTTCAGAAGCGGTTCAAATGCTTCTAAAGAACAGCACGCAGGCTTCTGGGGCGTAAAGCCTTCCTATACCGATGACGTCTTTACAGTTTCCGCCGAAATGGCAAAAAACTATGACGACCAAGTCTTCGGCAAAAACAATGAAGGCTGGCTGCTTAAAGCTGATGCTAAAGTAAACTATGCTTTAGCCGCTTTAGATTTTGCACCCAGAATCGGCTATACCCATACGGAAAAGAGTTTTGGCTCCTACGGCAACTATATGCCGGGGTTAATCTTCTCTAACAGAACAGGCCAGTTGTTCAGTAACGAAGACGCCCTGCGCGTACTTAATGCCGGCGTAGACTTTAAATTTGCCGCGCTTGATAAAGTGTCCTTCGCCTTGGACTATTTTGCCATCAAGTATGGCACCGCAAACAGAAGCCACGCCGATTGGTTAGGCAACGAATTTGACCTTATGGCCAAATATGCCGTCAATGAATATGTAGAACTCCACGCGGGCGTAGGTTATATGACCAACGTCAAGCAGGGTTTTGCGTACCAGAACAATGACCCTTACACGGGCCAGCTGGGTATGATTGTAAAGTTCTAAAAATAAAAAACCATAAAAAACCGCTCTTTAAAAGGGGCGGTTTTTTTATTCCCCTTAAAGTAATATTTATTTGAACGCCAAACAAAAATTAAGTAGTATAAAGTTAGTCATTACCTATTTTCACACGGAGCGTTATAAAAAATGGCATCTGATATAGAAAATCTGTATGAGCAAATTTTTAAAACCGCGGGCGGGGAACAAAACTTTTCTTCCCTCGGTTCGTGTATGACCCGCCTTCGCTTTACCCTTAAGTCGGAAGACGGCCTTAACTTAAAAGACTTTAACAAAATCACAGGCGTTCTGGGTTATGTAAAAAGCAATAACCAACACCAAATTATCGTCGGCCCCGGTAAAGCGGGGGAACTGGCGGCATTTATCCTTTCCAAACACAATATAGCCCCGCTTTCAGACGCTTCTGCCACCATAGGGCAGGACAAACAAGTAAAAGCGGAAATGAAAAAGAAATACGCCAGCAACCTTAGCGCGGCCTGCGCCAAGATAGGCAATATCTTTTTACCGCTTATACCCGCATATATCGGCTGCGGGCTTATCTTGGGCGTAAACAATATTTTAGGTAAAACCGTACTTGCCGCCTATCCCGACGTAACCGCGCTGCTTGCGGTATTTGGCAACGGCATATTTTTTTACTTAAGCGCGATTGTGGGTTATAACGCGTGTAAAGAATTTGGCGGCACGCCCGCGCTTGGCGTGGCTTTTGCTGGTATTTTAAATATTCCCGCGTTAAGCCAAATAAAACTGTTTGGGGAAGCTCTTACCCCAGGTAAAGGCGGAATTATAGCTGTGTTGCTTGTGTGCTACTTCGGCAGTATGTTTGAAAAGCTGCTTAAAAAACGCTTAAAAGGCAGCAGCGATATGTTTTTAACGCCCACGCTTACCGTCTTAATAATCGGCTTTCTATCGCTAGTGGCGATACAGCCCGTCGCGGGTTGGCTATCCGAACAGCTTGCAATATACACGCAAAAGGCCATAAGCCACGGCGGTATGTTTACGGGTTTTGTTTTGGCAGGCACCTTTTTGCCCGTCGTAATGTTGGGCATACACCAAAGCCTTGTACCTCTTTACCAACAGCTTATAGATACGCTTGGCAATAACCCGCTCTTCCCCATACTTGCAATGGCGGGCGCGGGGCAGGTGGGCGCGAGCATAGCGGTATTATTAAAGACAAAAAATGAAAGACTTAAAACCATTGTCAAAAACGCTTTGCCCGTCGGCATTTTGGGCATAGGCGAGCCGCTTATTTACGGCGTAACGCTGCCGCTGTTTAAACCTTTTATAACAGCTTGCGTGGGCGCGGCCTTCGGCGGGGCGGTAATATCGGCTTTGCACGCCACGGCGGCAATACCCTTTGGCGTATCGGGCGCGGTACTACTTTTGGCGATGAGCGACTTGCACAGCACCGTCTTTTATTTCGTCGGTATGCTTACCGCTATTGCGGCAGGTTTTGCAGCCACTTGGTTTGTAGGTTTTGAAGACCCGATAGAATAAAATAATTTAGCGCAAAACAAAACCCCGTTTTTTAAAAAAATAACGGGGTTTTTTATTTGCTATCAAAAAAGTTGCTTCCGACGATAAATATTAAAAATAAGCCTTATTTTTAAGGGGGGGTCAAAACCGTGTAGATAAATATTTTACAATAATCGCAGCAACAGTTAAATACTGCCTGTTATATTTCTTCGCCGCGTTGCTTTTATAGTGGTATCATATATGTGTAAGGAGATACTTACTATGAATAAAAGAATGTTAGCAGTTACATCGGTTATGTTTGCGGCGGCTTTCTGCGCAGCCCAGACAACGCCCGCTGCTGCTCCCGCACCCGTTACAACAACCCCTGCGGCCGCAACAGTAAAGACAGAAGTTAAGCAGGAAGTAAAAGCGGTAAAGGCAGAAACAAAAACAGCAAAAAAAGCTGCCAAAGCCGCTGAAAAAGAAGCAAAGAAAGAAGTAAAAGCAGAAGTAAAAACAACCGCCGCTACAGTACCCGCCGCTCCCGTAACGGAAGCCGCCGCTGCTGTAAAGACAGCTGTAAAATAGTAGGGTTATATTTAATAACAAGTCCGCGCTTTAAGTTTATGGCGCGGGCTGTTTTTTTGGGTTAAAATCTTGTATTATCTGGGTATATAGTTTAACTTTAATCACTATATTTTAAAGGAGATAATTATGAAGAGATTTTTATTATTTTGCGTTTGCGCCGCCGCTATGGCGTCTTATGCAAATGCGTTTAAGGTTTCGGCTCCCGCCGCCGCAGAAGGGGAAAAAGCGGCAGCATCAACCAAAAAAGAGGCATCCGCATCAACTGAAACTGCTAAAAAAGAAGCCGCTACCGCCGCCTCCAAAACAGATTCTTTAGGTGCCGCCGTCAGCGAAATGAAGGTAAATGCCGACGCCGCAATAGCCGCCCAAACCCAAAAAGCGACAACCGCCGCGCAAGGAATGACGACTAAAGCCGCAGAGGTTAAAGACGCAAATAAAACGCCTTCTATATTAAATAATATGGCTACGGGTTTGCCGCAGAATCCCGAGAACTCCAATAAGCCTAAAGACACAAAAAAGAAGTAATAATTTTACACAAAAATAGCAATAAAAAATCCCTCCGTTTTTACGACGGGGGGATTTTTTTATTAGAATAGGCAATTTAATTTCAAAACCATTCCGAACTCCGTCCATATAAAGAAATATCTATTTTGCTAGTCTACAAAAATTACGTAGATATTTTTTAATATAATAAAGTCATATTTATTGAGGGGATAAGAATAGCATGAATATCAATTTAAAACAACTAACCGAAGAGAATCTCATATCTTTATACTCAGACGTAACAAAAGAATTAAAAAGCAAAGGGATTGTAAAAACTAAGAATATCGTAGGCGATCTTGGCGAAACCCTAGCAAAGAGGCATTATTGCACTAATCCTAACTTTCCTAATTTGACAGATGAAAAGATTGGAGCAAAAAACATTGATGCAAGAGATGTTAACGATAAAACATACAGTATAAAATCTACCTCAACAAAAACTACAGGCGTGTTTAGAGGGCTTCCACCTAAAGACTCCCCCGAGGAGGGACCCAAACTTTTTGACTACGCTGTTATATGCAAGTTCGACGACAATTTATCCTTGGAAGCTATTTATCAATTAACATGGGAAAAATTTAGAGAAAACAAACACTGGCAAAGCCGAGTTAAAGCGTGGTACTTAATTATCAATCGTAAATTAATACAAGACGCTGTTACTATATATAGAAGAGAAGGATAATAACACCCCCGCCTAAAAAATAATACCAGTACGGCCTGAAATGCAAAATTTGTTTTTTCAGGCCATTTCTTTTGTCCGTGAAAAACAATGCTCAAAAAGTACATTTTAAAAATAACAAAACTAGGTTGAGGTGCCACGCCGATGCCCGCGCGTGGCTTTTTTGACGGCAAAAAGCGCCGCGGAGGGGGGATTCTTTCAAAATGGCCCGCTAATAGGCTTTTTTTAATGTCCCGCCCCCGACTATCCCCCAAATCGCTTAAAAAGAGGGAAGATTTTTAAAAATTGCAAAATTTTGCGGCGTTTTTGACAAAACCATAAAATCCCAAATATTTTTAAAAAACCAAAATAATGCCAAAAAACAAAAAACAGGCAAAAGCCACACCAAAACATCAAAAAAATAGTTGGAGCAAAAATCAATCCAACAAAGGTTCAAAAACCTTAAAATATTTTATTGGCCTAAAATTCAATCCAACACCTTGCCTTATATACAAATTATGTAAAAAGGGGGAAAACTGCCTTTTGCAAAATAGGGGGTAATTTTGCAAATCAAAATCCGTAAAAACAAACGGTTTTTGCAAGCCGCCAAAACCTGCTTGGCATATATTTTGAGGGTTTGGGGGCCTCTGCGGCGGTTATGACAAATATTTATCGTCTGAGAATTGGGGGTATGCACAGCTTATGACATATAATGACATAAAACAGACATATATTGACATATAAATAAAACAATGATAGTATATGACAAAAGCTGTTAACAGTTGTGGGCAAACCCTTTTTGGGAGGCGTTTTTATGCAAGATGAGCAAAACAAGAATTTAAGGCTTCGTATCCGCTTAAAATCGGGCGAAGAGTTTGAAGCGGAAGGCGATATTACCTTTATCTCCCGCCAAAAAGAAGCTTTTTTAAATCTTATCGGCAACGCGGACGAACCGCAAACCAAAACCGCACGCCCTGCCGCCTACAACGGCCCGATAGCGCAAAAGACATCTCCGCAGGCGCAACTCTTTCAAGCGCAAAACGAAACGGTACAGCCCCCTCAACCGCAGATATTACCCTCTTACCTCAAAACCGCCCAGACGGCAAAAGCGCAAAACACCGTCCACATACCCGCGCAGGACGTATGGGATAAAATTGCCTACTCCGACGGGGAGGATATTATAATAAGACGTAAAGATAAAAACCTAAAACCCTCTTCGGCGGCGCTTATAA
>MTLE01000796.1_pt1 | contig 25140 bp, 20 predicted proteins | sample 1982461 | NCBI WGS metagenome assembly MTLE01 (sample SAMN05712605, study PRJNA340218) | biofilm metagenome | isolation source: sample SPL anode biofilm adapted to -200 mV | place: USA | collected 2012-02-03
GTTCGAATCCTGACTGGAAAGCAATTTTTACGATCGACTGATCAACATAAGCATAAATTGAAGGTTGCGAAGAGGCTGTTACAGAGTTTCTATAACTTGGGTCAGTGGCATACAAGCCCCATTTATTTGAATAGACACGACCATCAATTTTTGTAGCTCCTGAATTTTTAGCGACAGTCAAATCAAATAATACTGCCGCAATTCTTGAGGTAGCATCAGGAGTTGTTACCGGAGTAACTCCACCATCATTACTCTGATATATTTCAATCCAATGTTCTCCAAGCATAGTTGGAGTAAAAACCAAAGGGATATAACCGGTTGTAACACCACCTATATTAGGACCATTTACCGCCTGTGTGTAACTATCAATACTTCCGGCTACACCAATGGTTCTGTTCCACTTTGCTGTTACAGCAACGGAACCATCCGGGTTATAAATTCTATAGTAGGCATTACTTATTCTGGTCGCGGTTCCTGTAGTATAGGTTCTCAGGTCAAAACCGAAATATAATTTTTCATTTGAAAAATCATTTATCCAGAATTTAACGCGATTATCATCATTACAACCACGATATGGGCCACTGGACAAATCAGGTGCACTCAATAATGCAGTGATGGTATTTGCATCAGGCGACATTGTTTTTGTACCTTCAGCGAAGGTATTCAAAACAAAGGAAAACAATATAATGTATAGGAGTAGTATTCTTTGTTTCATATAAAGACTTTAGGTCGGTTTCATACGTTAATGTCTAAAACTCAAAACATTTAGGAATGTTGACATGTAAAGACAACAAATTCATTCGAATGATAATTCAAACTAAAAAATGTTTCGTAAAATTTTAATTAATTTAGGTTTATATTATGATATAAAAAATATGGTTCTTTTATTACAAATAAATGTAATTGTCGTATTTTTTACTACAAACAAATATATTATATCAAACAAATTATTACATTTAAAACAAACAATGTGCGACAAAAATAGATTATATAATTTAATTCACAAAATAATTTAGAAAAAAAATAATAAATATTTTTAGTTTGATTGTAGTTTATTTCTGTAAACAATACAATTATCAATACTTTTAAATTTTATTTATTTCTCTTTTATGCACTGATTATACGAATATTAAATTCAACTAGCCCCTCAATATATCTTAACATTTATTTAACATACACTCTGATGCCACTTTAGCATATAACAATTTTATATTAATTTTTGTTTATTATTCATTATAAATATTAAATAAAAACATTTGGAGTCACAAAAAAAAGAAATCTAAGCCGTCATAATAGATTTTTCTTACACAGAAAAGTTATAAAATTTGTTTTGAATGCAAATCAAACTTCGCGATTTTTATTCCAACGAAAATTTATGAGACTATTTTCTGACTTAACAATTTTATTAGGTAATTTTGCATTCATTTTTCTATTTCATATTACAATGAAAAAGATTATCATTTAATTGTAAAGCAAACCATATAAAAAATTCCATGGCAAAAAATAAAAAACCACTTCCTATTCTTCCAAACATTACAATAACTGATATAGCCGCAGAAGGGAAAGCTATTGCAAAAGTTAACGACATAGTGGTTTTTGTTCCATATGTAGTTCCGGGCGACATCGTTGATTTACAGGTTACCCGCAAAAAAAGTCATTTTATGGAAGCGCGCCCGGTTTTATTCCATACTTATTCTCCCCAAAGAACCGAAGCAATTTGTGAGCATTTTGGAATTTGTGGAGGATGCAAATGGCAAATATTACCATATTCCGAACAAATAAAATACAAACAGAAACAGGTTGAAGACAACCTCAAAAGGATAGGGAAAGTGGAATTACCTGAGATTTCACCCATCTTAGGTTCCGCAAAAACCGAATTCTACAGAAACAAACTTGAGTTTACTTTCTCAAACAAACGATGGAGAACTTTTGAAGAAATAGCTGAAAACAAAGAATTTGACACAATGAATGCTCTGGGCTTCCATATACCCGGACAGTTTGACAAAGTGCTTGACATCAACAAATGCTGGTTGCAAACAGATGAATCGAATGAAATAAGAAATGAAATCCGAAAATATGCGCTTCAAAATAACCTGACTTTTTTTGATTTAAAAAATCAGGAAGGTTTTTTAAGAACACTCATGATCAGAACCACATCAACAGGTGAATTGATGGTGATTCTGATTTTTTATTATGAGGATATAAAAAATCAGAATGCCATTTTACAGCACATAGCCGACAAATTTCCTCAGATTACATCATTGTTATATGTCATCAATTCTAAAGCAAATGACACAATTACCGATCAGGAAATATTTGTGTACAAAGGAAATGAATGTATTTACGAAGAAATGGAAGGACTCAGGTTTAAGATCGGCCCGAAATCATTCTATCAGACAAACTCCGAACAAGCCTACGAATTATACAAAGTGGCAAGAAATTTTGCCGGACTTACCGGCAATGAAATTGTATACGACCTGTACACCGGTACCGGAACAATCGCAAATTTTATAGCTCATCAGGCCAAACAGGTAATTGGTATCGAATATGTACCGGAAGCGATAGAAGATGCGTTTGTCAACTCAAAACTGAATAACATTTCAAACACGCTGTTCTATGCCGGTGACATGAAAGATGTTTTAAACCAAGCTTTCATTAGTGAACACGGGAAACCGAATGTTATCATTACAGACCCGCCACGGGCAGGCATGCATGAGGATGTTATTGATGCTATATTGTATGCATCGCCCGAAAGAATAGTATACGTAAGTTGCAATCCTGCAACACAGGCTCGGGATCTGAATTTACTCGACAGTAAATACAAAGTAACAGCAGTTCAACCTGTTGACATGTTTCCTCACACGCATCACGTTGAGAATGTTGTTTTATTAGAAAAAAAATAAAAAACCCAAAACGGCAATATCGCCTGAGATTCAATTTTAATAACAAAATTGTAAATCAGCAACTTAATTTCATTCCGGCGAAAAACAGACTTAAAATGTTGGAGGTTGAAATTTTTTTATGTTATTTTACACGATTTTTTTATTCTATAAATTTAACACTTAAAATATGTCAGTAGAAATACGCGAGGTTACTTCTAAAAAAGAATTGAAGAAATTCATTTGGTTCGGAATCAATCTATACAAAGATTGTGAATTCGCAGCCCCTCCTTTAATGATGGATGACTTACTCAATCTGAGTAAAGGTAAAAACCCCGCACTGGATTTCTGTGAAACAGCATATTTCCTGGCTTTTAAAAACGGTAAAATCGTTGGAAGAATAGCCTGCATAATTAACCCTGTTGCTAACGAATCATGGAATAAAAAAGACGCACGTTTTGGCTGGGTAGACTTTATCGACGACTACGAAGTTTCAAAAGCATTGTTTGATACAGCATTTGAATGGGCTAAATCAAAAAAAATGACGTCAGTGGTAGGTCCGTTAGGGTTTACCGATTTTGATCCGGAAGGGATGTTAATAGAAGGATATGATAAGCTTGGAACACTGGCCACCATTTATAATTATTCCTACTATCCGAAACATGTGGAAAAATACGGATTTGAAAAGGAAATTGATTTTAAGGAATATTTAATCACAGTTCCGGAAGAATTCCCTGAAAAATACTTCAGAATTGCCGACATAGTAAAACAAAAATTCAATCTAACCTCACTAAAATTCAAATCCAGAAAAGAAGTTGTTGAGAGATATGCAACAAAAATTTTCGATTTACTGAATTTGTGTTATAAAGATCTGTATGGATTTTCAAAGCTCAATGAGCATCAAATAGCATTTTATATAAAACTCTATTTCAGCTTTTTTCGTTTGGATACAATTTCAATTGTGGTCGACAACAAGGATGATGTAATTGCCCTTGGTATTGCAATGCCAAGTTTTACAAAAGCGCTGCAAAAAGCCAAAGGACATTTATTCCCGTTAGGTTGGTATTATATGCTAAGTGCGCTAAATAAAAATGATATGGTCGATCTGTATCTTATGGCCGTGCATCCTGATTACCAAAACAAAGGAGTAAATTCGGTAATGTTTGCGGACATTATGCCGACAAGTGCTAAAAACGGATATAAGTTTGCAGAATCAAACCCTGAATTGGAAACAAACACCAAAATGTCATCCCAATGGGGTAGCTTCGAGCATGTAAACCACAAGAAAAGGCGTGTTTATATAAAACATATTTAAATTTGATAATTTAAATTTGAGCAGTAAAGAAAACTACTGCTCAATTTTTTTTACAACTAAACAAACTCTTTTTTGTTTTAAAAAAGTACTCACATACAAGTCATAAGTTATATAAACATCACATCCGACATAAAAAATTACAAATCATAGTAATGCTATGCCAGAGATCAGAATATACTGCTCATGATTTATTAAACGATAAAAGAAATGACACGTAAATTTGACTTTTTAGTAATTGGCAGCGGCATGGCAGGGATAAGTTTTGCCCTGAAAGCTGCAAAATACGGGAAAGTAGCACTGCTTTGTAAAACTACTCTCGGAGAATCCAACACATCGTATGCTCAGGGTGGAATTGCATCCGTTACCTACGAACCCGATACATTCGAGAAACATATTGAGGACACACTAATATCAGGTGATGGACATTGCAATCTGGATGCAGTAAAAAAAGTAATTTATGAAGCTCCCGCGCAAATTGAAGAATTATTAAACTGGGGAGTCGATTTTGATAAAACTGAAGAGGGACTTTTCGATTTGCATCGCGAAGGTGGTCACTCCGAACACCGGATTTTACACCATAAAGATAACACCGGCTTTGAAATTCAGGAAAGCCTGATACGAAAAGTAAAACAGGATTCCAACATTGAAGTATTTGAACATTATTTTGCCATTGAAATTCTCACGCAACATCACCTGGGTGAAATAGTTACACACCACACTCCGGATATAGAATGTTACGGAGCCTATGTTCTGAACGAAAAAAACAATAACATTTACACATTTTTAGCCAAAGTTACCATGTTGGCAACAGGTGGTATCGGAAGTGTATACTCCACAACAACCAATCCTGAAATTGCCACCGGAGACGGTATTGCGATGGTACATCGCGCCCGGGGAAGAATAAAAGACATGGAATTTGTTCAGTTTCACCCAACGGCTTTGTATCATCCCGGCGAACGTCCGACTTTCCTTATCTCAGAAGCAATCAGAGGTTTTGGCGCCGTTTTGCGCACGCAGGATGGAAAAGAATTTATGCAGAAATACGATGAGAGAGGTTCTTTGGCTCCCCGCGATATAACAGCAAGAGCAATTGACAACGAGATGAAAACTAGAGGACATGCATTTGTATATCTCGATGTTACAAAAAAAGATGCTGAACAGACAAGATTGCATTTTCCCAATATTTATAAGAAATGTATGGAATATGGCATCGATATTACCAAAGATTATATACCGGTTTTGCCAACTCAGCATTATCTTTGCGGAGGAATAGTAGTTGACCTTAACGGACAATCTTCCATTAACAGATTATATGCTGCCGGCGAATGTTCCTGCACGGGACTTCACGGTGCAAACAGGCTTGCATCAAATTCGCTGATTGAAGCTATCGTTTATGCTGATGCTGCCGTAAAAGATGCAGTTAAACATTTATCCGAATATTCAATCAATGAACTGATACCAGACTGGGACGATGAAGGCACTTCATTGCCGGAAGAAATGGTGCTGATTACACAGAGTTTCAGAGAAGTAGAGCAGATAATGAGTACTTATGTCGGCATTGTGCGATCGAATCTGAGATTAAAACGTGCTATGAACCGTCTTGAAATTTTATACCGGGAAACAGAGAATTTGTTTGAAAGATCAGTTGTATCGCGCGAGATCTGCGAATTAAGAAATGTGATTAGTGTAGCATATCTTATTATAAAACACGCAATAGCAAGAAAGGAAAGTCGCGGGCTGCACTACACTATTGATTATCCGGAATGCATGAAACATGATGCCTGAGTAACTATGTTAACCTCAAATAATCCAAACGGATGAAACGATTATTTTCCATTTTGATATTATCTGTTTTTGCGCAAATTATTTTTGCTCAAAATCAGAACAGGTCTGATCAACGCACGCAGACTCAGAATGTTTTTATCAAACTGGATGGGAATAACCAAACAGGGTGGAACCGGGATAATGACAACTCAAATACTTTAAACGCCCCTGTTAACGGCACTGAAAATGTAAATTTCAATACCACATCCGAAGGTATCTATATTACGATTATTAAAGGAACAAACGAAATAAAATTATATGCACTTACCGGACAATTATTACTTGATGGTAATCTGGCTCAGGGACGTTTCTTTATACCTGCAGTAAAAGGAATATATTTTCTGCGAATCAACAACAAAAGCTTCAAGGCAGTTTGCAAATAATCAATTAACACCAAACATATTCATTAAACAAACTTACAAATGATTAAACATATCGTTTTTTTTGGACTGGCAGATAATGCTGAAGGCAAATCGAAAGCTGAAAATGCTGAAATTATTAAATCAGAATTAGAAAATCTGAAAAATCTCATTCCCGAAATTTTAAAAATAGAAGTTGGAATCAATGTTCCTGACTCTCCTAAAACCAACTTCGACATTGCTCTTTACTCTGAATTTGAAAGTTTAAAAACCCTTGACATATATCAGGAACATCCGGAACATAAACGCGTTGCTTCTTACATCGGCAAAGTAAAAACTACCCGCGCAGCGGTAGATTATGAAGTATAAATGCAGAATACCTGAACTACAAATTAAATTTATTAAAAAATCCGACTATTTATTTTGTTAATAATAAAATTAATTATATTTTTACGGGCAATAAACATATTATTATCAACCTTAAAATGTAAAATTATGTCAGTCAACAAAGCAATTTTAGTTGGAAATGTCGGGAAAGATCCCGAAGTTCGTTATCTTGAAAAAAACGTAGCAGTTGCAAATTTCACTCTGGCTACAACAGAAAGAGGATACACCACACAAAACGGCACTCAGGTTCCTGAAAAGACCGAATGGCACAATATAGTAGCCTGGAGAGGATTAGCCGAATTAGCCGAGAAATATATCCGTAAAGGAAGTCAACTATATATCGAAGGTAAAATTCAGACCCGTTCGTGGGAAAAAGATGGAGTTAAAAGATATTCTACAGAGATTTATGCAGAAACAATTCAACTCCTTGGCAAAAAACCTGAAAACGGAGAATCCAGTTCAGTAGTTTCCACTCCTGCTCCCGATATGAACGAAGCTCCTCCTCACGCTGAAGACGATCTTCCTTTCTGATAAAAACAGTAAGCCGTTTCATTCATTTTGAAACGGCTTTTTTATTAATAATAAAATTTTTCAAAACAAAATTCTTCATTCTTTTTCACTCCTATCCTCTTTTCCAAAGAGTTGTAAACAAACAAAAAATATACTTTAAAAAAATCACAAAAATATTTTTTAAAGCTATTGCAGAAATGAAAATTTGACGTATCTTTGCACCGCATTAGAAAACAATGCACGACAAACAAAGTCTGGTTCGGTAGTTCAGTTGGTTAGAATGCCGCCCTGTCACGGCGGAGGTCGCGGGTTCGAGTCCCGTCCGTACCGCAAAAAAGCAATTCAGAAATGAGTTGCTTTTTTTGCGTTTTAGAAAATCTCATACACTTCAATATTGATTACAATTTGTATTTTTAAATAATGCTATCCGATTAAAATGTTATCTTTGCATCTTGTTTTAAGATAAAAAAGAAATGAAAGGAAATGAAAATACTGCTGTGCTTTTGATGCACTGCCCCGACCGCCCGGGAATTTTAGCTGTGGTAACCGAATTTATCAACCAACACAAAGGGAATATTCTTTATCTCGATCAATATGTAAATCGTGAAGAAAAGGTATTTTTTATGCGTGTTGAATGGGATTTGACCAACTTTCAGATACCCAAGGATAAGATTGAAGAATACTTCCAAACTCTGATTGCATCAAGATTCAGCGTTATTTTCAGGCTCTATTTTGCCGATAGAAAACCCCGAATGGCAATTTTCGTTTCCAAAATGCCTCACTGTCTTTACGACCTGCTTGCACGCTATGCCGCAGGCGAATGGCATGTGGAAATTCCACTGATTATCAGTAATCATCCCGATATGGAAAGTGTGGCTAAACGATTCGGTATTGAATATCACGTTTTCCCCATTACCAAAGACAACAAAGCCGAACAGGAAAAACTTCAACTCGAACTTCTGAAAAAACACAATATCACATTTTGTGTTCTTGCAAGATACATGCAGGTGCTTTCTCCGGAATTTATTCAGCACTATCCTGACAGAATTATCAATATCCATCATTCATTCCTTCCTGCATTTGCGGGAGCAAAACCATATCATGCAGCACACGAGCGAGGTGTAAAAATTATCGGAGCCACCAGCCATTATGTTACCAGCGATTTGGATGCAGGCCCTATAATTGATCAGGATGTAACTCATATTTCGCACAAAGACACAGTTGAAGAACTAATAAAGAAAGGACGCGATCTGGAAAAAATAGTTCTTTCGCACGCCGTTGAAAAACATATTGAGCGCAAAATTCTCGCTTATAAAAACCGGACAGTAGTATTTCAATAAACTTTTAGAGAAATTTCGCTGTTTCTTTAATCTGAAGTTTTGATTCTAAAATCTAATTAATATGGAAGTAACACGTTTATTTGATATACAGGATAATTATCTGGAAAAATACCCGAATCAGGATGCTGCACTTGCCTGCAAACGTGATGGTGTATGGCGTAAATACAGCATTCAGGAATATGTGGAACTTACAAATTATATCAGTTTCGGAATGATGAAACTGGGCATAAAACCCGGAGATAAAGTTGGAATTGTGAGCGGAAACAGACCGGAATGGAATATGATAGATTTTGCCACCATGCAAGTTGGCGCCGTTTCAATTCCTATTTACCCAACCATAAGTCAGGACGATTACCGGCACATTCTGAATCATGCCGAAATGAAAATGATTTTTATTGACGGTAAAGAATTGAGAAATAAACTGCAACCAATTCTTCCTGAAGTAAAAACATTGAAATTTATTTATACATTCAATAACCTCGGAACTGAATTCAGCTACCTCGACCAATTGATTGAACTGGGAAAGAACAATCCGCAACCTGAACAACTGAACAAATTAAAAGCTGAGACAAAAGAAACCGATCTTGCTACCATCATTTACACATCGGGTACCACGGGCAATCCGAAAGGAGTTATGCTTTCGCACAGCAATATTGTCAATCAGATTAAAAATCTGGAATCAACTCCTGCAAAATGGAGCAAAACTGCGTTGAGTTTCCTGCCATTGTGCCACGCCTACGAACGAATGCTCGTTTATCTCTACCAATATCTCGGAATGTCGGTTTATTATGCCGAAAGTCTGGCAACAATTGCCGACAATATAAAAGAGATAAATCCAACAATGATGTCGGCGGTGCCACGATTACTCGAAAAAATTTATGACAAACTTTACCTTTCAGGGAAAAAACTACCTTACGTTCAACGCGTTCTTTATTATTGGGCTTTCAATCTTGCTATAAAATATCAGTTGGAAGGAATGAGCAATTGGATGAAAACACAGCTAAAACTGGCCGACAAGCTGATTTACAGCAAATGGAGAGCAGCCATCGGAGGAAATTTCGACATAGTTGTTTCGGGAGGTTCAGCCATTCAACCGCATATTGCTTCATTTTTCTCTGCTATTGGCATGCCTGTTTTTGAAGGATACGGATTGAGCGAAACTTCGCCGGTGATTGCTGTCAGTCAGCGCGGAAAACACGGGCGTAAGTTTGGAACAGTGGGGTTACCGCTTCCGGGTGTTGAAGTAAAACTGGCCGAAAGAGATGAGATTATATGCCGTGGTCACAACGTAATGCTCGGTTATTACAAAGATCCGGAACTCACCAAACAGGTTATCGACGACGATGGATGGTTCCATACCGGCGACACAGGAAAATTCACTCCTGAAGGGCAACTGATTATCACCGGTCGGCTGAAAAGTATTTTCAAAACATCTATGGGAAAATATGTAAATCCGCAATTGGTTGAATCGAAATTTACTGAATCCCCACTAATTGAAAACATGATTGTATTGGGCGAAAACAAAAAATTTGCAGCAGCTCTTATTTCACCTGACTTTGTTTATCTCAAATCGTGGTGCAAACAACACAAACTGACATGCACAAGTAATGCTGAAATTATTGAAAATCCGGTTGTCATAAAACGTTTTCAGGAAGAGGTGAAACATTATAATCAGTTTTTTGGTGATTTTGAACAGGTAAAACGCTATCTGCTGGTAACGGAAGAATGGACTCAACCCGATGGATTCCTCTCTCCTACTCTCAAAATAAAAAGAAATTTTATTGAAGAATTTTATGCTGATAAAATTGAAAAACTATTTTCATAAAAACAAAATGAGTGAGCCGGATTTCGGTTCACTCATTTCACTTTCGGCAACTTTCAATATTTATCTTTCGAATCAAAAATTTACAGGATTGATATTTTTACAAACATATTTCAACATTTTTCCCCTTAAAGCCTGACATATAATTCTACGAAAAACAACATTAAATTTATGTTTCTCAATAAATCAATATAAAACATCAATATCGTATGAGCAAGATCAATATCATATTAATAACTGCGTTGCTATTATTTCTGTCATCATGTAAGAGTCTGGACAAATTAACCCAGTTCAATATGAATTTCAGTCAGACGGTAAGCATTGAACCAACATTCAAAATCAACACACCATTCACGATTCCCACGCCGGCTATGACCACCAATTCGAGTAGTACATTCGCCGCAAATAATACCAGCAAGGATTTGGTGGAGGAAATCAACCTGTCAGAATTAAAACTAACCATCGAAAGTCCTGAAAATGAAGATTTCAGTATTTTACAATCGGTAGAAGTTTATATCTCGGCTGATGGCGAAACTGATACAAAAATTGCATGGCTTGACAGTGTACCTGCCAATGCAACCTCAATTTCACTCAATGTTTCGAATGCAGACTTAAAAGCGTTTATTTTCAAAGATGAATTCACGCTAAAGGTGAAAACTGTCACCGACGAAGTTAATACCGAACAGTACGACATCAGAGTTGATGCCAAAGTACACGTAAATGCTAAAATTTTAGGCATATAGTTTTCCGGCAAATTGTGGATTGAAAAATTATGGCGTATCTTTGCACTGTGAAAAAGAGATACTTCATATATTTTTCGTACAAAGGAACTGCTTATCATGGTTGGCAATTCCAACCCAATGGAATTTCTGTACAGGAAGTTCTGACAAAAGCTTTGAGCACCATTTTACGTTCTGAAATTGAACTAACCGGTGCCGGAAGAACCGACACAGGTGTTCATGCCAGATTAATGGTAGCACATTTTGATTTTGATATCAATTTGCCAACAGAATTTGATTTGACCTCAAAACTTAACAATTTCCTTCCGGTAGATATTTCTGTGCAACAAATCATTGAAGTAAAGCCCAATGCTCACAGCCGGTTCGACGCCATTTCCAGAAAATACGAATATCATGTGGTTTTGCAAAAAGATGTATTCAAAAACGGCTTAGCGACACGCATCAGTGACAATCTGGATTTTGAAAAAATGAACCGGGCAGCCGAATTACTTCTGCAATTCAATGATTTTACAAGCTTCAGTAAACTTCATACAGATGTAAAAACAAATAACTGCAAAGTAACTGAGGCAGTGTGGTCAAAACAAGAAAATGAATGGGTTTTCACAATACAGGCCGACCGCTTTTTAAGGAATATGGTCAGAGCAATTGTCGGCACATTATTCGAAGTTGGCCGGGGTCGAATGTCCATTGAAGAATTTAAAAATGTGATTGAAGAGAAAAACAGATGCAAAGCCGGCGTTTCTGTACCGGCGCAGGGGTTATATCTGGTTGAGATAGTGTACCCTGAGGACATTTTTGTACAATAGGAGGAACAGATTTCCTCATTTTTATAAGGTAAAATTTAAGTATTAGTTTTTATGTGGTTGTTTCTTGCTTTTGTATCAGCAATTTTGCTGGGGTCGTACGAGGTATTTAAGAAGGTTTCGCTCGAAAAAAATGCAGTTATACCTGTCATTTTTATTTCGATCCTCTTTTCCTGCCTGATTTTAACTCCTTTTTTGGTTTTGTCTGAATTTTTCCCTGATACCGTTCGGAATTCAATATTTTTTGTTCCGAGAGTTGATTTTCATGCACACATGTTGTTTGTATTAAAAGCAACAATTGTACTGACATCGTGGCTGTTTGCCTATTTTGCACTGAAACACCTGCCCATTTCATTAGCTTCACCTATCAAAGCCACTCAACCTGTATGGACGGTGGTGGGCGCCATGCTGATTTTCGGCGAAAAACTCAATGGCTATCAGGCTGCCGGTGTGGGAATTACACTCATATCATTCTTTATGTTTTCGGTAGTCGGCAAAAAAGAAGGCATATCACTCAAAACAAATAAATGGTTTTGGTTCATTGTATTAGCCACCCTTACAGGCGCCCTCAGCGGATTGTACGACAAATACCTGATGAACAAATACGATGTTATGTCAGTACAGGTTTATTACACTTTTTATCAGGCAATTATAATGGGGCTTATAACATTATTCCTTTGGGCTCCCACCCGAAAAAAAACCACTCCGTTTAAATTCAAATGGGCCATCGCCTTCATTTCATTATTTCTGGTAACGGCTGATTTTGTTTATTTCTACGCACTTACAATGCCGGATTCCATGATTTCTGTCGTATCAACAATAAGGAGATCGGGCGTAATAGTTCCATTTTTGTACGGAGCAATTGTACTGAAAGATAAGAACATAAAACTAAAAGTGATCGACTTAATCGGCGTATTGATCGGGATGTTCCTTTTGTATCTTGGTTCAAAATAAAAGTTCGGAGAAACACCCTATATCTTTAAATATCAACTATTTCAGCACACATAAATACAGAAAGAAGGCAAATATTCCTGTTTTAGGAATAAAAATCAACTAAATTCTTTGATAATTAGATTGAAATTTGTACTTTTGCAAGCCGAAATAACAACAACGAAAAAATAAATTAAAACATACAGATATGAAAAGCGGAATCCATCCAGAAAATTATCGTCCGGTAGCATTTAAAGATATGTCGAACGGTGACACATTTATTTCACGTTCAACCGTAAACACTAAGGAAACTATCGAAATTGATGGTGTAACTTATCCAGTTGTAAAAATGGAAATTTCCAGTTCATCACATCCATTTTATACCGGTAAATCTAAATTGGTGGATACTGCAGGACGCGTTGATAAATTTATGAATCGCTATGCAAAACGCATGGAAGGAAAGAAATAATTGATTCTTCAAAGATCAAAAAAAAGGGTTTCGATTTTATCGAAACCCTTTTTTATTATTCGGTTACCCATTCTCTGCCCCTGAGGACAAGAATAATTGGTTTGTCACTCAATAACGGACTAATTATTTCCTTCTCTTTATCATTCAGAAAATCAAGACTCTCATTTTGAGCAATAATAGATTGACCGTCTACTCCGAATGACAATTTGATATAACTGTTTTCCAGTACATTTTCAACCCATTGTTTGTCCACATTAGCATATAGCGTAGTGTCCTTTTTCAACCATTCTACAGCTTTAGGCATTGTAAATTTCAAAGGAATTTTATTCCATGCTGTATCATAAAAATCTATTGACGACTGGCAAACCGATGCACACACTGTTGAAATCATTCCAATAACCGGCGTTTTATCATCCATGGAAAACATCTTCATTTCAAAAGTTGAAACCGGAGTATTTTTTACTACAATAAGCTGATTTATAGAATCATATTTTTGCAAATAAGCCTGATGATTGAATTTATTTGCAATGCTGTCATCACCAGGATTTGCTTTATAGTATTCTACCAGTTCATGTCTGTTTTGCTTACTCAAAGTCGGGTTCAGATTATCTGGCATGCTGACATACCAGTAATCAATATTCTGAGCGCTCAGGCTGGCAATCGTCAAACCAATGAATATAAGCAAATTAATTGTTATTCGTAGTTGTCTCTTCATTTGAATTTTTCTTTTTATTTCCGGTTAATAAATGCCAGTAATATTTTGCTAAATCGTCCCAACTGGCAAAATCTTCTTTGTAAACAAAACCCACCCCCTGCGACAAAACCGTATTGCTGAGTATATAACGATCAACAGTGTGGTTATAAGCCTTAAACCGCAGATTGCCCGATTCATTCAACAGGTATTCAATGTCTATGTCACCGATAAATCTGTTAGTTGTGGAACTGGCTGAATTAATATCGGTTTTATAACCCAGATTACCATTTATTATTAAACGGTTGTTGGGCTGATATAAAATTTGTGCCTGATACTCCGGAGTAGGTGTATTCTGAGATGCCTGCAGATAGTCAAAACCAACCGACACATTTGTAAACATTTGCGACAGCCAGTTATTTACCTGTGCTCCCACGGTTGATGTCAACAAAGAAAATCCTTCATTTGTCACAAAACTGGATGCATTGGCATTGGCATTATCAGGAGTATAAAATTTATTGAACAATAGTAAATAAAAAATTTCTCTGTTCATCATTTCATCAGTATTTATAATATTTCTTACCATTTGCTTAACATTTTCATCACTTTGTGGTAAGTCAATATCAAATTTAATGGTAGGCTTCATCAGGTCATCCGTCAATTTCAATACACAGTTCACAGGCACTGTCGAACGCATATTATCCTGGAACTGATTTCCTGCCAGGTCTTTCAGCGAAGCGGTCAGCGGATAAAGTGCCCTGATATTAACCTGCGCATTATATGGACTTCCGGTCCATGCAATCGTACTTCCCTGATCTATTTTAAACTCTTTGCGGAATACATTCTGTAGAGTAAACAGGTAATAACCACTATTGATAGTGTATGTCCCGAACAAACTTATATCGGAAAATGTATCAAACTGCACGCGCAAATTTCCACTTCCCTTACCGGTAATTCTGTCGCCGCCTTTGGGATCTACCAACAGCTCCATGCTCGCTTCGGGAGTAACTTCTATTTGCAAATCGACTTTTACATTAAATCCACTTTCAGGATTTTTCTGCACAACAGGTTCATTTTGAACAATTACATTTTTATTTACAAATTTAATAAAACTATTATCCGAAGCTTTTGAAGCCCCTCCCATTTGGATGTAACATTCGGTTTTTGGTTGTGAAATGGCATCTACTAAAATGTTAGCCTCTTTTTCGTCACCGAAAATATGAACATTCCCGTTCGCGTAGGCTTTACCAAAGAAATACTCGTTATCCTCCGCATGTGTGTTAAGTGCCAGAATATTTTTCGATTTTAATCTGACATCATATTTCATGTCTTTAAAAATACCGTTATGAGTTACCATCCCCGTCATTGTTCCCTGATTTCGCTCCTTATCATAAATAGTCACATTTTTAAACGCGATTGTTTTACGGGTAAGCCTTACGGTATCATTAAAAAAGTATGTGGTCTTCAACATCTTGACTGATGCCTCTCCTTTGTTTACAAACACATTTCCTTCAAAACCGAGCGTTTTGGAAGGCCCGTACATTCTCACATCGCCTGTTCCCCAGCCTTTAACGTTCTGAACCACACTTTCAAAATACTGGTCAAGAAATTCAATGCTGAAATTACGGGCGTGGAAGAGAAAGTCCAATGAATCGGTTGCCGGGATGAATGCGCCATTTGCAACAACTACAGTGTCATTATCCTTCACAAAAGTTCCATTTGCCAGCACTCTTTTATTTAATTTATCCCAGGTAGAATATAATTTCGCATCTCCCACCGGTTTATGATTCAGGTTCACACCTCTAACTGATAAATTGGCCTCGTAAATAGGCTGGCTCATTATGTTCCGGATGCTGGCCACACCGGTTGCAAATCCGCCTATTTCAATTCCTTTCAATCTCAGCAAATTGGACAAAACAAATTCCAGATCCAAATCATTCATTTCAACATCGACGCTCTCGTTGATATCTTTGGACGCAACACCGTTCACATGTACAAACTGCTTATTATTGTCAAAACTGAAATTATGAATATGAATGGTACTATCGGCTTTCAAATCAATGCTACATTTACGGATATTCCACACCGAATCGGCAATAATAACCTGCGTAGGATAAATTGAAAGTAAAGCAGATGTTTTTCCGTCATCATTTTTAAAAGAACTGACTGCATGAATTTCACCGGCATTGGTTATTTGCTCAGCATTTTGCCAGCCAAGTCTTACATCGACCGAATCCTTTGCAGCAGTTGCCAGTAAAAACAGATTAATAATTCCGCCCTCCTTTTCGTAACCCTGTGCACGAGTGGTAATTTTGAGTTGCTTTTGCGGATTTTCGCAATGAATAGTGATATTGTCTATTTTTTGCTTTTTTGATTTCAGCGTTGGTATATTTCCCTGAATATCAACACGGTTTGTATTATCATCAATGTACCCTTTAATGGTTGACACTCCTTCGAGAGTATAAGGCAAATCCAGTACATTAGAAATATTTTCTGTATTGGCTACTGAAAGATCGATGTTAATATGGTTAGGATATTTTTTATTTTTCCCTTTCAGATTTGGAGCAATTGCCGGCAAATAATTCAACACAATCTGGCTAATCGTCTGACTTATTGAACTATAACGAAAATCGCCACTAAACGATCCGTTTAGAATATCAGAAGATATAGAAAAGTTTGTCAGATTATTTTCGATGCGCGATATAAATTGAATTTTGTCAATATTCAACGTATTATTCTGATTTTCAAAAGTAATACTATCAAAACGGATAAAGCCGTTAATGTTGTCAAGCGAATTACCCACCATGTTGGTACTCCCTTTAAACGACAATTTTGACCCCGGATATTTATCGGTAAGTTTCAATGCATTCAGATTGGTGTTCAGAACTCTGAGATCGAAGTTAAACACAGGCAATTTTTTAGTCATATCAATAATCCCGTTGAAGTGAGCATTGATATTTTCATCTTTCACATCCACTTTCCCATCAAAACCATTTCCGTCGTATTTGCCTGAAAACTTTATATCCTTATACGAATATTTATTAAACTGAAATTCAGGCACCTGAGCTTTAATATTCCCCTGAAGTGGAGCATCGGACAGCTTAGAACCGTCGGTATTTATATTGAATGAGACTTTACCTAATTGTTTATTATTCAACAATCTCCCAAGTGAAAAATTGTTGGATTTAAGCGTACCGTTATAATACAAATCTTTCAGGTCGTTTTTCAATTGAAGCAAAATATCGGTAGAAATACTTCCAAGATTGGTATTCAGGTTTCCGTACGCCACCAGATTACTGAGAAACCCTGTTATATTTCCTTTGTAACGAACTAAACCCAACTGATTCAATTCTTTAGGCAGAACAAAAGGTTTGTTTGAAATGTCAGAAATAAAATCCTGAAGATCATTTTTTTCAAAATTCAAATCGTTGATCTGACCATAAATAAAGGCTTCACTTAGGTTAGGCAATCCGTTGATATCCAAATCGGCATTAAAGAAAAACGATTTACCATATCTGACTTCAACTTTTTGAAATTTAAGACTGGAAATCCTCCCTGAAATAGTTCCTTTTAAAGTTGCTTTATTACTGATATTAACAAAATTAGGAACAAATGCTTTTAAATCGGCCAAAGTAACATATGATGAAGCTATTTCAGCATTCATTTTTACTTTTTCGGTCAAATTCTTTAAATCTGAAATACTATCAAACTTAAATTCAACATTTTGCAACATTAAGTCCGATTTTGGCAATTTCAATTCAAGTTCAGGAATGTGCACTCCTTTTGATGAACCCGTTACTGAAGTGTTGAAATCGGAAATCACCAGACCGGAATGTTCAACCGCGTTTAAATGAAGGAGTCTAGCACTTAATGTGTCATTATTCAGTTTATCCAAAGTTAAATCCAGATTTATATTTCTGAATTTCAATTTATTCGCATCAAATAAATTTTCAGGGACTTTTACAGAGGATAGATGATTAGTAAAATTAAATGATGAATTTTTAATCCTGAAATGATCAATTTTATACTCAACATTGGATGAATCGGAAGGTTGTGGATTTTTAAAAGCTTTAATCAGAAAATCCAGATTACTGTGTCCGGCAGTATCAACCACCAGATTGCCATGAAAACCATCCAAATCCACAGAGGTAAATATCACTTTGCCCTTAAAGAAATTCCAAAAACTAAAATGGGCATCTATTTCCTTTGCGGCAAAAAGAGTATCCTTTTGTAAATCTTCAATATATAAATCACTGATGGACACAGCGTTGAACAACTTATAATTAATTTCACCAATGCTTACTCTGGAATGTATTTTTTTGGAAAGTTCAGTTACTACAGAATTTGCAATAACTTTCTGTATCTTACTGCTTTGAAGTAAAATAGGTAGTGCAGCAAATATTAAAGTTATTGCTGCAACTATGAAATACGGTATTTTAAGTGTTTTTTTTATACCTTTGGTCTTTATTTCGCAAAAGTAAATAATAATTTGCGATTTTGGTGAAGAAACTCTGATAACAATTTGTTTCTATCAAAAAAAATGCCTGAATTTTGAGTTATAAATAAAACATCTGTTCAGGACAATTTATGTTTTAAAAAGATTAAATTAAAAATGAATTCTACTATAATACTCGGCATTGAATCTTCCTGCGATGACACATCAGCTTCTGTCATTCGTGATGGAGTAATGTTATCCAATGTAATTGCCAATCAAGCAGTTCACACAAGTTTTGGCGGCGTGGTTCCCGAACTGGCTTCGCGCGCCCATCAGTTAAATATCATTCCAGTTGTTCATGAAGCGCTGAAAAGAGCCGGAATACAAAAAAACGAATTAAGCGCCGTAGCTTTTACCCGAGGTCCCGGCTTGCTGGGATCTTTACTTGTGGGCACTTCATTTGCAAAAGGTTTTGCGCAGGCATTAAAAATTCCGCTGGTTGACGTAAACCACTTGCAGGCGCATGTTCTGGCACATTTCATAAGCGAGGGTAAAGAGAATGAGCAACGACCGGAATTTCCATTTTTGTGCCTGTTGGTTTCCGGAGGAAACTCACAAATAGTTTTGGTAAAAGCTTACGATGACATGGAAGTGATTGGTCAGACAATTGATGATGCAGCCGGTGAGGCCTTTGATAAATGCGCAAAAGTAATGGGACTGCCTTATCCCGGTGGCCCTCACATCGACAAGCTGGCAAAAGAAGGAAATCCGAAAGCTTTTAACTTCAACAAACCGCAAATACCTGATTACAATTACAGTTTCAGCGGACTGAAAACATCTTTTCTTTACCTTTTACGCGATAAGGTTAAAGAAAATCCAAACTTTGTGGAAGAAAACCTGAACGATCTCTGCGCCTCGTTGCAGGCTACCGTCATTGATATTTTGATGAGCAAATTGCGAAAAGCAGCCACTGACCTGAAAATCAAACAGGTAGCGGTTGCGGGCGGAGTATCTGCCAATTCAGCTTTACGTCAGTCTTTTCACGATCATGCCGCAAAATATGGCTGGAAAGTATTTATTCCTCCATTTGCTTTTACCACCGACAACGCCGCAATGATTGCGATAACAGGTTATTTCAAATATCAGAACAATGATTTTTGTTCTGTTGAAGAAGTCCCTTTCGCCCGTGTAACGAACAAATTCTGACCTGAAATGCATCTAAAAACATTAAAAATCCCTGACAAACTGCAGCCCTACAAAGGAGTTATGCTTTTTGCTCTGATTTTAATGTTGTCAAATTTTTTCTGGAAATACAATGTTATCGGTGACGAGTCATTAACCACAGATTCCACCGTAACCTTCTGGGGACTAAACATTTCACCACCTTTTGTATGGCTGGCGCACAATACTGCTCATGTCACCCTCGCAATTATGAATTTTTTTGGTTCTGACGCAACACTTGAACCGGTCAATCTGATTCGTCATCCGAACGGACATTCAGTGCTCATAGTATGGGCATGTACGGGATTGAAACAAGCTTATATATTCTTTTGTATCATTGCATTCAACCGCGGTCCGTTATTAAAAAAAGCATGGTTTATTCCGGCAGGATTACTTGTTGTTTATCTTTTCAACATTTTTAGAATAACAGCTATTGCCACCTTAATTGAAGATCATCCCGAATGGTTTGATTTTCTGCATTTCTATTTGTTCAAATATGTATTTTACGGAATTATATTTTTAATGTGGGTATTGTGGGAAGAAAAATTTGCATCGAAAAAAGTCGTGAAATCAGAACTTCCGGAATAATTTACAACCCTGTATTTCAATAAATTTTTGCTTTCTCGCCTCTGAGAACCCTGAGTCCGCTCATAGCAAGTGCTTCCAGTTCATCTTCACCCGGATAAACCACCACTTTCGCTAATTTAGAAATCATATTTTTAATATAATCGGTTATAAAATGACTGTGAGCAATTCCACCTGTAAGAATTATCGCATCCACATCCCCTTTCAAAACCACAAACATGGCTCCGATCTCTTTTGCCACGTTATACGCCATTGCTTCGAGTACCAGCTTGGATTTTACATCACCATCAGAAATTTTATGTTCTAAAATTTGCACCTCTCCCGAACCTAAATGAGCAGTTAAACCTCCATTTCCGTTCAGCATCTTCTTTATTTCAGACTTCGAATATTTTCCTTCAAAACACAATCCGACAAGCAGTCCGGCATCAAGAGTTCCGGCACGTTCAGGCGAAAATGGTCCGTAGCCATCCAAGCCCTGATTGGTATCAATCACTTTGCCTTTGCAATGGGCAGCCACCGAAATGCCTCCACCCAAATGTGCAACGACCAGATTCAGATTTTCATATTTGGTTCCATTCGCAGCTGCATATTTTCGGGCAATGGCTTTATGATTCAGCGCATGAAACATCGATCTGCGCGGAAATTCTGGCAAACCGCTGATTCTGGCAACATCCTGCAACTCATCAACCACCACTGGATCCGCGATATACGCTTTACAACCCGGAATCACTTCGGCAATTTCACGGGCAATTATTCCTCCCAGATTACTGGCATGTTCACCAATTGCCGATAATTTCAAATCCTCGATCAGTTTTTCATTTACTTCATACACACCGGATTCCAATGGGCGCACCAAACCTCCACGTCCTACAACAGCAGACAAATCAGCCAACTCAATGCCATCGCTTTTCAATTTTTGAAGAATAAGTTCTTTACGAAACTTATTTTGCTCGAAAATAGACGTATAATGAGACAATTCCTCTGCCTTATGTCTTATTGTGTGCAAACAAATAAGCTTTTCACCCTCATAAACAGCAAATTTTGTAGAAGTAGAACCGGGATTGACTGATAAGATTTTATACATAAAAAGTTCTTTTAAAATTTTTAATAGAACAAAGATAACAGGAAGTAACGAATAAACATATCCTTAATTTATATTTATACAAAAATTTAATTTTCAAACCGTTCAATGCAGGAAAATGTTGATTTTGAACTTGTATAATGGTGAAATCAGGTTGTTATAGAATATTTGTCTTAAATCTTTGTATTTTAAATAATTATTTTGTACTTTTGCAGGCGAAATAGGATATGGAGGAGGGGACAACAGTCCCCTCGTTTGTTAATGTAACATTAATATGATATTAAAAGAAACTGTTAATCAGATAGTTGATCAATATTTAAACAACACCGGATATTATCTGGTAGATCTGAAAATAAGCGCAGACAATAACATTACCATTGAAATAGATTCATTTGAAGGAGTTTCAATTGATTTTTGTATTAAATTAAACCGGTTTATAGAATCGCAGTTGGACAGAGAGATAGAAGATTATGAACTTGAAGTGAGCTCAGCCGGATTAACAGAACCTTTTAAGATTACAAAACAATACGAAAAAAACATTGGCAATGAAGTTGAAACTTTAACCAAAGACGGCAAAAAATATTCCGGAATCCTGGTGGAAGTAAATGAAACGGGATTTGTTTTAGAAACAGAAAAAACAATTAAACCTGAAGGTTCAAAACGAAAAACAAACATTACCGAGAATATCTCATTTTTATACGAAGAAATTAAAAACACAAAATATATTATTAGATTCAAATAAGCCATGAGCAAAAAAGAAACTATTAGCTTAATTGATACCTTTTCGGAGTTTAAAGAGCTAAAAAGCATCGACAGAAGTACATTAATCAGTGTAATGGAAGAGTCATTCCGGAATGTGATTTCAAAAATGTTCGGAACCGACGAAAATTATGATGTGATTATCAACCCCGACAAAGGTGACTTTGAAATTTATCGTAACCGTACAGTTGTAGCTGATGATGACCTTGAAGATCCGAATCTTGAAATATCACTTTCTGATGCAGTAAAAATCGATGAAGATTTTGAAATCGGAGAAGAAGTGACTGAAACAGTTGATTTCCTGAGTTTTGGTCGTCGTGCCATTCTGACACTTCGTCAAACATTGTCATCAAAAATTCTGGAATTACAGAAAGATAATGTATTCTCAAAATACAGCGAAAAAGTAGGTCAGATAGTTAGCGCCGAATTATATCAGATATGGAAAAAGGAAATGCTTCTGATTGACGATGAAGGAAACGAACTTTATTTGCCAAAGACAGAACAAATTCCAACTGATTTTTACCGCAAGGGCGACACCGTTCGTGCCGTGGTAGCCATGGTTGAAAATAAAAATAATAATCCTAAAATTATTCTTTCCCGTATTTCTCCGGTATTCCTCGAAAGACTCTTTGAGCTTGAAGTACCTGAAATACACGAAGGATTAATCACAATCAAAAAGATTGCCCGCATTCCGGGAGAACGCGCTAAGGTAGCTGTGGAATCGTACGATGACCGTATCGATCCTGTAGGAGCCTGCGTAGGTGTTAAAGGATCAAGAATTCACGGTATTGTTCGCGAATTAAGAAACGAAAATATTGATGTAATAAATTACACAAACAACGTAAATTTATTCATATCCAGATCCTTAAGCCCGGCCAAGATTTCTTCTATCCGGCTAAACGAAGCTGACAAAAAAGCTGAAATTTATCTGAAACCTGAAGAAGTATCACAGGCAATCGGTAAAGGAGGATTAAACATTAAACTTGCCGGAATGCTGACAGGCTACACTCTTGATGTATTCCGCGAAATGGATGAAGAAACTGAAACAGAAGATATCTACTTAGATGAATTCAGTGACGAAATCGATCAATGGGTGATTGACGCATTGAAAGCAATCGGTTGTGATACCGCAAAAAATGTATTGGCGATTTCGCGTCAGGATCTTATCCGCAGAACAGATTTGGAAGAAGAAACCATAGACGAAGTATTGGCTATATTAGCTGCCGAATTTGCAGAAGAAGAATAAGTATTGATTCAGAATGCCCGGGCATACATGAATTAAGAAATTGAAACAGAGAATTGAAGTGATTCATTTTCTCAACGTAAAAATTAAAAAAGAAAACTGTAATACTATAATATGTCCATAAGATTAAGTAAAGCCTGTAAAGATTTGAATGTGGGAATGACCACCGCTGTAGAATTCCTGGCGAAAAAAGGTCATAAGTTAGTCGTCGATCCTAATTTAAAGTTATCAGACGACCTTCACCTTTTACTTGCTAAAGAATTTAACAAAGATATGGCTCTGAAGATAGAATCGGAGCGGTTGAGTCAGGAACGTCAATCAAAAGAGAAAGCCGAAACGGTAGCATTAGAGGGGTTTAATACACCAAAGCATACTGAAAAACCGGCTGAAACTATTCATGTCACTATATCTGAAGATCAGCTACCTCATTTCAAATCTGTCGGACATATAGATTTGGATAACAAGGCAGCTAAAGAAGAACCAAAACGTGAAGAAAAAGCACCTGTAAAAGAAGTTGAAAAACCGATTGAACAGAAACCTGTAAAAGCAGAAGAAAAAATAGCTGAAAAGAAAGTTGAAGAAAAAGTAATTGAGAAAACTGAAGAAGCGACCCCGGTTACTCCCGAAAAAAAACCGGAAATTCAGACTCCTGCTTTTAAAGAAGAAGTACAACCCGAACAACCAAAAGTTGTAAAAGAAAATATAAAACCTGCTAACGAGACTGCAAATCAAGCGAAAAAGATTGTTCTGCCAGAACAAAAGACAGAAAAATCGGAATTTGCAAAACCAGTTAAGAAGATAGTACTACCTGTAAAAGAAGAAGTCGAAGAAACTCCTGCAAAAAACACAGGAAAAGACGATGATGAAGATGAAATTTTCTCATTATCGCGTCCAACCATAGATAAAGCTCCGGTAGTAGTCGGAACAATTGATTTAAATTTATTAAATCAAAGTACCCGCCCAAAACCAAAAACAAAAGAGCAGAAGCGAAAAGAAAGAGAAGAAAAGAGTCGCCTTGAGATTAAGTCAAATATAGGCGAGAAAAAAATATTACGTTCTGCCGGAGAAGTAGCTGAAGGTCAACCCAAAAAAAAGCGGGAACGCTTCAACAATCAGAAGGTTGATATTAACAAGGTTCCTCAACCTAACGGTTCCACACAAGGATTTGCACATCCGAAAAAAGTTAATCATGGACCGAATGATGCCGGTGGAAACAATAATGCTGGTGGAAAACCAAATAAAGAAAGACTTAAAAAAGCTGTAAAAACGGTTGTAAACGAGGAAGACGTACAAAAACAAATTAAAGAAACATTAGCACGTCTGTCAGGAGCTAACAAAAAAGGAAAAGGTTCGAAATACCGTCGTGATAAACGTGAAAGTATAAATGCCCGTCAGCAGGAAATTGCGCAGCGTGAACATGATGAAGAAAGCATTTTAAAACTTACCGAATTCGTAACTGCAAGTGAATTGGCAGTTATGATGGATGTATCCGTCAATCAGGTAATTGCCACATGTATGAGTATCGGGATAATGGTTTCAATTAACCAGCGTCTTGATGCAGAAACCATCAACATAGTTGCTGAAGAGTTCGGATTTACTACAGAATATGTTAGTTCAGACGTTATTGAAGCTATCGGTGAGGAAGAAGAAGATTCTGACGAAGATTTAGTACCACGTGCGCCAATTGTAACTGTAATGGGACACGTAGACCATGGTAAAACATCTTTACTGGACTATATCCGTAAAG
>MTLE01003754.1_pt1 | contig 25104 bp, 19 predicted proteins | sample 1982461 | NCBI WGS metagenome assembly MTLE01 (sample SAMN05712605, study PRJNA340218) | biofilm metagenome | isolation source: sample SPL anode biofilm adapted to -200 mV | place: USA | collected 2012-02-03
AATCATCAGGACAACCCGGTTCAGATGGTGCCTCATTGATGATACGCGGTTTTAGTACGATGGGCAATAATGGACCATTGGTAATTGTGGACGGCATTGAACGAGCATTTCCAAATGTAAACCCAGAAGAAATCGAATCAATAACCATTTTGAAAGATGCAACATCTGCTGCCGTATATGGGGTCAGAGCAGCCAATGGGGTAATATTAGTGACCACAAAACGAGGAACAATCCAAAAACCGACTGTAACACTAAACAGTTCTATTTCGTTAAGTTCCAATACAAACTTCCCAAAATTTCTTAATGGACCCGATTATGCTTATTGGTATGACAAATCAGAAGAATTAGACGGAATCCCTCTTGACAGCAGAAGATTCACAAGAGAAGAAATAGACAGAATTACAAATGGAGATCCTGAAGGTATTTACGGGAATACAGATTGGTTCGATCTTTTGTTTAAAAATTATGCTCCCACATACACGAACAATATATCATTAAATGGTGGAAATGAAAAAATTAAATATTTTGTTTCATTAAGCTCTTATAATCAAAACGGTATCATCGAAAGAACAGCATACGACAGATACAACGTAAGGGCAAATATTGATGCGAATATTATTGATAATTTCAGTCTCTCTGTTAATTTAGCCGCAGAGGAAGGAAAGAATAAGCAACCGGGGTTATCTGCCGGCTTAGGGAACTCTTACTGTTCAATTTTTAGCCAAGCTATGCTTGCTTACCCAATTATTCCTGCATTTACTTCTGATGGCAAATACAACGGAACACAAAATATAGGGAACGGCAACCAAAGTCCTTTAGCAGCAAGAGATCTATCGGGACAGCAAATCACTAGAAATAGCAATTTTGAAGGGAGCATTACCGCTAAATATTCTGTTCCATTTATTAAGGGACTGGACTTAAAAGTTACAGCAGCCTATGATAAAGGTTACTCGATTAAAAAGGCGGAAATGTTACCGTATAATATTAACGTTTGGAATCAGGCAACAAGGCAATACAATGAGACGTACGCTCGTCATGCCCTGGACGGCGAAGCTTCCGTTCAACAATGGTTTTCTGATATTGCGACATCAACCATACAATCTTCTATAAATTACAACAATAAATTTGGGAAGCACTCTGTTAGCGGATTGTTTTTGTATGAGTATACCTCCTCCTTTGATCAAGGAATGTCTTCCGGAAAGAAAAAATTCCCTATCCTAGATATTCTGGATCTAAGTTTTGGAGAAGAAATCCAATCTCAATTAATCAAAGGAGGGCATTCTTCATCGTATCGTGCAGGATATGTATCTAGATTAAACTATGCTTTCGATGATAAATACCTGGTTGAATTTACAAGTAGAGTTGACGGCTCTCCCAGATTACCTAAGAAAAACCGATGGGGATTCTTTCCTGGCATTGCACTTGGATGGAGAATTTCAAAAGAATCATTTTTTCAAGACAATATTAAATTCATTGACAATCTTAAGATCAGGGCTTCAGTTGGAAAATTAGGTAATGATGCAATTGGAGACTTCGCATATATGAGAACCATGAGTTTAGGAAAAGACCCTGTAGTAATGTTCGGAACATTATTAGGAAGACCCTTGAGTGTTGATCGCGTTCCAAATGACAACATAAAATGGGAAACCACAACCTCTTATAACTTAGGGTTGGAAGCAAATCTTTGGAATGGATTACTCGGAATTGAAGCAGATGCATTTTACATGGTAACTAAAGATATTCTACAGTCGCAAGGGGGATTAATGCCTCCATCGCTAGGTGGATACTTTCCTGCCACATTGAATTCGGGGATTGTAGATAACAGAGGTATCGAAATGGTTTTAAGCCACAGAAATAAAATTGGACAGGTTAATTATAATATTCGAGGAAACGTTTCCTGGGCAAGAAATAAAATTATTGAAACAACTGAAGATCCAAATGTACCTTCGTATATGCGTATTACTGGAAAACCAATGGGGCAAAAATATGGACTAATTGCTGAAGGAATATTTCAAACAGAAGAAGAAATCGCAAAAAGTGCAGTTTATGGTCCAACCCTTCCAGGAGATGTTAAACTTAGAGACATAAACAAAGACGGAAGAATTACATGGGAACAAGATAAAACATTAATCGGAAAAAGCAATATTCCTGAAATGATGTTCGGTTTAAATATGACAGCTGAATGGAAAGGGTTTGACTTTAATCTTTTCTTCCAGGGAGCAGCGATGTGTGATGTGTCACTATGTGGATACTATTCTGATCGTGGTTTTCACGATAATACATTTTATACCAAACCTTTCTTTGCTGACGGAAATGCGCCCTATTTTTTGGTTGAAAACGCTTGGAGACCAGACAACCCAAATGGAAAATATCCCCGATTAGGAGTAGATCGTAGGTCGAATGGTGTAACTTTATCTTCATTTTGGCAGCGCAATGGCTCCTACGTACGTCTAAAAAATGCGCAGATTGGATATTCTATGCCTTCAACAGTAACACAAAAGTTGAATTTAGAGAAGATTCGTTTGTATTTATCTGGAAGTAATCTATTTACATTAGATCATTTAGAATACCTTGATCCAGAAATGCCGGATGTAAACCAAGGGTACTACCCCCAACAGAGAGTTGTTGAACTTGGGCTAAATATAACCTTTTAAAGAATTATGATCATGAAAATGCTATTAAAAACAGGAGTATATTTGTTCACTTTCCTACTGATAAGTCTAGTTAGTTGTGACATCGAACCAGAATTAACCGATAGTTATTCAGATGAAACGGCTTGGAAAAGTGAAAAGAATTTAAATCTTTATATAAATACCTTTTATCCTTTAATTGGAGGATACGGTGATGGAGTAGGAATGGATGCGACAGCGGATATTTTGAAAATGAATGCCCCTACCGACAGTGAAAATCAGATTGCATTAGGAACCATATCTTTTACACCAGACAATGATCCAATCGGTTGCTGGTCATGGGCCTATAGCTGGATTCGAAGTTGTAACGAATTCCTTGATGGATTAAACAAGAATAAAACAAATCTTTCAGAGGAGGTCATAAAGAAAGCAGAAGGTCAAATCCGATTTTTCAGGGCTTATGTCTATTTCTGTCTAGCCCGCGACTATGGTGGAAGCGTAATTCTACTTAAAGAATTGCCAACTGAAAAGTATCATTCTCGTTGTCAACCGGACGAATGCTGGAATTTCATTGCTGAAGAATTGGATTATTGCGCAGCTGTACTTCCTACTACATGGAAAACTGCTGATGACAGAGGACGACTAACCAAAGGAGCAGCTCTAGGTATGAAAGCAAGGGCAATGCTGTATGCAAAACGTTGGAAAGAAGCTTCCGATGCAGCAAAAGCAGTTATAGATCTAAATGTTTACAGCCTTTGCGATAATTATGCTGATATTTTTAAATACAGACGAAGTGACGGTAGGGTTAATCCAGAAAGCATCATTGAATTCGGATATATATATCCTGACTTAGGATACTCTTTTGACTATTTTTATTGTCCTCCAGGAGATAAAGGCTATGCAGAAGTAAGCCCTACCGAAAATCTTGTGTCTGCATATCAGATGCAAGATGGCTCAGAATTTGACTGGAACAATCCAGAACATGCCGCAAACCCATATGAAGGTAGAGAGGATCGCTTTTATGCAACAATACTTTACAATGGGGCACAATGGAAAGGCCGTACGATTGAAACATTTGAAGGTGGAATAGATGGCTACGCCGTTGGCGGAGGAACAACATGTACCGGATATTATATGAGAAAACTTTTTGACGAAACAATTGATTCACAAAAAGAGGGATTTCCAGCAGGGGAACTCACACATTATTTTATGAGGTATGCTGAAGTTTTACTTATTTATGCTGAGGCAATGGCAGAGCAAGGTCACTTAACTGAAAGCCTGAATGCCCTCAACCAGATTAGACATCGTGCCGGATTTTCTCCGGAGAAAGATTTGATTTCTGAATCAAAATCTGAAGTAAAAAGTTTAATCCGTCACGAAAGGATGATTGAGTTGGCTTTTGAAGGACATCGTTATTGGGATCTTCGACGTTGGGATATGGCACAAATTGTTCTTAATGGAACAAACTGTGTCGGAACAAAAATAACTAAAAACGACGATGGATCATTTAACTATGAACAAGTAAACTGTGATAACGGTAAAAAAAGGGTTTATTTATCAAAATACAACCGTTTTCCAATCCCAACATCTGAAATTCGAAAAAATCCGGAGTGTGAACAATTCGATGAGTGGAAATAAAATAAATAGTCAATCAAAATGGAAAAATATTCAATCATAAAAAGCATTTATTTGGCTTTATTGTGTTTCACAATTTTTTCTTGTGAAACACCAGACTTAGAAAAAGGTGTAACATATAACAAAGGTTTGTTAAACTTTTATTTAAAAATTCCAGGTGAATCAAATGAATATGGAGCCGCAATTGCAGGCCCATACAAAGATGGCGACACTTTATTTATTAAAGTGCCCACATCAGAAGAAGCTCCCTTGGACCTTACGAATCTGAAGCCATATGCAAGTTTAGAGAATAACAGTTACGTTTCTCCCGCTATAGAAGGAATCATGGATTTTTCGTCTCCTGTAGAGATAAAAGTAACAGATGGGTTGGGGGTACAACGTACACATTATATTAAGGTATTGCCCACTCCTCCCAAAACCAGATTCAATAAAATGTGGTTTAAAAACTCCATTGAATTAGGTCTTAAATTTCCTTATATTTCTGGAATAGCTGTTTCTGGAGATAATCTGTTCATACACGATGCTGACATATGGAATGCCGGAGGTGTCGGAGTTCGGGTATTTGATAGAATCACTGCAGAACAAAAAGCGACCATAAATTCTCCAACCACTTTTACAATGCAGGTTAAGACAGACGATGCTGGTCATATAGTGATAAACCGATACAATGAATATGGAGCCGGTTTTATCTTATATCTGTATGAAACCATCAACAGTACTCCTAAAGAAATTATAAATTTTACGGTAGGTGAAGGTTGTCCCTATGCCCTGGGGAGCCGAATGAGTGTTACAGGAAACCTTCTGGAAGGAAAAGCCTTTGTCTATGCAACGGCTCCAGACACCAGAGAGTTTTACTATTGGGAGTTCAACAACGGAGTTCCTTTAAAGAAAATGCCCACTATTGTAAAATATCCAAGTGCCAAAGAATCTTGGAGTTTTGCCTCTGTTAAAAGAGAGTCAATAGCTGACGATTCCGAACATTTTATTACATATTGTATTTACGACGGAAATGATAGCGAAGACCAAAAAAAAGGAAGCCGTTTTGAAATCTTTCCGATGGACATGGATTTAGTCCAGATGAATCAAAAAAACAATTTGTACAAAATATTAGGGTTCGATGTATTCACAATTAACGGAGATAAGTTCTTGGCGACTCTTGAACAAGGATTTTGGGCATGGGATGGTGTTGTATTAAAAGTGTTTGAAATAACTAATAAAAACAATTTGTCGCTTATTCCAGATGATCCCGAATACAAAAAATTCAGTCTCTTGGAGTCTGATGTTTACGGTGAAGTTAACTACAACCGTTGGGGTGATGTATCTGTAAAAGTAGATGGGAACAATGCATTCATATATGCATCAATTGCGTGTGGCGCTCCTGACAAATCTGGTATTTTAGCTTATAAAATGACTTATTTACCTCAATAACGAAAGTATTGATTAACACAAGGGAGGCTTCTTAAATGCTGAACAGGAGCCTTCCTTGTTTAATAAGAATAATATGAAAAAAATAAATCTCTGCTTTTATATTTTTATTACCTGCCTGATATCCCTTAATTGCTCTTCAGAACAATCCAACAATTTAGAAGCACATCAGACAGAAATGGATATACTTAGAAGGGTTAAAGCTGTTAAAACGTTGAACACTTATGATAAGGAAAACTGCAATGTATACTGGGTGGAACCCGGGGAAAACGCATCAAAAGCCCAAATCAAAAAGGAGGTTGACCATGAAGATATTGTTGAAGGGGAAGGTGCTTTTAAAATAAAATATAGCTTTTCGGGATCTTCTACAAATGCAAGTACAGAATATGTATCTCTTGAAGAAATCTGGGCAGACTATCGTCCAGACTTATCTTTTCATCCGTTAGGTTTATCAATATGGGTTAAAGGAAAATATAAAAACAATGATGTTCTTCGTATCATGTTTATACAAGATGAAAAGTTAACGGGCCAAAAGGAAGATCGACACTACTTTGCTTATACAAACGAAACGGCTCTCGGAAAAGAGGGATGGCAAAGAGTCATAATCCCCTATTCATCCTTCAAACACTACAAAGGAGATCGAAGTGAGAAATTAAATTTAGCTCGATTTATTGGCTATCGCATTGATGTAATCAATAAAGATGGCAAAGCGCACTCGGGTGAGTTCAAAATCGATGCTCTAGAACAACTCACATCTTACAGTCCAAAATTCGGGACTCCCAAATTTAGCAGTCTTTTCATTCAGTTAAATCAAGTTTATGTAAATGAAGATTGGGATGCAAATTTTAAAGCTTGCAAAGATGCAGAAATCGACATTTTAATAATCCAGTATAGCCACGGATTTGGAGAACAAAATAAGATTTCATGGTACAGCAAATGCAATACCCCCTGGAATGAGAAGGAATATCCGATTATTGACAAAATGGTTGAAGCAGCCGAACGTCAAAATATCAAATTGATATTTGGACTCTACGGTGGAGATTATGCTCCAAATAAGAACGATCCAAAAGGATACAAGCATTTAGTGGAACGAAATAAAATTGTAGCAGACGAATTATATAGTAAATTCGGAAACAGCCCTTGTTTCGCAGGATGGTACATAACGGAGGAATTTCACGATGGATCTTTTCCCAATGGATGTTGGCAGAACAATCCGGCTCGCGACCTGTTAGCTAACTACCTTCAGCAAGTAGCCCAATGGTGTAAAGCAAAACCAAAAAAGTATCCTGTGTATATCGCTCCGGCTTTGTTTAGAGGAAGGCCTGCCGATCTTTGTGGAGAATGGTTTAAAGCTATCTTCAAACAGACTCCAGACGTAGATGTTCTTTTACTTCAAGATATAGGAGGCAGATGTCTGGTGGATGTAGATGTAGATTTACCAAATTATTTTGAACAAATAAAAAAAGCATGTGATGAAACGGGGATTGAATTTGGTGTTGATGTCGAATCATTTCAACAATGTTGGTGCCCTGATATTCCTTACCGGGCAAAAGGATGGGAAGATCTGAAAGAGCAATTGTTTGTAGCAGGTATGTTCACTCAAAACATAACAAATTTCAGTTGGGCAACATTTAGACCAGGTACAGGAGCATTCGAGGCATATAAATCGTATATAAAACAACAATAAAGTATATAAAACTATGAAACAAACAAAATTTATTCTTTTAGCTATAATTACAAATATATTTTTTACTTCACTCCACGGATCTCCTTATAAATCAAGCACTTCAATTTCAAGAGCATCTTTAAATGATAAAATTAAAGGTGGTTGGGCCGGACAGATATTAGGCTGTACATACGGAGGACCTACTGAATTCCGATATGTTGGAACAATTATGCAAGATAGTATTCCAATTCCCTGGAGCGATAAAGAAGTGGAAAAATGGTATAACAACGCGCCTGGGCTATACGATGATATATATGTGGACCTAACATTCGTAAATGTATTTGAAAAAAATGGCATTGATGCTCCTATTGATTCATTCTCCTCAGCATTTGCAAACGCAGGTTATCCTTTATGTCATGCGAATCAAATGGCACGATACAATTTAATGCAAGGAATAAAGGCTCCCGCGTGTGGCCATTGGAAGAATAATCCACATGCGGATTGTATTGATTTTCAAATTGAAGCAGATTTTGCAGGGATAATGTCTCCGGGGATGCCCAATACGGCCTCAGAAATATGTGATAAGGTAGGGCATATCATGTCTTATGGAGACGGGTGGTACGGAGGAGTATACGTGGCGGCCATGTATTCTCTGGCCTTTATTAGTGATGACATTAATTTTGTCGTATCTGAGGCACTCAAAACAATCCCACAAAAAAGTAATTTTCACCAGTGCATGTTGGATGTAATCAATTGGCACAAGGAATTTCCGAACGATTGGAAAAGAACCTGGTTAGAAATTGAGAAAAAATGGAGCGAAGATTATGCTTGTCCAGATGGCGTTCATGTTCCTTTTAATATTGAATCAAAAATTAACGCAGCCTATATTATCTTAGGATTACTCTATGGTGAAGGCGACTTCTTTAAAACAATGGATATTTCCACTCGCGCAGGGCAAGATTCGGATTGTAATCCGGCTTCGGCTGCAGGAATACTTGGTACATTGCTCGGATATAGCAAAATTCCAGCTGTTTACTCTCAAAATCTAAATTATGTAGCAGACAGACCTTTTTCACATACGGATATTTCGTTTAATAAAGCTTGTGAACTAAGCATAAAACACGCTCTCCAACTAATTACTAAAAATGGAGGAAAGTATAACAACTCGACGGTTACAATTCCGATTCAAAAACCCCAAGAGGTTCGTTTTGAAGAAAGTTTCCAAGGGTTAAAACTCATAGGAAAAGAGCTTATCAACCAATCAGTCACAACCTTCAAATCTTTTGATTTTAAAGGAACTGGGTTGGTTATAAAAGGAATGGTACAAGGAAGTATTTCAAATGACTATATAGCCTCAGTTGATATATTACTTAATGGGAAGGTGATTGAGAACTGCAAGCTTCCGTTGTTCTTTGACCATCGAAAGCACGAAATATTCTTCAATTATGAATTACCGAAAGGAAGCTATACGGTAACTTGTAAATGGAATAACCCAGAAAAAGGGGTGGATGTTTGGTTAACCGAAGCAATTTTATATACAAATAAATAAAAGGCTACAGTTTTGAGGAGAAAAAGCCTTATTCAGATTGTTTTTGTTAGAGTACATTGAAAATGTAGCAAGATTAGCAAAAAAGGAATGGTACACTTTCCGTAATTTTGCAGATTATTTAGATACAAATGCATGGATATTAAAGAAGACAGCCGAAAAGAATATATAGCGCGGATTAATCGTGTTATGGATTTTGTAGGTCAAAATATTGACCAGACAATTGATTTGGCAAGGATGGCGAAAATTGCTTCATTTTCTCCATATCACTTTCACCGTATTTTTTTGTATGTTGTAGGAGAAACCCCTAATGATTTTATATTGCGTATTAAACTTGAAAAATCGGGCCAACTACTACATGATAACCCAAAAGAATCGGTAAGCGATATTGCTTTCAAATGCGGTTTTGTCAACATATCATCTTTCAGCAGGGCATTCAGAAATTATTTTGGTATGACAACTACGGAGTTTCGTAATCAAGATAAGGCTGTATATGTCAAAAACGGGATTAGATATAGCAAGAATTGCAAAGCGCTTAGCAAGATAGGCAAAAACAATCAGCAAGTAAATGAGCAATTTTGCAACGTCGAACTAAATGAATTAATTATGATGGACAAGAAAATTGAGATTAAACAAATGCCCGAACTTCAATTGATTTATTGCCGCCACATGGGAGCATTCAATCAAATCGGGCATGCCTATGAGAAGTTATTTAAATGGGCTATTCCACGGGGGCTTGTTACGCCTGAGACTAAAACAGTTACTGTTTATCGCGATGATCCGGCAATAACCAGTATTGAAAAGGTGCGTCAAGATGCTAGTCTTATTGTTACTACAGATGTAAAAGTAGAAGGAGAAATCGGGAAAGCAACTGTTAAGGCAGGAAAGTATGCAGTTGGACATTTCGAAATCAAAGAAACTGAATTCGAACAAGCATGGAATACCATGTGCTTATGGCTCACAGAAAGCGGTTATGAACCTGATGATGCTTGCACGTACGAGTTGTATCACAACGATTACAACAAGCACCCCGAACACAAGTTTATTGTAGATATCTGCATTCCAGTAAAACTCCTCTAAAGAAGGCCCCTTGGGAACAATCAACATTCTGCAGGGCATAGATGAAAAACCTCAAAAGTTAACATTTATGCCCTAAATGCAGAGTTACAAACTACTAATTGCAACGAGGTCCAACTCACCCTTAGGCTCCAAAAAATACAAAATAAACGTTAACAGACTTGCGTATCGTTTATAATTTTCGTAAACTTGCATTTGTAAAGAGTCATGGTTTTCATAATTACAATGTATTTAAAACAGATTCTTCATTCTATAAAAATCAGTATGCAAGCTGCTTAAGCTTGGATTTCTTTTACTGCACACTACTTCTTCTTAGTTTATTATTTTTAAGAAGTAATCTTATATTGTTGTTTGCTTAATGCATATAATTCCTTCATGAAAGGATCTTTCCAACAATAAAGCAATCGGTTAATTTATATTAGCCAAAGAATGTTATCGGCACTTGTAGCACATGTACCGAAACATCTCGGACCGAAAGAATATACTTTCAGGTTAAAGACACCTGTCGTTCTTTCATCGCAAGTTTCTACTTAAAAGAAACAATCAATCTATTTTATTAATAAACGAGTTGCCACGGCATCTCCGTAAAAAAAACCTCATGAAACAAAAAGGAAAATTGGTATGGTTATTATTTATTCACATCTCAATTACAAACATCACTCTACAAGTATTTGCACAAGAAAAGCCTACTGTAAAATTAGGTGGTGCGCTACGCTTTCAATATAATTATTCCAATTGGAAAGAAGACAATAAAAATAAAGGGGGCGATTTCGCTTACGACGTATTTCGCCTCAACGCTAATGTGGTGTACAAAAAACTACAGTTAAATGCAGAGTATCGTTTTTACCCGACTTCGTCTGGTGGCGGAATGCTTAAAAGCGGATGGGTCGGCTATCACTTTAACGAAAGCCATCAATTTCAGGTAGGACTAACGGAAGTACCGTTCGGCATATTACCTTACACTTCAAACAACTTCTTCTTTAATATTAACTATTATCTAGGATTAGAAGATGATTCCGATATGGGACTCAAATATGTTTACCAAAAAGGGAAATGGAACATCAGCTTGGCCTTTTTTAAGAACTCAGACCTACTTGATTATAGCGAAAACAAAGAAATATCGGATAGCAGATACGCTTATGATATTGCCGGAAGAAATAAAGAAGCAAATCAGTTCAATGCAAGAATAACATACAATTGGGGAACAATCTGGAAACAACAGTTGGGAGTTTCTGGTATGACGGGCGGGCTTTACAACCTCGACACCAAGAGAATGGGAGAACATAAGGCTTTCGCCTCTCATTACACCATTGACTACAAGCACTGGAATTTCAAGGCACAATACACATACTATAAAATAAGTCCCCAGAACAAAGATGGCGATAATAATACAATAGTAAGTGTAACAGCGTATGGTGCACCTTATAATATAGCATCTGAAGCCGACACATATTCAGCTTCACTATCATACACTCTACCCATACATAAAGGTATACTAGATGAGATACAGTTTTATAATGACTTTAGTATGATAGATAAACGAGAAGCCGATTTTAATGACAGTTTTCAAAATATAACTGGTTGTATGTTGTCTATGGGGCCTATTTACACCTATATTGACTACGCACTTGGCCGCAACCATGCTTGGCTGGGCAATGAATGGAGTGATGCTTTTGCCCAAGGAGTAACTTCAAAGAAATGGCACACTAGATTTAATGTCAACATCGGCTATTATTTTTAATGAAACCAATTATAAAAGAAAAAAATATGAGTAAAATAGAAATTAAAAGCCTTCATCTCATCTTCGGAAAAGATAAAAATAAAGCGCTAAAAAAGCTACAAGAGGGCAAGAATAAAGCTGAGATTTTAAAAGTAACGGGTTGTACTGTTGCCGTCAACAATGCGAACCTCTCCATACATGAAGGTGAAATATTTGTCATCATGGGTTTATCGGGCAGCGGCAAATCCACCTTACTTCGATGCCTAAATCGTTTAATACGGCCTACTTCAGGAGAAATTATCATCAATGGTACGGACATATCGAAAGTTAGTTCCAAAGAGCTATTGGAAATCAGACGTAAAGAACTCTCCATGGTGTTCCAGCATTTTGGATTGCTCCCACACCGTACAGTATTACAAAATATTGCATTTGGACTCGAATTGCAGGGCATTCAGAAAAACGAGCGTGAGAAAACTGCAATGGACTGTATGCAGCAAGTGGGACTAATAGGATATGAAAATCAACTAGTAAGTCAACTTTCAGGAGGTATGCAGCAACGTGTGGGACTAGCCCGTGCCTTAGCCAATAATCCGGAAGTATTGCTGATGGACGAAGCCTTCTCTGCTCTCGATCCATTGATACGAGTACAGATGCAAGATGAACTGCTTCAGTTGCAAACCAAAATGAAGAAAACCATTATATTCATCACTCACGACTTGAGTGAAGCGATCAAATTAGGTGATAGAATTGCTATCATGAAAGACGGAGAAATAGTTCAAGTAGGAACTTCAGAAGAAATATTAACCGAACCTGCCAATGAGTACGTAGAACGATTCGTAGAGAATGTAGATCGTTCCAAAATCATCACAGCTTCATCTATTATGATCGACAAACCCGTGGTAGCACGTTTTAAGAAAGAAGGTCCAGAAGTCTTAATTCGTAAAATGCGCCAAAGAAACCTCATTTCTTTGCCAGTGGTAGATGACAAAGAAGTATTGATAGGCGAAGTTCTGCTGAATGATCTGCTTGAATTAAGAAAAGAAGGAGTCCGTTCTATTGATACCGTTATACAAACTGAAGTTCATTCCGTATTAAGTGACACTGTAGTTGAAGACATCTTGCCGTTAATGACAAAAACCAATTCTCCCATCTGGGTAGTCAATGAACAACGAGAGTTTCAAGGTGTCATTCCCTTGTCATCGCTCATCATTGAAGTAACGGGTAAAGATAAAAAAGAAATAAACGAAATCATTCAAAATGCAATAGAATTATGATACATATAGGACAATACATAGAAGCAGCCATTGAATGGCTCACAGATCATTTTGCACCTTTCTTCGATGTACTGAATATTGGCATCGGAGGATTTATTAGCGGTTTTCAGGAGATACTGTTTGCCGTACCTTTTTACATAACGATCTCTTTATTCGTTTTGCTAGCCTGGTTCAAGTCAGGCAAAGGAACTTCAATATTTACCCTATTAGGACTACTACTAATTTATGGAATGGGCTTCTGGAAGGAAACAATGGAAACATTAGCCTTAGTTCTCTCCTCTTCGTTCATAGCCTTATTATTGGGAATACCTTTGGGAATATGGACAGCTAACAATAACCGCTGCCACAAAATAATGCGTCCCATACTCGACTTCATGCAAACAATGCCAGCTTTCGTATATCTTATTCCAGCCGTACTCTTCTTTGGATTAGGTACAGTACCGGGAGCATTTGCCACAATAATATTCGCTATGCCGCCAGTGGTACGACTTACCGGGCTCGGAATTCTTCAAGTTCCCAAAAGCGTAACAGAAGCCGCCCGTTCATTTGGAGCCACACGAAGGCAACAACTATTTAAAGTTCAGCTTCCACTAGCTTTGCCTACCATCCTTACGGGAATAAATCAAACCATCATGATGTCTTTATCAATGGTCGTTATTGCAGCTATGATTTCGGCCGGTGGTTTGGGTGAAGTTGTATTAAAGGGAATTACCCAAATGAAAATAGGATTGGGATTTGAAGGTGGAATCGGGGTTGTTATATTAGCCATCATACTCGACCGAATAACACAAGGGATTGCACAAAAAAAGAAATAAGAACCACATAAAAAAAATAATTATGAAGAAATTTAAAAGTTTAGCATTAGTACTAGTCAGCCTTATAAGCTTGGCATCGTGTAGCAGTTCCAACAATGAAAAAAAAATTAGTCTTACCTATGTTAATTGGGCCGAAGGCATTGCCATGACTCATCTTGCAAAAGCCATTTTTGAAGAACAAGGTTATAAGGTAGAAATGCTTAATGCAGATGTTGCGCCTATTTTTGCATCACTTTCACGCAAGAAAGCGGATGTTTTCCTAGACACATGGCTACCAGTTACGCACAAAGATTACATGAATCAATACCAAGATAAGTTAGAAGTAATTGGTTCCACCTATGAGAATGCACGCATTGGACTAGTTGTGCCCGATTATGTATCAATAAGTTCTATAGAAGAACTGAATAAATACAAAAATAAATTTTCAGGAAAGATTGTAGGAATTGACGCTGGAGCGGGAATCATGAAAGCCACCGAAGAGGCTATTCAAAACTATAATTTAGATTTTGAATTGATGACCTCAAGCGGTCCGGCTATGACTGCCTCACTAAACAAAGCTATACAGAAAAAGGAATGGATTGTTGTTACGGGATGGACGCCTCATTGGATGTTCAATCGTTTCAAACTCAAGTTTCTCGAAGATACTAAAAAAAACTATGGAGAAACTGAAACCCTACAAGTTATTGCCTGGAAAGGATTCAGCAAAAAAGATCCGTTTGCCAGTGAATTACTAAGTAACATGAAATTTACTGATGAACAAATCAGTTCATTAATGACGGCCATGAATGAAACTGAAACCAATGAAGATGATGCCGCTCTCAAATGGATGAATGAAAATCGGCAACTCATAAACAGCTGGATTCCTCAAACTGACGCTATCCGGTAAAGTTAACTGACTTTCATTAAAAAAATGCCCTTCGAGAAAATGCAAAACACGTATTTCTGAAGGGCATTTCTTTATAATATAACAACGATTAATCGTTGTTTGACTTCAGAAGTTTCATATCCTTCTTTAACTTCTTTGAAAACGATTTTTCAGATTTTCTTTTTTCATGTACAGAAGCATTATAATGCCAAGCCTCTTTACGCAACTTCAGATAGTTTTCATAAACTCCCCGGTCTATTTCGCCTTCTTCAACTGCTTTGATCACCGCACATCCCTTTTCATTAATGTGCTGGCAATCGGCATATTTACATTCTCGAGCAAAATCATTGAGACCCAACAAGCCCGAAAGAGAATCTGAATTATCATTCGTCACCCCGAACAGTTTTACGCCCGGAGTATCTATCAACACTCCGCCAGAATCCATCAGAACCATTTCACGGCGCGTGGAAGTATGTCTACCCTTCCCTGTTGCTTCGCTGATTTCTGCCGTTGCCAGAATAGATTGTTGGCACAACGCGTTAATCAAAGTGCTCTTTCCAACACCAGACATTCCGACAAAGACAACCGTTTCAGCCAGAGAGATGAACTCACGCAACCGAGCAATGGTTTCAGGCATTTCAATACTGGTGTAAAACACGGGAATCTTAGTTGAGACATGCCTTAGCCTGCTTTCAAAATCATCAGCATTATAACCTAAATCTGTTTTCGTTAAAATTAAAGCCGGCAAAATGCCTTCCTCTGAAAGTTGCAGCATAAAACGCTCTATTCTTCTTACGTTAAAGTGTTCATCCAGACTTTGTACAATAAACGCCTTATCTATATGAGAAGCGATAGCCTGTTTCTGAGAAGCCTGACCGCTTTTCAACCGACAAAGAGCTTTACATCGAGGAAGCATATCAAAGATAATCCCCTTCTGAGAATCGATGGATTGAAAAAGAACCCAATCACCCGTGCAAGGATAATCCACCGGATCGCGACTATAAAGCATGTTACCCGTGAGCTCACAAAGAAAATTTCCACTTTCAGAAACAACCTCGTAACATGTTTTATGAGTCACCGATACCCTTCCATGCATCAGATTACTAAAATCTGATATTTGTTTTTGCCGGAACAAAATTTCGTTCCAGCCATACAATGATAACTTATCCATGGTTTGAAAGCAGATTAAAGTTTCTTTCCGATGTAAAACACATAACCATAATAAGCCTTGTACTTATCAAAAAGTTGCGCTTCGTGACGTTGAGAAGCTATAAGACTCTCAACTATGCTATTGCCTGCGTATTTCTTCAGAAAATTTTCCTGAGCAATGGCCTGCGGTGCATAGAAATGCTCCGTCCAACAGTTTTCCGGAAGAACAAACGTTGCCACAGGCAAATAACCAGTCTGCTGCATTTGAGCCACTTTACGCGGAATGGTATCTATTTCCGGATAAGCATCTAACCAGAAGTCATTGATTTCAGACGGTCGTTCCTCAGTAAACCAAGAAACTTCAGTTACGGCAATAAAGCCCCCTGTCTTCAGGAAACGCTTCCATTCAGCCAGTCCCCGTTGAAAGCCAATATGATAAATGGCACCTTCAGACCAGATTAAATCCAACTCTTCATCCTTGAAAGAGAGCTGATCCATCGATTCAACAACACCCTGAGCCCGATTCTGCAGACCTAACAAGCATGCATTCTGATTAAATAATTCTATAAATAGAGGAAACAAATCGACACCCGTTAATCGGCCTGCCGTATGTTGCGCCAAAACCATTGTTTGTCCGCCGGAACCACAACCAATATCGGCAATACAAGATTTATCGGAAAGATTATCTATGAAACTTAACGCCTTGACAGTTACCTCAGGACTACCAGGTCCTTGTCGTTCGAGGCTAGAAAAATATTCGCAGATTAGGTTGAAATCAAATTCGTGAATTGATTTACTATCATTATTCATGATGTTTAATTTTAAATTAATGTTATGATATAAGTATACAAAAATAACTCAGACAAAACATGCCGGAGTAACCTAAGGGATAACCTTGACATAAACCAAGGTTATTTACTTCACCAAATCCATATTAAATTTAAACATCCACTTTTTTTAGTTGCTGCAAATATAACTGATTAGTTTTGAAAAATAATATTTAATTGTATTTTTTATTCACTAATTCATTGAGCTGCACACTTCAGCTCATAATCTTTGCCGGCTTCCGTCATCAGATCATATTCATACGTACGGTATAAAACCGGCTGTTGCGGCGTGATTTCTTTCGAAATCAAAGGTTTTGTAATATCGGCAGGTACCAAGAACGAGTTCGGACAACTGCCTGTTGCAACCTGCAACCCATTACCTTTTAAAGGAACATAAGACCGAATACGAAGCACACCACCCAATCGTGAATGCACCATCGCTTTCTGTAATTGAGCACCTTTCCAATCCATGTCGACCACAAAACCACCACGCGCCACAAGTCCTTTTACATTTCCCTCACTCCACTCTTCGGGCAAGGCAGGCAAAAGATGAACAGCTCCATCGTGACTTTGCAATAACATTTCGGCTACACCAGCCGTATAACCAAAGTTTCCGTCAATTTGAAAAGGTGGATGAGCATCAAATAAATTGGGATACGTACGACCGTTGGGATGTTGCCTTGCAACGGCATCACTCGGAAGCAATGTCAGCATATTCTTAATGATGCGATACGCATGATTGCCGTCGAGCATGCGAGCCCAGAAGTTAATTTTCCAGCCGATGCTCCATCCGGTAGCCATATCTCCTCGTTGCAATAGAGTATTTCTCGCCGCCTGAAATAATTCAGGACTTACGTTAGGAGTGATTTGGTTGCTAGGATACAAGCCATACAGATGAGAAATGTGACGATGATCGTCTTTGGGATCATCTGCATCAACTAACCATTCCTGTAACTGATTGTATTGCCCAATCTGCATAGGAGGCAGTTTGGCAATCACCTTCAGCAGAGAATCTTCGTAAGCTTTGCTACCGCCAACAATTCGCGACACCAATAGCGTTGTATGTAAAGCATCAAAAGCTATTTGATTATCCATTGTACAACCGGCAGTTATGGTTGTTCCGGCCCCACGATAGCCGTGCTCGGGCGACATAGAAGGCGCCGTCACCAGCCAACCGTATGAAGGATGCTCCACTAAATGACTTAAAAAGAAATCAGCACTACCTTTAAATACCGGATAATATTGCTTCAAAAAACCTTTATCGCCTGTAAACAGATAATGCTGCCACAAATGTTGCGTAAGCCATGCACCACCGTTAGGCCACATGCCAAAGAAAGCCCCGTCGACCGGGCCGCAAGCCCGCCACAAGTCCGTATTATGATGTGTAACCCAACCTTTTGCACCATAAAGAACCCGGGCGGTTTCACTACCTGCGACGGCCAATTCGGCAATCATTTTAAAAAGAGGATCATGCGTTTCGCTTAGGTTTGTTACCTCCGCCGGCCAATAATTCATTTCCGCGTTGATGTTCACCGTATATTTACTATCCCACGGTGCGTACGGACTATTGTTCCAAATTCCTTGTAAGTTAGCAGGCTGTCCACCCGGTTGAGAAGAAGAAATCAACAAATACCTTCCGTACTGAAACAGAAGAGCCGCCAGATTCAAATCATTCCCCTTGTGGAAATTCAACACGCGCGTATCCGTTTCCGCCAGCGACTGTTCCGTTGCAGGCAAAGAAAAAGAAACCCTGTCAAATTGCTTTTTATAAAGCGAAACATGCGCAGCCAATGATGTTTCGTAAGGCTTACGAACAGCAGCTTTCAAATAATTCTCAGCTCGTTTGGAAGCATCGGCGCTCACATCACGGTAATTCACAAAATTAGTAGCGGCCGATATATATATCGTAGCAGTCGTAGCATCCGTAATGACCAACTGCTTATCGGCCGTGTTCTGCACACCGTCTGTTTTAACCTCAACCCGGCATTCGGCATGCATTGCGGCAGGAATCCCCTCATGTTCTGCTCCCTCACATCGAACCAACAGCTTGCGCCCCTTCACCGTTACGGCCGATTTCAAAGGAGAATCGTAAGAAAGAGAAAAACTCAACGCCTTTGATTTATCTGCTTCCAGACGAACCATGATCACATTATCCGAGAATGAAGAAAACACCGTACGAGTATAATTAACCCCATTCACTTCATAGCGAACAGTGGCTGTGGCATTCTCCAGATTTAAGTCCCGGTAATAGTTACGAGCCTGCTCATGTCCGGGTTGATGAATAAAGAGACTGCCCAAAGTCAGGTAGCGCATTCCGTGTTGTGGAGTGAAGAAATTCTCATCAATCACCTTTTGCGCCTCAACAAATTTATTTTGGAAAACGAGTTCGCGCACTTTAGGAAGCGCCTCACGTCCTTTCGGATTATTGTTATTGTAAGGTCCGCCCGACCAAAACGTCTCCTCGTTCAACTGAAGTTCCTCACGCGAGGTACCCCCGAAAACCATCACCCCTAAACGAGAATTCCCTAAAGGAAGAGCTTCAGTCCAATGTTGTGCCGGTTTGCTGTACCATAATTTTAAATTCTGTGCCTGAGCGGCAAAAGCCAAAAACAACAAAAAGACGATTACATGTATTTTTCTCATGATTTTAATGATAACAAGATTATAAAGTGGTACAAATATAGGGATTTATCATCCACATCATAAAAGAGTTCTGTTACATATACCTTAGCCTGTGTTACACAGAACCAATAAATAAACTAGGAGAGCCGCAATAAGTCAGCACCAATTGATGCATAGCCCGCGTTACAGCCACATAAAGCATGCAACGATCCAGCTCCGAACAATAATTATCGCGATTCACCTGCGGTACTATTACCTCATCAAACTCCAACCCTTTTGACATGTGTGCCGAGGTAACCATGACTCCCCGCACAAAAGCCGAACTCTGACTGGAAATAAAATGCACCTCCAAACCGCAGTTCTTCAAGTGCTGCGACAGTTCAAAGGCCATTGCTTCCGTCTTACAAATAATTCCCAGCGATTGATATTCACTTTCCTGAAAAGAAGCAATTAAATCAATAAGGCCTGCCCTCTCACTTGCTGCACTTTTAAAGTCTGTAACCCGAGGAGGAGTTCCGTGACGTTCAACGGGAACCAAATCTTTATTGCTGCGTATCCGCTGAGAGAAGCTCATAATTTCATAAGTAGAGCGGTAACTCCTGCCAAGTTTCACCACATCGCCGGCAGCCAGAGTCCTTTGAATCATATCTGCCGTAGAAGAACCGTAGGGGTTAACCGACTGACCGGCATCGCCCAACACCGTCTTTCTGCACGGATAAAGTTTTTGAATGATTCGATACTGAACGGGAGAATAATCTTGCATCTCATCAATCAACAGATGCTTCACCACGGCTGATGGCCTGCACCCTTCCAATGCCAGATGAAGATACGCCAACGGGGCCAGATCAGCATATTCAAGTACTCGGTTTCTTCCCATTTTAAACATTTCGGGAGCACCCATCCAATCATAAAAAGCCTTGTAAACGTCCAGGTCATTATTTCCGGTAAACATTTTTTTCACCTTCTTCCTGAGTTCCGTTCGCTGAGAAGCCGTAACGGTAACACCGTATTGCAAGCGTAACATTTCCACTATATAATCAGTCATCGCCTCAAACCGCAGCCTCATCGGATAGCGGTTAAAACGATGAAACTGTTCCGCAATAAATTCAGCCGGAACGGTTAAATGATTCGTCAGCCGCACATCTTCGGCTTGAAAGAAACTCTTTTCCATAAAAAGAATAAACCGATCGAGCTGATTCGTAAAATCGGCTGCTGCCTTATACCTGATACGCTCCGCGAATGCCGAATCTTTATGCACGAGCAACTCATCAACTTGTTGAAAGAAAGTCTGGTACTTATATTTATGGCTTAAAACATCCAGCATGATTTGCTCCATTGTGGTTTGTGGCACTGTTTCCTCTCCCAATTCGGGAAGTACAGTTGAAATGTAATCGGCAAAAACTTTGTTGGGCGAAACAATCAGTATGTTAGCCGATGCCAGATTCTCTTTCATAGCATAGAGCAGGTAAGCCATGCGATGCAGAGCAATGGACGTTTTGCCCGAACCCGGCACACCCTGAATGATTAATGTGTGAGCCTCTTCGTTACGAATAATTCCATTTTGTTCGCGCTGAATGGTTGCAACGATGTTCTTCATCTTATCATCGGCGTTGCTGCTGAGCTCTTTTTGAAGCACCTCATCGCGAATGGTCAGCGAACTTTCAATCATAAACTCCATCTGTCCCCTGCGAATGCGATACTGTCTTTTCAAAGAAACACGCCCCCTCACCTCTCCTTGCGGAGAAACATAAGACGCACTGCCCAACTCATCATCATAAAACATGCCCGACACCGGTGCCCGCCAGTCGTAAATCAGATTCTTTTGGGTTCGCGAATCATAGAACGAATGTACACCTATATATATAGGTAACTTTTGGGCCGAAAGATTTTCTTCGCAGAAATCAATGCGGCCAAAATAAGGCACATCCAGTATCTTGCTTAAACGCTTCCGTTTGTCGATAACACTTTCGCCCACTGCCAAATGATTCAGTATACTCTCGCGCATCGAACGAATTTCATGCGGATCAATGTCTTTGTTCGACCACAAATAGTCTTTGTATTCCTGCAAGGTATCTACATGCTCCTTCACCGAAACATTCGTTTCGTTCATCAGGCTCTTCAATAAACCTGTAATCTGTTTCAGGTATTCTATTTCTTGTTCTTCCGTTTTGTTGAATATCATCTTTGTTAGGACTAATTATGTGAAAATAAAACCAACGAAGTGGCAAAATTAAGCCATCTCATTGAGGTAAGAAATGGCTATTTATAGCTATATATTCAGATGATTTTGTAACTTTAGCCCATCAAAAAAATAGGAACAATGGATCTTCTTTCAATTGCCGACCAAAACCAACAGCTTGCATTTAATCTGCTACAGGAAGCTCAACTAATAGAAGCATGGCAGAAAATAGGTGCGACCATTCACATAGTAGGTTCTTTGAAATCGGGGTTAATGATGAAAAACCTGGATATTGATCTTCATATCTATACCGAAAAGCTTCAAGTAGCAGAGAGTTTCTCGGTGATGCAAGAGTTAGCGGAGCGGCTTTGCCTGACAGATATTCAGTACAAAAACCTCATTGATACGGAAGAGGAGTGCATAGAATGGCACGCTTCGTACAAAGACAAAGAGATGAATGTGTGGAAGTTCGACATGATTCACATTCGCAAAGGCTCTAAATACGACGGGGTGGTTGAAAGAGTGACGGATGCCGTTGCAAGCAAACTAACGCCAGAGCTTCGTCGCATCATTCTTCAAATTAAGTTTGATGTACCCCGGGGAACAATCATTCCGGGAATAGAAATTTATCGGGCCGTGTTCACCGGGAAAATCACAAGCTACGCCGAACTGGAGCAATGGCGAAGCAGCCATCCGTTAACCAACAGTCTGGACTGGATGCCCTGATAACTACTAAATAATGCCCAGCCGACGGGCCGTGTTGACGGCTTCCATCACGTGATCTGCATTTAGTTTCTCCAAAATGTTTTTGCGGTGGTTATTTACCGTATGAATGCTAATGTTGAGTTTGCAAGCAATCTCTTTGCTCAGAAGACCTTCGCGAATGAACAGAAGCACTTCCCGTTCCCGGTTGGTTAACCATTGGTGGACGCCGGTCGAGTCAATAGCCAGCACCTCCCCCGTTCGTCGGTTTACCACCGTCCGTTTCACCCTATCGGTAAGCAGCTGATCGGGCGCAATGTCCATTATGCCCATCACAATCCACGCCTTGCCGTTCTTGTCTTGCTCAAGAACTTGTTGCCGACTCACCACATTTACATACTGCCCTCTGGCATTGAGCATGCGCATCTGAAAAATCTGCCGGTAGTCATTTCGGTATTCCGACGAAAGCGAATAAATAAATTGCCCGTGCTCCACCTGATAGTCCAGCAATTGCGCCCGGTCGTCAGGGTGAATTCTTTCCTCCAGCAAGTCACCTTCGTGCCAGATGTTGCTGATGCATTGCGGATCGTATCCAAAGAGCTGCGAAAAGTTATCGGACGCAAAGTCATATCTTCCTTTAAAAACATCAACCGTAAAAATGCAACTTTTACTCATTTGTGCAAATGATTGAATCACCTCTCTCCTGGCGTTCCAAAAGTCATAATCCACATCGAGACTGCTAATGCGCTGCCTCGACCATAATTCTTGGGGAGTTGTGTTCTTTACACTCATTGTCGGTACCATGTTCTTTTTATATTTCTGACTTTTATTCTTGGCAACAGTGTCAAATCACTATTAAACATTTATTGCAAAACTACATCATTTGATTGAAAAAAAACTATCTTTGAACGTCAAAAACAAAGAATCATCTTTATGGAAACACAAATGTTATTAAGAGATCCCGATATATTTCCTTCCGAGGAAGTATTGCGAAACGCTTTAGGCGAAACAAATTACAATTTATTTCAGGGATTCGTTCAAAACATCACCTCTCCAACTGAGAGCTTAGCCATGGAATGGCGATACTATAACGACGGAAAAGCATGGCTTTGCAAAGTGGTTAACAAGAAGAAGACCGTTTTTTGGCTTTCCATTTGGGAACACTATTTCAAAACCAGCTTTTATTTCACCGAAAAACACTTGGAAAGCATCGATGCGCTAAGTATTGCCGACTCTCTCAAACAGCAACTGGCACAAGCCAAAAGCATAGGGAAATTAATTCCTCTGATTATTGATGTGCATAACGATGAAGCAATGACCGATTTACTGACCTTGGTTCATTTCAAGAAGAGCTTAAAATAAATCGATAATCCTTTCTTATTTTTATTTACTACCGGCACGAACCAGTTCCACGGCTTCTTTACCCGTTAGGTGTTCTATGTCGAGCTTGATCACGCACATGTGATGAAATCCTTTTTCTATCTCCTTCAAACGCCCTTCTTCCTGCGCCGGAGAATATTTTTCGGCCAGTAGTTCAATGGCTGTTCGTTTTTCAACATCGTCATTCACCATGCTTATTTTTCCAAAGGCAATGGCGCTTCTGAAATACGTGGTGTACTCTTCGGGCACAATCTGGTCTTGCTCAATGACACAAAAAGAGGCTTTGCTGTTTTGAGCAATGGCATCGACCTTGTGACCGGCCAACGCACTGTGAAAGTATAGGGTATTTTCGTGATACACATAGCTAATGGGCACTGCATACGGGTAATCGTTATCACCCAAGAGTGCCAGCACTCCGGATGTCATGCGGTTTAGTACGGCTATTGTGTCGGCAGTCGACAACAACTGTTTCTTACGGCGCATCTCTCTGAACATATATTCTATATTTTAAAATGAAACAATCTTTAGACCAACAATTGAAATAATCAGTGTTACAATGAAGAATAATCTCCCCATAGTTGCCGGTTCATTAAAGAAACAAATGCCAACCAATACTGTACCCACAGCACCAATGCCTGTCCACACAGGATATGCTGTACCAATAGGTAATGTCTGTGAGGCCTTCGCCAACAAAAACATACTACATGCAACTGAAACAATGAATCCAACGCTCCACATATAGAACTCCGTTCCCAACACTTGTTTTGTCTTTCCTAGACAAAAAGTAAAAGCCACTTCAAAGACACCTGCTAAAATCAATAAGAACCAACTCATCACTAATACATTTTAAATTCTCAGCAAAGATACAACCTCTTCCTCACAGACCACTTTACATTTGATAAGAAATAACTATCGCAAAATTATTTCTCTTTACCGCGGTATTAAAAACCGGTTTACGTATTTTTGCCGGTAGTACTATTAAATTATTATCTCAATGGAGTTATTAGATATTATCCACAATTTTTATCCTATGCCCGAAACGTCTGTACAGAAATTGCAGAGACACATACAGCGAATTGAGCGTTCCAAAGGATATTATGTGCTCGAGGCGGGCAAAGTACAAACCGATTTGTTTTTTATTGAAAAAGGCATTGCCAGGGCTTTTATTCCATTTGACGGGAAAGATATTACATTTTGGATAGGAAAAGAAGGCGCTGTTTTATTTTCTTTGAAAAGCTATATTCATAACGACCCTGGTTATGAGACCATAGAGTTGATGGAAGATTCAAGCCTATTCATGTTGAAACGTAAAGAGCTATATGCATTATATGAAGAAGATATTCACATTGCCAATTGGGGACGTAGATTTGCGGAATATGAATTTCTTCAAACAGAAGAACGGCTCATCCCTTTATTATTCACTACTGCAAATGAGCGCTACACCAAATTAATTCAAAATAATCCAGACTTACTTCAACGAATTCCGTTAGAATGCCTTGCGACTTATCTGGGTATAACACCAGTTAGTCTGAGCCGCATACGGGCAAAGATAAAACAGCTTGTTCCCTAATCTCTCTTTTAGCACAAACTAA
>MTLE01001508.1_pt1 | contig 25087 bp, 20 predicted proteins | sample 1982461 | NCBI WGS metagenome assembly MTLE01 (sample SAMN05712605, study PRJNA340218) | biofilm metagenome | isolation source: sample SPL anode biofilm adapted to -200 mV | place: USA | collected 2012-02-03
TGGCGGGCGAGGAGCCCCAGCGGCAGGGCGTAGCCGCTGGTCAGGAAGTCACCGATGACCAGCACGAGGCTGCGGCGCTTCAGTATCGAGTCGGCAGCGGTCAGCGCGCCGGCCAGGTCGGACCCGGCCCCGTGGCCGCCCGTTCCGGGACCGGACGCGCAGCGCTCCATCAGCGCCAGCGCGGCTCGCTGGCCCCCCTGCGGGGCCCTGGAATCCAGCTCGGATGTGCCGCCGAAGAAACAGGCTCCAACGCGCACGCCGTTCAGCGAGCACGCGTACGCGAGCAATGACGCGGCCAGCGACGCCGTCTCGTGCTTGGTCCTGCCGGCCCCGGAATGCATCGACGCCGACTCGTCGATGATCAGGTACAGCGACAGGTCGCGATCATCCATATAGGTCTTGACGAAGGGTCTGCCGAATCGGGCCGTGGCGTTCCAGTCCATCCGCAGCGCGTCGTCGGTAACCTGGTATTCCCGTATCGAATCGAAATCCATGCCCCGGCCCTTGAAGGCGGAGCGGAAGTTGCCGGACAGCAGGGCCTCGGACAGGGCGGGCGCGGCAAACACCAGCCTGCGTATCCGCTCCCTCTGCGACGCGTCGTCCATCATGGCACCGGGACGGCCGAAAGGATGCCCTTGACGATCGCATCGGAGGTAACGCGATCGGCATCAGCCTCGTACGATGGGATGATGCGGTGGCGCAGCACCGCCGGGGCGGAGCGCTTCACGTCGTCCGGCAGCACATAGTCGCGGCCGGACAGCAGGGCCGCAGCACGCGACGCGCGATACAGGGCTATGGACCCGCGTGGGCTGGCGCCAAACTCGATATAGCGGGCGAGCTCGCGAAGGGCCTGCGGCTCGTCGCGCGAATCGGCGGCGGGCCTCGTGGCGCGGACGATCGCGACCGCATAGGCCGCGGCATCGCGCTCGAAGCGCACGGAGGCCGCGGCGGACTTGAGCAGCGCCAGGTCACCGGCAGACATCGCCGGCGCCTCGGGCTCGCCGGCATGGCGGCCGGCGCCTACGCCTGCGCCGGCGGCGGCCGGGACGGCGTAACGCAGTGTCACGTCGAGCTCTTCGGCGGCGTCAGGATACCCGACCACCACCTTGAGCATGAAGCGGTCGAGCTGGGCTTCCGGAAGCCGGAAGGTGCCCTCGTGCTCTATCGGGTTCTGGGTGGCAAGCACGAAGAACGGCGAAGGCAGCGGCAGGCTCCCGTCGCCCATCGTCACCTGACGCTCCTCCATAGCCTCGAGCAGCGCCGACTGCACCTTGGCCGGGGCGCGGTTGATCTCGTCGGCAAGCACGATGTTGGCGAAGATGGGGCCTTCCCTGGGCACGAAACGACCGGTCGCGGCATCGTAAAACAGCGTGCCGGTTATGTCGCCGGGCAGCAGGTCAGGGGTAAACTGGATGCGCCGGTACGTCAGTCCGGCCGCGGCCGCGAATGACCTGACCGCCAGCGTCTTGGCCAGGCCGGGCACGCCCTCCAGCAGCAGGTGCCCCTCGGACATCACCGCGGTCAGGATGGCATCGACCATGTCCGACTTGCCTATCAGCTGCCGAGCCATCGCCGCCCGCGTTCTCGATACTATCTCCGACGCCTGTCGGCACAGAATGGAAACCTGGCCATCTTCCATGCAGTTCCTCCGGATTCCTCGGGACGCGTGCCCGCTGGACGGCTATGAACCGAAACGCTCTCTGGTCGCCCAGAGTCCGAGCGCGGGATTTCGTATGAAGAACACCTCCTCGCCATCGATGTGGTTCCATCCGTCGGCGAGGCGTTCGGGATCATAGCGGCGGGTCAGCGCGGCGCAATCATCCCAGCTGTAGCCGACGCCTTCGACCTCCGCCCTGGACAGGCCGCCAGCGGCATAGGTCACGGAGAACCGACCCTCCGTGGAGCCGTGGGCCAGGTGGGCGGCCCCGGCCAGATCGCCGGCCAGCTCGCCTGACTCGACCAGCTCCCGGGCCCTGGACGCTCCGCAATAGCCGTAATCGCGGATGGTCTCGTCGATGGCCTTGTCCTCGCCGAAGCTGTCAATCCCAGGGGCCAGAATGACCAGCGAACCGCCATCGGCCATCGCGAGTCTGGTGCGGTAGATCGCCTTGTTGCCAAGCCAGGTGGACTTGAAATCCTCCGGGTTCAGGTAGACGACGACCTTGCCGGCTGGCTTGTCCAGATAGTTGATGTTGACCTGGGCCGACAGGGCCGCGGCCTGCTCGAAGGTCGATCGGCCCGCGCCGACGAACAATCCCCTCGTCACATCCTCCGGGGCGCTCTGCCTGCCGGCCGGTGCGGCATCGCGCGGTCCAACGACGGTGAGCGCGTATACCACCGGAATGGATGAGGCGAAATGTTCCTGGGCGTAGTCGAGCACGGCGCGTACGGGTGTATCGACCCGGCCCAGCGTCCGCTCGATGCCGTAGGCGGCGCCAATCCAGTGCGACCGGTCGATGCCGTCCTTGCCGCCAACGCCGACGAACAGGTTCTTTGAATAATTGGCCATGCCGACCACTTCATGCGGTACGACCTGCCCGATGGACAGCACCAGGTCGAATCCGCCCTGCACGACGAGCCGGTTGATCTGGGCCGGCCAGTCAAACGAGCACAGGCCTCCAGACACCTCGCGCACGAAGTGCTCGGGCACGCGCCCCAGCTCCACCACATCATGGCGCCAGTCGTGGGGCCTGAACAGACCGAAGGGCACTCCGGGGAACATCGAGGCGACGGCGGCCTCGCCCATCGGCCGGTGGGTGCCCAGCGCGGGCATCACGGCCGCCAGAGCATCGCCATAGTACTCGTAGGCCGCCCGGAGCAGCACTCCGGCACGCGCGTGGCTTCGGGTGCCGTCGGGCGGCAGCGCCAGCACGCGGCGCCGCGGCCCCAGGGCCTGCAACGCGCTCGTGAAGGCTCCTGCAAGTTCATCGTCGCTTATTGATTCAGCGGCGGAACCGCGAGCCAGTATGCAATCGTCGATTCGCATCGTCCATCCTTCGTCGGCTACTGCTCCATAAACAACGAAGGCACACAGGCACGGATACTGTCCAGGCCTGCATGCCTCCATGAAGACTGGTCCGGAACGCGGCCGGATCGCCCGTTACCGCCGGGCCATCGGGTTACGCCTCGGCTATCAGCAGCGTCTTCGCGTCAAGCTTTATGCTCAGATCCTCGGGGTTCATGCGCGCATGATCCTTGACCACCACGAAGTGGATGTACTCGGCCTTGGGTTCAAGCACGATCAGCACCGAGATGTCATCAAGGAAGCTGCGCAGGATGACCGGCACGTTGCGCTTGTCGAGGAGGGGTTCCTCGCCGCTCATCGTGCACGAGTACCATACTTCCAGGTTCATCTCGGCCGCGAAGGCGCGCACCTTCTTGAAGTGCTCGGGCTCGGCGCGGGCAAAGTCGAAACCGTCGGCAATGACCGCGTCGGCATGGAAATCGCCATCGCTGATCATCGCGCGCAGCGACTTGAGAATCTGGTCGGTGCTGACGCCTTCCTGGTTGAAGTTCATGATGACGCGGTTCTTCATCAGGTCGTCATGAATCGACGAGTAATCATCGAGGTTCTTGCGCTTGGCTACTTCGGAGAAGATATTCTCATACCAGGAAATGACATAGCTGGTATGTGTCGTGAAGGACACATGAATGACTTTCTTGCCCTGCATCAGCTTGTCCAGGGCCAGCTGGACGAGCACGCTCGTCTTGCCGATGCCCTTGCGGCTCGCTATGACGCCTATGTTGCCAGCCTTGAGTCCGCCCTCGATGCCACGTTCGAGGACGCGAACGGGGCTCTTCTTGATCAGCTCCTCTTTCAGCATGGGAACTCCTTACGGTATCGGTTGATTTGAGTTTGAAAACGACTGTCGACGATCGCGGCCGCGGTGGACCGCACCAACGGTATCACGATTATCAGTATACGGCCGTTCTGCGCAAAACGCAAACGGGCCGGAATACCATCCCGACCCGTCTGCCGTGGCAGGATCTATCGACCCTGTTCCTTCCTGCGCATCTCTTCGTAATCCTTGCGCAGCTTCTCGGAAACATTGGTCGGAACCTTGCCGTACTTGAGGAATTCCATGGAGAACTCGGCCTTGCCCTGGGTCATCGACCGCAGGTCGGTCGAGTAGCCGAACATCTCGGACAGCGGCACTTCCGCCTCGACCCGGCAGAACGACGCTTCCTCGGTGCTCGCGGTAATCAGGCCGCGGCGCTGGTTGATCGAGGCGAAGATGTTTCCGAGGAACTCCGACGGGCCCTCGGCCGATACCTTCATGATCGGCTCCAGAATCACCGGCTTGGCCTTGTCGTAGGCCTCGCGGAAGGCGCCGATGGCAGCCAGCTGGAACGCGATGTCCGATGAGTCAACCGGGTGGCTGGCGCCGTCGTTGATGACGCAGCGGATGTTGACGACGGGGAATCCGATCAGCGAGCCCTTCTTGGCGGCTTCCTTGAAACCCTTGTCGCACGACGGTATGTATTCGTTGGGCACCGCGCCGCCCTTGACGCTGTCGACGAACTCGTAGATGGCGCCTTCGATCGGCTCGATGTAGCCGCCGATGCGGCCGTACTGTCCGGAACCGCCCGTCTGCTTCTTGTGGGTATAGTTGAAATCAGCCCGCTGGCTGATGGCCTCGCGGTAGGCGACCTGCGGCATGCCGGTGGTCACCTCGCACTTGTACTCGCGGCGCATGCGCTCGATATACACGTCAAGGTGCAGCTCGCCCATGCCCTTGATGATCGTCTCCTGGCTCTCCGGATCGACGAAGGTCTGGAATGTCGGATCTTCCTTGGTAAAGCGGTTCAGCGCCTTGGACATCTGGTCGGCGCTCTTCTTGTCCGCCGGCATGATGGCCAGCGATATGACCGGTTCGGGCACGAACATCGACGTCATCGCGTAGTTGATCGAGGGCGAGCAGAAGGTGTCGCCGGAGGCGCATTCGATGCCGAACAGCGCCACAATGTCGCCGGGTACGCCTTCGTTGATGTCTTCCATCGAGGCGGCGTGCATGCGGACGAGACGTCCAACCTTGAACTTCCGGCGGGCGCGCGTGTTGAAGAGTTCGTCACCCTTCTTGATCGAGCCCTGGTAGATGCGGACATAGGTAAGCTGGCCATACTGGCCATCCTCGAGCTTGAACGCGAGCGCCACGGTCGGCAGGTTCTCCTTGACGACGACGACGACTTCCTTCTCGTTCTGATCCAGGTCGAGGGCGATATTCTTGACCTCGGTTGGATCGGGCAGGTAGTCGACAACGCCATCGAGCAGCAGCTGCACACCCTTGTTCTTGTACGCCGATCCAACGAAGACCGGTACAAACTGCTCGGCGATCGTGCCGGCGCGGATCGCGGCCTTGATCATCTCGGGAGTCTCGCGGCCCTCGAGATAGGCTTCGGCAAGCTCGTCGGAGAACATCGAGGCGCTGTCGAGCAGCTCCTCGCGATACTTCGCGGCGTCTTCCTGCAGGTGGGCCGGAATCTCGGCGTAGCGGATATCGACACCGCCGTCACCGTCGAAGTAGACGGCCTTCATCAGAACGAGGTCGATGAGCCCCTCGAGCTTGTCTTCGAGCCCGATCGGCATGGTTATGAAGGCGGCGTTCAGGCCGAGTTTCTCGACAATCTGGTTCTTGACGCGGAACGGATTGGCGCCGGTGCGGTCGGCCTTGTTGATGAAGGCCAGGCGGGGCACATGGTAGCGCTTGAGCTGGCGGTCCACCGTCAGCGTCTGCGACTGCACGCCGGCGACGGAGCAGAGCACGAGCACGGCGCCGTCGAGCACGCGGAGCGAGCGCTCCACCTCGATGGTGAAGTCGACGTGTCCGGGGGTGTCGATCAGGTTGACCGTGGTATCTTTCCACTGGACGTTGGTAGCCGCGGACTGGATCGTGATGCCGCGTTCGCGCTCCAGATCCATCGAGTCCATCGTCGCACCGACACCATCCTTGCCGCGGACCTCGTGGATCGCGTGGATCTTGTTGCAATAGAACAGGATACGCTCGGACAATGTCGTCTTGCCTGAGTCGATGTGGGCGCTGATACCGATGTTGCGCATCGTCGTGATGTCGAAAGCCATGCTCTTGCCTCTACCTTTTGCTACAGGGTATGGTCCGGGCGCTTCAAACGCGCCGTCCTCGAGTTACGTCGTTCTGTAAGTTGGATCGTGTGCCCACTCCCGCAGGCCCGAAGCCACTTCGAACTCCGCGTTCTTCGCGGCCGGTTCGCTTCAGCATCGGTTTTGCGCGGAAAGCGCGGTTGATTGAAAAAAACGTACTCGCGTTGCAGTATAGTGATACGGCCTGTCCGAATCAAGGGGCTGGGGCCGGGTGGAGCGGCCAGATCGCCCATGCTCCACCCGCGACCGGTCTACGGCAGGCTGAGATTGCCCAGATAGGTCTCGTATGCCGATTGCGCGTCCTGTACACCCTTCTTCGCGTCATCGATCCTGGTAGCCAGCCTGTCCAGCTCCGACTCCGCATCCATCAGGCGCTTCAGGTACTGCTGGCCCTGGGTGGAATCGCGGCCGACGGCATCGAGGTTCTGGCGTATCCTCGACTGATCGGTGCCGAGCTCGGTCTTGCGTGATTGCAGGTCAGACACCAGGCGCTTGGCGTCTTCCAGCTTCTTCTTCAGGTCTATCGCCTTCTTGAGCGCATCGCGCACCGCCGTCGGCAGCTCCTTCGATGATGACCAGTACAGGAACGAGTCGCTCGACAGCGACGACAGCACGACACGCTCCTGGCTCGGAGACCGCTCCTTGACCTCGAGCCTGGCCTGGGCGCCCGCCGACACGGACAGCGGGAAGCGGTACACGGACGCCGTCTGCTCCTCCGGCTTGGCGGGGGCGACCAGCTCGGCGCCGGAGGTGACCGGATGCTCGACGACCAGCCTTCTGGCGGTGGCGGAGGCGTTCCTGAACGCGTAGGTTCTGCTGTAGGTAACCCGGCGCGAGACCGTCATGACGCCCTTCACGACCTGGACGCCGACGGTCTCGGTCGAGCTGGTCGCCGCAACCTCGCCGGTCACCGACAGGTCCTCGCCGTAGACGACAAGGCGCTTGTCCAGTTCAGGCAGGAACTCCAGCAGGGCATCGCCGGCGTAGGTGCCGCCATCGAAGACGGTGATCGGTCCTGCCGGCAGCTTCATGCCGGTCGAGTTGGTTATGCGCGCGCCGAGCATCGGGTGCGCTCCGCCCGAGCTGGGCGCGCTGCCGGAATCCGGCGAGAAGATCGACACCTTCTCCGCGGTCAGGGCGCCGGCCACGAGCGGTATCATTGAGCTCTGGCGCCGCGGCAGCGTGACCGGCTTCTGCACCGTGAACTCGAACTGGTCACCGGCGGGCCTGGCCGATGCCATCTGGACGCTCGATTGGCTGAGTGACGGCGCGGCCGCGCCGCCATAGGCAGAATCAGCAGACATCTTGGCCATCGGCGCGGGAGGAGCCATCGCGCGTGACATCGCCGGCGCGGCTTCCTCCGCATAGACATCGGCCTCGGCATCGAAGCCCGAATCGTAGGTTCTGGCCGCGGCGGTTCCCGCTATCGACAGCGGCATCACCGGCCGCTGCAGCCACAGAGGCGCGTACAGGTTCTGGACAAACGACACGGGCCGGCCGCTGACCAGAGACAGGCTGACATCGTTCCAGTCCTGGTCACTCGGGTTGTCGACGATGGCCCAGCCCTGCAGCCAGGGCTTGTCGCCGCGCAGATCCAGCCGGTACGAGACCTTCCAGACCGGCGTCGCTATCACATAGCCGACGGCGGTCTGCCGTGTGCCGGTACCCGGCAGGTGCACCGAGAGCGTCCTGCGGTCGGCGTCGCGGGCGCCGAGCACCATGGCAAGCGCCTTGTCGAAATCATCGGCAAGCGCGCGGTCGGTAAAGGCAAAGGAGGCAATGCCATCGACCGGCACGGCCTTGATGCCCTGCGCCGTCGCCAGCACCAGCCAGGGCCTGGCTGCCCCATTCTGGCCGGTCGGCCGCTGCTCGACGGTTACGATGCGGCCGGTAATCCGCTCCGGCGTGTCGATGGTCAGCTCGGCACCGCGCAGCCGCGTCAGGAGTTCGGCGACCCCGGGGAATCCGGAAATATCAACCTTGAAGCTCTGCAGCGAGCGATCGAGCGTCTCGAGCGACGGGTAGCTGACCGATGGCGAACCCGCCTTGCCGCCGCCGAGGTCGTAGATGACCAGGGATTTCAGCGCATCGTCGACCTCCGCCGTCCGGAACGGCAGCGCCAGCGTCGCGTCGCCAGTGATGGCACCGCGGTGTTCAAAATACCCGACGCCGGATGAAAACAGGGCCACCCTGGCGACCGGCAGATCCTGAGTCTGCTGCGCCACCGCCTGGCCTGCGCCCAGCACGCCCAGCACCATCAAAGCATACAGACGCCGTTCCATGTGCATGCACTTACCTCCATATAGTTACGCATGAGTATACCGCATCGCCCCGCTCGCGGCCAAAATGCGCCTACGTTTCTATAAGTAATTACAAGATATGGAATTATCTCAGAATTCCTTTGACGCGATCATGACAATGGCGTTAGAATGCGGCGGTCGCGGCAAAACGCCGAGACAAGGAGCAACCATGAACCTGCCGTGGGCGGAACCATACCGCATCAAGACCATAGAACAGATACACCGATCGACGCCGGCCCAGCGCGACGACTGGATTCGCCGGGCCAGCTACAACATGTTCAATCTGCGCAGCGAGCAGGTGTACATAGATCTTCTGACCGATTCGGGAACCGGCGCGATGTCCAGCGCACAGTGGGCGGAGATCATGCTGGGCGACGAGAGCTACGCGGGCGCCAGCTCGTACTACAAGCTCAAGTCCGTGATCGAGGAGCTGCTGGGGTTCCCATTCTTCCTGCCATGCCACCAGGGCCGGGCCGCGGAGAACGTGCTGTTCACGACGCTCATCGGCACGGGCGACGCCGGAGCCGGCAAGGTCGTTCCGGGCAACAGCCACTTCGACACGACCAAGGGCCACATCGAGTTCCGCAAGGCGCACGCCATCGACTGCACGATCGACGAGGCCTTCAATACGGAAGTTGAGCATCCGTTCAAGGGCAATGTTGACCTGGGCAAGCTCGAAGCCGTGTTCAAGGCGCACCCGCGGCAGGACATCCCCGTCTGCATGCTGACGATCACCTGCAACAGCTCCGGTGGCCAGCCGGTCAGCATGGAGAACATCCGTGGCGTTTCCGCACTGTGCAGGCGCTACGGCATACCGCTCTTCTTCGACTCGGCCCGCTTCGCCGAGAACGCCTACTTCATCAGGCTCCGCGAACCGGAATTCGCGCAGTCGACGATACCGGCCATCGTCAAGGAGATGTTCAGCTACGCCGACGGCATGACCATGTCCAGCAAGAAGGACGGCATCGTCAACATCGGCGGGTTCGTAGCATTCCGCGACGAGGCCCTGTGGCGCGCCGCGAGCACCTTCAACATCATGTTCGAGGGCTTCAACACCTACGGCGGCATGGCCGGGCGCGACATGGGCGCACTGTCCGTCGGGCTCCGCGAGGCCTGCGAGCTCGATTACCTGGAGTCGCGCATCGGACAGGTGGCCTACCTCGGAGGCTTGCTGACCGGCCACGGCATAGCGGTGCAGCGGCCCTACGGAGGCCACGCGATATTCGTCGATGCCAAGCGGGTACTGCCCGGCGTTCCCAAGGAAGAGTTCATAGCCCAGACCCTGGGTATCGAGCTGTACCGCGAGGCGGGCATACGGAGTGTCGAGATTGGCACCCTCCTGGCAGACCGTGATCCCGACACGGGCAAGGAACGGTATCCGGCCCTCGAGCTGCTCAGGCTGGCGATTCCCCGTCGGACCTACACCAACGCCCACATGGATTACATCGCGGCGGCCATGGCCAACGTCAAGGATCGCGCCCCGAAGATCCGGCACGGCTACCGCATCGTCCGCGAGGCCCCGATCATGCGCCACTTTACCGTGGAACTGGCACCTGCCGAGTAGGGAGGCAGGCACACGATCCTGGTTGGGCGCCTTCCGGCAGCAGGTAGTATCACGAAGCTTGTTGCGGTGGCGCCGCGTATCCATCATGATGTATTCTGGACTGTATGACACCCCAAGCCATGGTACTGGAGCACGTCCGTAACAAGCTTCGAGGAACTACACGAGGAGTCAGCGCATGAAGGATATGGGAAGGATGCTCCTTGAACGCGGCCCATTCGAGGAGCTGGTCATCGGCAATACCGCCATCGTACGCGGCATGGTGGAGAGCGGTGTCAGGGTCGTGACCTCGTACCCTGGCTCGCCGACGCCGGAGATAGCCGAGGCGATCAGGTCCATGCCCGCGGCCGAGCGGCCGATGTACTTCGAGTTCTCGACGAACGAGAAGGTCGCGACCGAGGTGGCCTTCGGCGCCGCGCTGAACGGCAGGCTGTCGGTCGTGTTCTTCAAGAGCGTCGGCCTCAATGTCGCCGCCGACAGCCTCGTCCAGCTGCCGCTCCAGGACATTCCGGGCGGCATGGTGGTGATACTCGGCGACGACCCTGGCGCCAATTCCAGCCAGAACGAACAGGACAACCGCCACTACGCGCGCCTGTCATACTGCCCGCTCTTCGAGCCGGCCAGCGCTTCGGAAGCCTACCTGATGTTCAGGAAGGCCGCCGCGCTGGCTCAGGAGCTGCGGACCGTCATCATGGTCAGGCTCACGACCCACGTGTGCCACGCGAAGGAGAAGGTCCGCTTCGATGCCTGGACACCTGCGCCGGCCGACGCGGGGCCGCTGTTCGACCCCGACAGCACCAACTACATACCACTGGCGGCGACCGTATTCCCGATGAAGCGGCGGGCGCTGGAGCGGCTGTCCGCGATCGAAGCCAGGCTTCCGTCGCTCGGTCTCGACGAGCTGTTCGACAACGGCAACCCCGACCGCGGCATCATCGTGGCGGGGCTGCCATTCGCCTCGGTGATGGACACCCTGGATGGGTGCGCGCCGGGAGCCCGCCTGCCCGACGTGCTCAAGCTGGGCTCGGTCTACCCGCTCGACAGAAGCACCATACGGGCCTTCCTGAAATCCCACGCGGAAGTAAAGATCATCGAAGAGCTCGACCCGGTCATCGAGGCCGACGTCAAGGCTCTTGCCTACGACGCGGGCCTGCGCTGCCGCATCGTCGGCAAGCAGGACGTCGATGAGGCCATGGGCGAGTATACCCCCGGCAAGGTTGGCGGAATTCTGGCCGCGACCTGGCCGGATCTCCTTGCCGCCACCGGCAGGGAGGCAGCGGCCCCGGACGCAGCCGCGGGTCTGCCGGCGCGGCCGCCGCAGATGTGCCCGGGCTGCGGCCATCGCTCGGCGTTCTACGCGATCAGGAAGGCGCTGGCGCCGACCGACATCACGGTGGCCGATATCGGCTGCCACACCCTCGGGTCGCTTGAGCCGTACCAGATGGGCCGTGTGCTGCTGTCGATGGGCCACTCGACATCGACCGCGTCGGGACTCTCGCTGTACAATGAAAACCGTCGCGTCGTCTGCTTCCTGGGCGACTCGACGTTCTTTCACGCGGGGCTGCCCGGCATCATCAACGCGGTGTACAACGGCCACCGCGTCCTGCTCGTGATCATGCAGAATGGCACCACCGCGATGACCGGCCACCAGGACCACCCCGGCACCGGCAGGAACTTCAGCGCGGAGACCGAGAAGATATCGATACGGGCGGCCCTCGAGGGCCTCGGGGTGTCGAATATCAGGGAAGTCGACGCCTACCAGCAGACGACGCTGACATCGATGGTCAAGGCCGCCCTCGACGAGCCGGGCTTCAAGGTGATCATCGCATCGCACCCCTGCATGCTCAAGTTCACGCGTGAGGCCAGAAGACGGCCTGGCTGGGCGGCCCGGATGGTAACGATAGACCAGGACCGGTGCGAGCGCATCCACGAGTGCGTGGAACGCTTCGCCTGCCCGACCTTCCAGCGGGCGGACGACGGATCGATCACGACGCACCCCGACCTGTGCATCGGCGACGGCTCATGCCGCCAGACCTGCCCCGCCAGCGCCATCGTGCCGGAAGGCACACCGGGAGCGAGCACCGAAGCCGCAAGGAGCGCACCATGAGCAGACCGTTCAACCTCTACCTGTGCGGCGTCGGCGGCCAGGGCATAGGACTGCTTTCGGAACTGCTGGCACGGGCCGCCGACCATGCCGGCCTCGAGGTGCATGGATGCGACACCCATGGCCTGGCCCAGCGGGGCGGCATGGTGACCAGCCACCTGCGCCTGGGCCGGGCCCGGTCGCCTCTGGTACCCGACGGCCAGGCGGATCTGGTCGTGGCGCTCGAGCGGACCGAGGCCCTGCGCGCGGTGCGCGACATGCTGCGCCACGCGGGCACCCTGGTCTGGTACGACGCGGACTGGCAGGCCCTCGACGTGCGGCTGGGCCGGAACGCCGCCATTGCGGAGGCCGATGTACGCGCCGCGGCCAGCCGGAAGGGCGCGGCGGCATGGCGGGTCTACAGGGAGGATCTGCCCGACTCGCGCATGCAGAACGTCGCCATCGTGGCCGAGCTGCTGCGGCGCGGCCTGTTGCCGGGAGTCACCCGGGCGCACGTGGAGGCGGCGCTGGCCGACCTGATGGGTGGGGCCGCCCTCGCCGCCAATCTGGCGCTGCTGCCGTAGCCGCCTATACGTCACGGACCAGCGCGGCGACGATGGCCAGAGCCACCGCGACGGCGCCGGCCGATGTCCACGCCAGCGCGCCGAGTCCGATGTTCACGTAGAGCCACGGGCCGGTGAAGCCGGCCAGCGTGCCGCCAAGCATCGTCATCGCGGCGCTGAGCGTCATCACCTGCCCGCGCTGCGCCGGCGCCTGCTCGCTGAGCAGCGGAAAGTGCGACACGATGTTGAACTCGAAGCACATGCGCGCCAGCGCTATGATGATGATGGCCTGGTAGACGCCGGTATCCAGAAAGGGCATCGCCAGGTACCCGACCAGCGATCCGAAGATGCCTATCATCACGCTGCGCCGCTTGCCGATCCGGTCGGTAACGAGGCTGACCGTGACGCTGGCCGTCAGGTCAAAGCAGCCGAGCACCAGCGCCACGAGGCCGAGCTGCGCCGCGTCCAGGCCATAGCGGCCGGCCAGCCAGGCGCCGTGCATCAGCATGACCTGCATCGCCGCGAAGTAGCTCAGCGTCGCGGCCGCGATCGCCGCGTAGGTCGATCTTCTATTGGTGGTGATGACGAATATCGACAGCGGGTTCCACCGCGGCCGTGCCGGAGCCATCGCGGCCGCCGGCTGGCCCGCCGGGCCGGGCATGGCGCCGAAGACCAGACTCATCACGACCAGCGCCAGCGCGAGCAGGTAGAACGGTGTCCGCCACCCGGTCGCCTCTATCAGGAGGCCGATCAGCGACAGGCCGACGATGCCGGTCAGCGCCCACGAGTACTCGATCATGCCCAGGCCGCGGGCGCGCTTCGCGTACGGCAGGTGCGTGCTGACATAGGCCTGCAGGTTGGGCACGAACGAGTTGCCGCCCAGGCCGATCAGCATGATCGATGGCACGGCCAGCCACAGCGAGTGGCTCATGGCCAGACCCAGGCAGCCCGCGGCCATGATCAGCAGCGTCGCGCGGATGACCAGGCGGTAGCCGAAGCGGTCGGACAGGGCTCCGCTGACCGGCGCGAAGACGCCCATGGCGCTGCGCAGCCCGACCAGCCGTCCCAGCTGCACGACGCCGACGCCCAGCCCGGAGGCTATCAGCGTCAGGAACGGGTTGAATATCTGCGAGCCGATATCGATGGCCAGTTTGGCCGCGATGCCAGTACCTATCAGGCGGCGGAACGACGGCTCGGCTCCGGCGCTGCGCGCCCGCTCCTCGTGTGCGCTAGTCATCATCGTCGCCATCATCCTCTTCGAGGCCCACGAAGGTCGGGTCGACGTTCGAGGCCTTCTCCTTGACCGACTGGGAGAAGTTGAACTTGGGCGCCATCGAGGCTGGCTTGGCCGGCACGAGCAGATCCTCGCCGGTCTTCAGGTTCCTGACGATGCGCGCCTTGCGGGCAGCCTGGTGCCGGAGGCTGGCGCTGCCAAGCTTGCCCACCGACACCCGCTCGCCGAGCAGCATGCCGGTCTCTATCATGGAAAGAAAGTCATCGATGATGCCACGGGCCGCGCTCTGGGTAACGCCATTCTTCCTGGCCACGTAGTTGATGATGGCCTTGGCGGTGAACTGGTCCACATCATCGACGCCCTGCAGCGACAGCGTCCGGTTCAGCTTTATGAATCCGTTGGTCAGGTAGACCGTCGCCTCGCGCACGCGGCGTTCCTGTTCGTCCGGGCTGATGCCGGCCGGGCAGACGGCCATCCGGTACAGTGCGGACGAGCGCTTGAGACTCGTGCCCTCGAAGGTTGCCGGGCTGTCGAGCAGTGCGGGACCGGCCAGATTGGCCTTGTCGCCCCGGACGAGCTCGGGCACATCGGTCCGCAGTTTGATCGACGCATACTCGAGCCAGCGATCCTTGCCGCGGCGCGGCCCAAGGCTGATGAGCGAACCGGAATAGGTCAGGAATATCGCGGCGCGGTCATCGTCGGCCGCCAGTTCCTCGACCAGGCCCATGCCAAGAGCGGCCGTCTGGCCGGTAAAGAGCCTGAACTTCTCGGCCCACAGCGTGGCCAGCCGATCACGCGCCTCGGCGTCACCGGCCTTGCCCGCTTCTGCCAGAAGGCCATCGAGCTGTGACCGAATCGGATCAGGTAGTGCATCATACGCGCTCTGCTTCATGGTTCCTCCAACCCCAGTATAGTCGATTTCCTGCGAATTTTGGCAAATATTTAATTTTTCTCCGTGTTTTTCCATTGATAATTCGATTATTGTAGTACATTGTATGAGACAGGAGGAATCATGGACACATTCAATTCACTGAGTCCGGAGATCCAGCAGCACCTGCGGCAGATAGCCAGGACGTCCGGGCTTCCCCAGAACGACGAGAGTCTGGAACGTCTGGCGACGGCATGGAAGGACAAGGAAACCATCTTCGAGAAGTCGCTGACCGACAACAAACTCGTCGACATGGCCTTCTATGGCAGAACCGAGCCGCGCGGTGCGCTGGTGCTGACCTGGTCCGGGTCGATCATCAGCATCGGGCCACTCGTGGACGGGAACCGCCGTTGCGAGTACACTTCGATCGGGCTCAGGGCCGATGTGCCGCCGGCCGCGACCGACGAGACCGCGGAGCTGGCAGCCGACCTCGAGGTGGACGAGCCGGTGCAATTCAGCAAGGGTCCGATCAGGACCAGCTCGCCGGTATACAAGATTGCGGTCTTCAGCGAGGCGCTCGAGCCCGAGACGGAGGAAGCGATGCTGACGCAGGTCAGCCAGGACCTGGCCGATGACTTTGCCACCGTCAACAAGACGGTCATAGGCTAGCAGTCGCGGCATGGCAAGGACGGAACGAGGGATGAAACCGCTCAACCCGATGGTAACGGCATTCCTGAGGCCGGGGCCTCCACCGGCGGCGGGCTACGCGGCCCTGACCGACGCCGCCACCGCCGTCCTGCTGGCAGAGTCCCCCGACATGCGGCCGACCGATGCTCGCGGCCTGCCTGGCGGGCTGCTGCGGCTGGACCCGGCCCTGCCGACCATCATCGTGCCCGACCTGCATGCCCGCACCGGCTTCTTTCTGAGCCTGATGGAGAGCCCCCTGCCCGGCGGCGGCACGGTGCGTGACGCCCTTGCCGCCGGCCAGTTGCAGCTGCTGTGCCTGGGAGATGGCTTTCACGCGGAGGCGCGCGCGATCGACCGCTGGAAGGCGGCGCTCGAGGAGTACCTGGACGGGTACCGCAGCCATGCCGCGATGGACCAGGAGATGGCGGAGAGCATGGCGCTGATGGAGATGGTGATGATTGCCAAGATATCGTTTCCGCGGCACTTCCATTTCCTGAAGGGCAACCACGAGAACGTGATGAATGAAGAGGGCAACGGCAACCATCCGTTCCGCAAGTTCGTGTTCGAAGGCGACATGGTCCTGGGCTGGCTCAGGCAGTTCTATGGCGACGAATTCCTGGGCCGCTACGCGGCCTTCGAACGCGCCCTGCCCCTGTTCGCCATCGGTGGCCGGTTTCTGGCATCGCATGCCGAGCCGGAGCGGCCCTATGCCGAGTCCGAGATCATAGACGCGCGGAGCCTTCCGGAGGTGGTGCTCGGCCTGACGTGGACCGACAACGACGCGGCCCAGCCGGGATCGGTGACCAGCCTGCTGGCGCGCTTCCTGCCCGGGGTGGCCAGGCCGCGCTTCTTTACCGGACACCGGGTGGTGCCCGCCCTGTACCGCGAGCGGTCGGGCGGCAGCCACCTGCAGATACACAATCCTCGAAAGTACGTCGTAGCCTGGGTGATGCCCGACCGCGACGTTGAACCATCGCTCGATATCGGTGAAATACGCGACATCAGTTGCCGGCTGACCGGCCGCTGATGCCCAGGAGAAGAACATGGCCGAGCTGCCGGAATACATCGGAAAATACAGGATCGAATCGCTGGTCGCGCGCGGAGGCATGGGCGCCGTGCTCAAGGCGGTGCACCCTACCCTCAAGCGCTATGTGGTGCTGAAGAAACTGACGATGCGGGGCAGCTCGTCGATCGCCGAGCGCTTCAAACGCGAGGCGCGCATCCTGATGGACTTCAAGCACGACAACATCGTGCAGGTATTCGACCACTTCAAGGAAGGCAACTCGAACTACATGGTGCTCGAGTATGTCGATGGCACGTCGCTCGACCAGCTGATAAAGAAGCAGCGCTCGCTGTCCAGCGAGCTGTCGCTGACCATCGTGCTGCAGGTCTGCAAGGCCCTCGCCTATGCCCACGCGATGGGCGTGATACACCGCGACGTAAAGCCGGGCAACATACTGATCTCCAGGAAGGGCGAGATAAAGCTGGCCGACTTCGGCATTGCCGCCTCGGAGGACGATGAGGACGCGGGCCTGACCAAGGAGGGCATGACGCTGGGCACCCCGTGCTACATGCCTCCGGAACAGATAGAGAACTCCAGGAACGTGGACAAGCGGGCCGACATCTACTCGGTCGGCGTGATGCTGTACGAGATGGTGACGGGCAAGAAACCGTATCCCGGCAACTTCTCGGCCGAGACGCTCGTGATGATACGCAAGGGACGCTACCGGCGCGCCGGCAGGATCAACGGTCGCGTGCATCCCTTCGTCGACAAGCTGATACGCCGGCTCATGCAGCCCGATCCGGCCAGGCGCTTCCAGAGCATGGACAGGCTGGTCGTCGTCATCGAGAAATACCTGCGCCGCTACAAGGCCGAGCCTATAACCAACGCCCTGGTCGGCCTGATGCACGGGTCGATTGCCGATGAGCCGCGCTATCCGAGGGCACGCCGCAAACGCTCGGTGCTGCCAGCGCTGTGCCTCGCGCTCGGCGCGCTGGCGGCCGGCGGCTGGTACGCCTGGCACGCCGGCTATGTCTACCGCTGGGCCATGCCGGACTCGTACGGACTGATGCACCTGACCGTACGGGTGCCCAAGTCGGACCAGCGCGCCGAGGAGCTGTTTGTCCGGGCCAGACTCTTCATCGATGATGGCAAGGACATGCCCGAATCGAGCCTTTCGCCGCTGCCGCTCGTGTTCATGCCGACGGCCGACTCGGACCCGTACTACTCGCTCGAATCCGGCAGCCTGTTCCTGGCTCCGGGAGCGTACCGGCTCAAGCTGATCGTGGGCGGCACGGTCCGCTGGGAATGCCTCAGGGTCGCGCCCTTCTCCGCGCCCGGAGGCAGGGAGGGCCTGGACCTGCACCTGCGCACCGAGGAGGAAGGCAGGCGCCCGCTGTCGGTAACGGCCATGGCGCGTGATGCCGGCTCCGGGCTCGACCTTCCGGCCCGCCTCCTCGTGATGGCGAACGGCGCCTGGGTGCCACCGGAGGAACTGCCCGAGGGCTGGCTGACGACCGGCGCCGTGCGGCAGTTTCGCGTCGAGTCAGATGGCTACGAGGCGCAGACCTTCTCGCTCAAGATAGCGGCGGACCACGACAGACTGATACTGTCGGCGCTGCTCGCGCCCCTGGGTGGACGAAAGTAAAGGAGACACCGATGTCATTGATGCTGAAACGTATCTTTCTGGCCGTCTTTGGCCTTTTGGGAGCGCTGGCGCTCTGGCCGCTCCTCCTGGCGCTGCAGTATTACCAGCCGCGCTTCCCGAGCTACCTCCTGTTCTCGCTGGCCCAGGGCGTGCTCCTGGGGCTGGTCTTTGGAGCGCTGTTCGGCTCGTTCGAGGGCGTCGTCGTGTCGTCGCGGTCGAAGGCCTTCAAGGGGCTGCTCTTTGGAGCGGCCTTCGGGGCCATCGCCGGAGCCCTGGGCGTGATGGCCGGCCAGCTGTTCCTCTTCGCCGCCGGGTCTTCACTGTGGCGCGCCGCGAGCGCCCGCAATGGCGTGGGCCTTGCCGTCGCCAGCGGCGTCGCCTGGACGATCATCGGCCTGTGCCTCGCGCTGACCGAAGGGCTGCGCGCCCGTTCGCCGCGCAAGCTGCTGGTCGGGCTGGCCGGCGGCGTGCTGGGCGGGCTGGCCGGCGGAACCGCGCTGGCCGGCCTGTCGTTCCTCTTTCCGGACAGGCCCCTGTCGCTGCTGGCGGGGCTCGCGCTGTTCGGCCTGTCGCTCAGCGTGTTCTGGTCCGTGTTCGAGAACCAGTTCGCGTCAGGTGCCCTGATGCTCCTCAACGGCCCGCTCAAGGGCAAGGAGTACAGCATACTGAGCCGTACCATGAAGATAGGCACGACGCCGGATTGCGACATCGTCCTGAAGGGTTATCCCGACGTGGCAGCGCTCCATGCGACGATTCACCTTTCCAAGGGCAAGGTGATGCTGCAGCCGGAGAAGGCCGGAGCCCGCCTCCTCGTCAACGACGAGCCGCCCGGAGGCCGCTCGCTGAAGCCTGAGGATGTGGTGGCCGTCGGCAAGGCCAAGTTCATGTACGGGTACTTCGGATGATCCGCCCGATGACAAGGAGCACCGCAATGAAGAGCGCGAAGTTCACGCTGGCAGTCGGCCTGCTCTGGGCCGCCACCGCGATAGCCGGAGCCCAGGGCATGTCGATAACGCAGATCGGCACCGAGAAGCTCCTGAGCCGCCAGACCACGAGGCTGTACATATCGGCGCCCATACTCGGCACCGCCCCCGGAACCCAGCCGCCCCTGTTCGAGGTCTGGGAATCGAGCGACGAGAAGGATTGGCAGCCGCGGCCCGTGATCGACGTGTCGCTGCAGCCGAACGCCGATGCCGGCATATCGTTCTTCCTGCTGCTGGACAACTCCGGCAGCATGTGGACCGACATGGATGGCAAGGAGACAGCGGTTGCCGCGGACCTGCGCATCGAGCGGGCCAAGGCCGCCGCTCGTTCGTTCCTGGCCGCGCTGTCGCAGAAGGACCACGTCGGCCTGGCCGTGTTCAACACCAGGTTCTGGAGCCCCGTCGCGCCCGGCGGCCAGAGCGCGGACGCGGCGCGCAGCCTGGAGGAGATCAGCCGCCCCGCCCAACAGGACGCCTTCACGGAGCTGTACCTGTCCATAGGCCGCAGCCTGGGCGAGTTCGCGGCCGAGCCCGGCCGTCGCGTGCTGATCGTCCTGTCCGATGGCGAGAACTACCCCTACGCGCTCAATACCGGCAAGCCCAATCCCGAATCGGGCACCGCGACCGCGACACCGGCGAGCGTCATGGAGCAGGCCGTCCGCGATGGCATTACCGTCTACGCGGTGCGGTTCGGCTCCCAGCGCGACCCCTTGCTAGCAAACATAGCACGGGAATCGGGCGGCCGCGCCTTTGACGCCAAGGATGGTGACGAGCTGGCCGATGTGTACCAGACGATACGCCAGGACGTGCTTGCCGAAATTTCGGTTGACTACCGCGCCGGCATGGCCCGCGGCGAGAAGCGATGGGTCCGCGTGACCACCGGCACCACCGACGGGCGCAAGCTGTCGGCGACGCGCTACTACTTCACCGGCACCGTGCTCGGACAGAGCGCGCAGAGGCCGCCGCTCTGGTACCTGGCCTTCATAGGATTCGCGGCCCTGGCCTGGCTGGCGCTCGTGCTGTTCAAGCTGGAGCGCGAGACCGACCGCGCCGGCGTACGACTCCTCTTTGGCCCGGGCGGCTCCACCGCCACGCGATTCTTCGAACTGGCCGGCCCGCAGACCGTGATAGGAGCGGCTCCCGATGCCGACATCAGCATCGCGGGCAATCCATCGCTCAAGGCATCGCACGCCACGATACTGTTCGACGAGGCCAAGAACATATACACGGTGGTTTCCGACGCGCCGGTCACGGTGAACAACCATGAGGTCACGCGCAAGCGGCTCGAGTCGGGCGATGTCATCAACATGGCCGGAACGGTGGTCGTCTTCGACGAGACGCTGGCACGGAAGACCAGGAAGCAGTAGGGCACGGCCATGCCGCGATCGACGACCGGTACCGGACAGCGGCCGCGGCACATGACGCCGTGGTTCTCGCTCGACCACGCGGCGGTCATCTACCCGCCCACGATGAACGCGAGGACCACGGCCTTCTTCAGACTGCAGGTGGAGCTGGACGACCCGGTCGACATCGACCGACTGGCCCAGGCCATACGCGCCATACACCGGCGCTTGCCCTACTACCATGTCGAACTGCGCCGCGGATTGTTCTGGTACTATTTCGAGCGCAACCGGGAACCGCTCGGGCCCATCGCCGACTCGAAGTACCCGATGCAGCTGCCCGAGGCCGGCAATCCCGGCGCCCACCTCTACCGCGTCAGGGTCCATCGCAACAGAATAGCACTGGAGATAAGCCACATCATCACGGACGGCTCCGGCGGCATGATCCTGCTCAAGACGCTGCTGGGCGAATACTTCAGGCTGGCTGGGCTGCCGGTATCCTATGGCGATGGCGTGCTCGATCCAAGGAGCGCGCCCGAACCGGGTGAATGGGAAGACTCGTTCGCGCGGTACAGCGTTCCGGGCACGCCGGCCCCGCCCATGGAACGGCCCGCATGGCACATTCCCGGCGCCATCCTGCCCTTGGGCCAGCTGCGCATCACGACGGGCCGGCTGTCGGTGCGGGCCGCGCTCGCGGCGGCCAAGAGCCACGCGGCGACCCTGACCGAGTACATGGCGGCCCAGTACCTGGCCGTGCTGCAGGAGCTACAGGAGGCCGAGCTGGGAGAAGCCGGCAGGTTCAGGCGGCTGCCGATCAAGCTGGAGGTCCCGGCCAACATGCGGCTGTCGTTTCCATCGGTGACCATGCGCAATTTCAGCCTCTTCCTGACGCCGCAGCTCGACACGAGGCTGGCGCACTACAGCTTCGACGACATCCTGCGCCTGGTGCAGAGCCAGATGACCATGGGCATGCACCGGGGCGAGTTGACGCGCATCATCACGCGGAATGTGGAGGCGTCGCGCAGCCTGCTCGTGCGCATGCTGCCACTGCCGCTCAAGAACGTGCTGATGCGCGCGCTGTCGCAGATCTATGGCGACCGGCTCTTCAGCGGCGTGCTGTCGAACCTGGGCAGGGCCGGCCTGCCCGAGCCACTCGCCTCCAGGGTGCGGTCGCTGGACATGCTGGTCAACTGCACGCCCACCATCAAGACATCGGCATCGATGATCAGCCACGGCGACGTCCTGTCCATCAGCTTTGGAAGCCTCTGCGACAGGAGCGACGTCGAGCGTCTGTTCTTTACCAGGCTGGTCAAGGCCGGCCTGCACGTCCGCCTTGAGTCGAACCTCAACGATCCTGCGTGATGACGATGCGCCCCTCCTGCTCCAGCCGGCGTATCACCTCCACCACACGGAAGCCGGCGGCATCGCACTCGGCAAGCCGCATGCGGCCCAGACCCGCGTAGGCAGCCCGAAGCCGTTCGCGCCGGTCCTCCGGGAAGCGGGCAAACAGGCGCTCGCGCAGATCCTCGGCCACCGGCTTCATCGCGACGATGATGTCGCGCTCGTCGGCCGCCTCGAACACGGCCCGTATCGATTCGTCATCGAGCAGTACGATGTCCTCGAATACGAACATGCCGCGCTTGATCGATTCGGCCAGCCGCGGATCGGTGCCGTCAAGGCTCGTGATCACGCGCTTCTCCACCTCGCGCGGTGCCATGGTCAGCATGCCGATCACCTTGTCGATGCCGCCAGCCTGCGGACCGGCCCGATCGATCGCGGACAGCTTGACGCCCAGGATCCGCTCCACATCGGCCAGCACATCGGGAGCCACGCCGCCCATCGACGCGACCCGCCGGGCAATGTCAGCCTGCGCGGCCTCCGGCAGCAGCGACAGCAGCCGCGCTCCGATGCCATCATCAACATGGGACAGGATCAGGGCGGCGACCTGCGGGCGCTCGCCTGACAGGAACAGCGCCAGGGCCTCCGGTGGAACGCCCGCGAGCGATGCGAACGGCCTGGCCGACGGTCGCGCCGCCTGGGCGTCCGATTGCCCGAACAGCACCCGGTCGGACAGGTCGTCCTGGCCGCCCTTCAGCTCATCGATGCGCGTGGACATCGTCGCCATGGCCGATGACACGCTGTCCTTGATCGCGGCCATGCTACCGCGCAGCTCCTGGGACAGGCGCAGCACCGGATCCTGACTCGGCTCGTCGCCCTTCGCGGGGGCACCGGCGTCGGCGAAGGCAGCGCTTGCCGTGGCGCAGGTCCGGCGAACGCCTTCCAGGTGAACATCGACAAGCTCGGCCACCCTGGCCCCGCCGAGCCGCAGCCAGCCGCGGCCCCTGTCCAGATCGGGCACCGGCACGATGGCTCCCGCCCGCAGTGAACGCAGCGCATCCAGCGACAGCGCGCCCGCGTCCAGCATCAGCTCCGCCGGCATCGGCGCCCGCCACGCGGTGGTGGCGGCCGGGCCCGACGGCGCGGCGGCCCTGTCTTCATACCAGTACTTGGCCGAGAGCATGCCGATGATCGGCTCCAGCACCAGGAATGGATAGACGATATCCAGCTTTCCCTTGACCGCGCCAACGCCGAGCGCGAAGGACGTCAGCACGATCATCTCGCGTGGCGGCACGACCTGGCAGAAGCGCGCCTCGGTCTCCACCTGCTCGAGCCGGGGCTGCATCCCATCGACGAACGACCAGGCCGATCCGAGGGCCTCGAGCGTCGAGCCAACGACGCGCTCCAGCTGCGACACCTCGATGTCGGTAAGCCCGCCGATCGCCAGTGGCCGCGGGTTCGCCGCCGGCGTCGCGCCGAACAGCCGTTCCAGCATCGCGTCGCTGGCCGCCGCGTCGAGGTGCAGGACAACCTGGCCGCGCAGCGGTTCCATCGACGCTATCGCCAGCGCGCACGGCGACGGCAGCGGCGCCATGAACTCGTCGTAGGTGAGCTGGTCGACGGCCTCGAGCGACAGCTCGCATGGCAGTCGCAGCGCCGCGGACAGCCGCGTGGCGGCAAGGCGCGAGAACGACTCCGCTATGTTCTGCATCGTGCGCAGCTGCTCCCGCGAGAACTTGTCGGGTCGCCTGAAGTCGTACCGCTTTATCCGCCTGCCCTCAACCCTGCCATCCCTTGATCCAAGAATGTTCGAGGGCAATGGAACGATGGCGTCGTCGCCGACGGCACCGTTGCTGATGGCGTCGTCGCTCATGGCGCGTTCCCCGGGCTGACAAGCTCCGTGACACGAAGGCCGAACGCCTCGTCGATGATCACCACTTCTCCCCTGGCCACGACCGCTCCGGCGGCAACCAGGTCGACCGGCTCGCCGGCTATCGACTCGAGCTCTATGATCGACCCCTTGGCCATGGTCGACAGATCACGCACCGGCAGACTGCGCTCGCCCAGCACTACCTGCACGCGCACCATCGCATCCTCTATCGTTCCGGTCCTCATGATCGCACCTCCTGGCCGCTGGCCATCATCCGCGTGACGACGAACACGCTGTTTCCATGTTTGCGCTTGAGGAGCCCCGCCGCGATCACCACGCCGCCCACCTCGAGGTAGGCCGACCGGTCCGCCGGAGCCTCCATGCGAAGACGGCCGCCGCTTCTGGCCCGGTCCACATCCAGAGCGCTCATGGTCGAGCCGGCGACTATGATGTTCGCATCCAGAGACAGCCCGCCGATCGCCACACGATCCAGGGCCGATCCCGCATCGGTTTCCATCATGTCCTCCTTGATGATTCGACTATAGGACGGTTCTGGCGGGCGGTCTTGCACTATGTTCAGTTTATGGCGGCGGGGACTGATACTATCTTGCGGAACCGCAGCGGTACGCGCGCGGCGACAGCCCCGTGATGCGCAGGAAGTACCGGTTGAAGAAGGACAGGTTGTTGTAGCCCACCGCCTCCGCTATGTCGATGATCGACAGGTCGGAAGACTTGAGCAAGGCGCATGCGCGCGCGACGCGCTGGCGGTTGATGAACTCGAACAGCGGGCACCCTGCCCGTTCCTTGAAACGCCGCGAGAAGTCCGTAACGTTCATCGCGCACCGTGCCACGAACCATTCCAGGCTGAAGCTGTGGGCATAGTTCAGCTCAATGTATCGAATCGCGTCGCCTATGCTCCAGACGCCATCGGGTTCGACCCACGGGCCGGCGTCGCCAGGCACGATCGGGTGGCACGCCGCGACTCGCGCCGCCAGGCGCCCGGCTATGATCACAAACTCCAGGGCATAGGCGCCCGCCAGCGCCTGGGAGCCCGGTTCGGCGGCGGCCAGCTCGCCGGCTATCCGCGCGGCGAGATCGCACAGGTTCCGCGCGTCATCGCTGGCGAGCCCGGACCAGAAGCCGGCATCCACCGCGAGGTCCGCGCCGGCCGGAGGATCGATCCGCACCGAGCGCGCCGCCTGAGCGACGGCATGGCCGTCATGCGCGGCCGCCTCGACGGCTATCCGCGAGTCCTGCCGCTCGTACCGCACCATGTGGGCTCGAGTGCCCAGCATGAGTGTGAATTCTCCGCCTGTCGCAGTACGGCCAGAGCGCATGAGCCGAGTATAGATCCTGACCGAGGCCGCGGCAAACCCCGGGCCGGCACCATCAGAGCCTGAAGTTCATGCCGGCGCTGACCGATCCGGTAGACAGGCCAAGCGAGAAGGCCCGGTAATCAAGACTGACGCCGATGTCCGGAAAGAAGAAGGGCTC
>MTLE01005133.1_pt3 | contig 24992 bp, 22 predicted proteins | sample 1982461 | NCBI WGS metagenome assembly MTLE01 (sample SAMN05712605, study PRJNA340218) | biofilm metagenome | isolation source: sample SPL anode biofilm adapted to -200 mV | place: USA | collected 2012-02-03
GAGCCGGCAATCGGCCCGGAATACATATAACCGGCATGCGGCGCGATAATCGCCTTGGGCACCGGCTCCGCCACGCGCACGGCTTGCCGCAAATGCTGGGCTACTTCCGTTTTCAATTGAGACGCCGCCTGAGGATAAAATTTGCCCGCCCAGACCGCATAACGTGTTTCATCACGATTCATGACCACCTCCCGGGTATCATTTCCTGGCAATGCGGACACCGTCCTTCACGGGTAACCTGGCATGAGGCCACCCGAAACCCGGTGCGGCTGACCAGCAGCGTCCCGCAACGATGGCACCAGGTATTTTCCAAGCCACCGGTCGGCCCCGCCAAATTGCCCACGTACACGTAGCGCAAGCCAGCCTCTTTGCCAATGGCCGCTGCGCGAAACAAATCCTCCGGCCGAGTGGCGGGCCGGTCGGTCATTTCATAATCGGGATGAAACGCCGTGAGGTGCCAAGGTATCGAGGGGCTAATCGAAGCGATGAATCGAGCCATGGCTCGGACGTCTCGATCTCGATTATTGAAATCCGGTATTAATAGGGTCACTATTTCCAGCCATATTCCCCGCCGCCACACTTCGCTGATGGTGGCCGTCACGGCGTCCAGTTTGCCGCCTAACCGCCGGTATTGGGCCACATCAAAGCATTTCAAATCCACCTTCATCGCGTCCAGTTGCGGTTGCAGGTAATCCAATACTTCCGAGGTCCCGTATCCGTTGGATACCAGGGCACAGGCCAGCCCCGCCGCCTGGGCCGGCTTGAAAATGGCCTTGGCCCATTCCGCGGTGATCAATGGTTCGTTGTAACTGGAAACGACACTTTTGGCCCCGTGAGATTTGGCCATGGAGCAAATCTCCTCCGGCGTGGCGGGTCGCTGGGCCGTGCTGGCATCGGGGTCGCGCAAGGTCTGGCTCGTGTGCCAGTTTTGGCAAAAGTCACAGCGAAAGTTGCAGCCCAGCATGCCGAACGTGAACGCTTTGCTGCCCGGGTAAAAGTGAAAAAACGGCTTTTTCTCGACGGGATCGCAGTGCGCGCCCGCGACGTACCCGTAGGGCACTTGCAAGACACCCTCGCGGTTGAATCGCACCCGGCATGCGCCGCGTTGTCCGGGTCGCATTCGGCAGCGATGTGCGCACGCCACACAGCGCACCGCCCCAGGCTCCGCCATGAACAACTCCCCAGGAACCGTGTGTTGGTCCAGCGTCCCGCTGCCAGTCGAAGGTTCCGCCTCGGCTGCCGTCTGGTGAGAATTAACCATGATGTTTGAATCCGCGACCCAACCTGCCTTGTCTTGCCATAATGTGCGCCCGATAAAGGAGGTTGTCAAAAGCCGTCCCTATCCCCCTAGACACAAACGTGTCAAACGATCCGGCCAAACCGTTTTTCCAGTTCGCGGAAATCGAATTCGACCAGTGTGGGACGGCCATGCGGACAGGTGTAAGGCATGGCGCAGTGCCGCAAATCCTCGAGCAATTTCTCCAGCTCGATGCCGGTGAGCGGATCGTGCGCTTTGACGGCGTGGCGGCACACCGTTTTGGCGATGGTTTGCTCGCCCAGCCGCCAGGAATTGACCATCTCGCCGGAAGCTTTCAGCTCGTCGATCAACGCCATCACAAACGTGCGGGCATCGGGCGCATGCACCATGGGCGGCAAGGCATCCAGCAGGAAAGTGCGGTCGCCAAATTCGCTTAACCCCACGCCTAGCCGCGCCAGCACGGAGGTTTGTTCGCGCAAAAACTGGGCGTCCTTGGCCGGCAGTTCAATGGTCTCCGCGAGCAATAGCCGCTGTGACGCCACGGCGCCCGACTCCAGGCGGCTCAGCATTTGCTCATAGAGCACGCGTTCGTGGGCCGCATGCTGATCCAGCAAAACCAAGCCACGGTCCGACTCCAGCAACACATAAAGCTTGCCCACCACGCCAATGATTCGCAAGGGCACCGCTAATAACGGCGGTGACGGTTGCGGCGAAGGGCGCGACGCAGCCGGGGGCGGCGGATAATGCGCGCCTCCCAGCGCCATGAAATTTTGTTCCTCGGTCAGCGGCCCACTTTTTACCACGGCGGGTTGTGGTGCCGTCACCTCTTCGCTGGCAGGGGTGGCCGCGCGAGGGATGGCCACTGTCTTCGTCTCGCTCGAGGCAGCGGCCGGCTCGACAAATAACGGCAAAGGGGGTTCCACGTGGGTTGCCACCTCCCCACCCAAGGCGGCCCCAGCGGAACTGGGCGCTGGCGGATTGGCCCCGCCACTGAAGCTGGTGCCGCCGGCATAAGTCGTGGCCGTTTGCCGATGATACTCGCGCAAGGCTTGGCGCACGGCTTCGCCGACTTGCTGGCGAACCGCGTTTTCATGGCGGAATTTAACTTCTTTCTTGGCCGGGTGGATGTTGACGTCCACCTCCACCGGGTCGATCTCCACAAACAAACATACCACCGGGAACCGGCCCTTCATGAGGGCCGTGTGGTAACCTTCCAGCAAGGCATGGTTTAACCCCCGATTTTCCACAGGGCGCCGGTTCACGAATAAATGCTGGTTTTCACGGGTCGCCCGCGATAATCCCGGCGCGCCAATGAAGCCCCAAATCTGGATCGCAACGGCGTCGGGCTGCAACCCGGTGTCCGGATCGCGCGTCAGCCGGTTAGTTTCCAACACCGACGCGAAATCCACCGGCAACATGCCGTCGGCTGAGCCATAGAGCGCGCGCAAGCGCTCGCGCAGGGCACTCAACGGATGGCCTTTGGTCTCCCGATTTTGCGCGGGTGGCAGTTGCCAGATGGTTTTCGAATCGCTGATGAACGTGAACGCCACCGTGGGGTAAGCCAGCGCGGCAAGGGTCAAATAATGCTGGATATGCGCGCGCTCCGTTTCCTCCGAGCGCATGAACTTTCGCCGGGCGGGCAAATTGTAAAAAAGTTGCCGGGCCTCGATGCAGGTGCCAGCCGGGGCTCCGGCTTCTTTGACTTCCAGAATTTTTCCGCCATGAATGACGATTTGGGTGGCGCTAGCGCCGGTGGATTCCCGCTCGCGGGTGGTCATTACCAGGCGGCTGACACTCGCCAAACTCGGCAACGCTTCGCCGCGAAAACCCATGGTGGCGACGGAATGCAGATCTTCCGCCGCCCGGATCTTGCTGGTCGCGTGCCGTTCCAAGCTGAGCAGCGCGTCATCTTTGCTCATGCCGATGCCGTCATCGGTCACGCGAATCAAACTGCGCCCGCCCGCTTGAATCTCCACCGTGATGCGCCGGGATTCGGCGTCGATCGAGTTTTCCACGAGTTCCTTAACGACACTAGCAGGCCGTTCAACTACCTCGCCCGCGGCAATTTGGTTGGCGACTTGTTCCGATAGCAGCCGGATACGATTCATGACGACAAGATCAGGCCGGAATCGGCAAAGTAAACCAAAAGATGGCTCCGCCGCTGGCCGAATTGCGGGCGCGTATTTGCCCTTGATGGTCGTTAATGATGCGCTGGCAAATCGACAATCCCAAGCCCGTGCCATTGGGTTTGCCAAAAGTGGCGAAAGGTTCGAACAGGCGCGGGGCAATCTGGGGATCAATGCCATGGCCGCAATCTTCTACTTCGGTGCAAATCACCCGATTTTCGTGGGAAAAACGCAATGTAATCGTGCCGCCTTTGGGCATAGCATCCGCCGCATTGTGAGCTAAGTTGTGCAGCACACGAGTCAAGCGGCGCGGATCAATCAGCAAACTGACTTGCGGCGGACGATTCTCGCAAGTGATGTTAACCGACCGCTGATTCAACTCGGCTTTTAACTCTTCCACCACCCGTTCAATGAAAGTGGCATAATCTGCCGGGGCAAGCACGACCGCGGACTTTGAGCCTTTGGTAAACTCCATCAACTCATCGATCATGCTGGTTAACCGGTCAATTTGCTTGCGCACGCGATTGCGGGCCGTCTGGCGCACCGCGGGCGTGGCGTTTTCTTCCGTCCCCAAATCGGCCGCCAAACCAATGATAGCCAGTGGGTTTTTAATATCGTGAACAATCGAACGGGTAAACCTTCCAATCACCGAAAGTTTTTCGGATTGAATGACTTCCTCGATGTAATGGCGATTAAACTCGCGCATCCGCAAGCTAAACATACGGACTAAAGACATAGCCAGCCGCGGGGAATTTTCCAAAACCGACAGCAACGAGGCCCGGGGAATGAAACAAAGCTCAGACTCACCCACCGAAGTTGCGGTGGCGGAGCGGGGTTCGTCGTCAATAACGGCCATTTCGCCAAAAAATTCGCCATCCCCCATGACGGTTAAGACTCGGCGCTGGCCCTGGCCTACAGCGATCTCCACAGTGCCTTTCAGGATAACGTAAACCCCATCTCCCGGATCACCTTCCTTAAAGACGATTTGACCTGGCTGGCAATTTTGGTATCTTGCGAGCGAAGCAATGGTGTGGAATTCATCGCTCGATAGGCCGGCAAACAGTTTTGTACCATGCAATGAGACCATGCGGGAGTTATTCTGGTTCAAAAAAAACCGTACGTAAAGCGCATTATACGCTTGACTTGATTTTAGCATAGAGGTAAAAGGTTGGCCTGGAAGCATAATCTAGGACTCGAAATGTGAATCTTTGATAGCGAAGACGCCATCAACCGAAAAGGGAATATGACAACTATAACACGGTACTCTAGTAAGATAATCGCCTTGGCTGCGGTGGCTTGCGCCGCTAGCTCAACCGGTTATGCGGAAGTGGTTTACGATAACTCGAACCCTAAGAGCTTTAGCGGTTATTACTACTACACCAGCTCTGAATTCGGTGATCAGGTGGATTTAGCCGGCACGAGCCGAACGATTTCGGATGTAAAAATCAATTACTACCTCAATTCTTCCGCCAGCGGCAACGAAACGGCGCAAATCCGGTTGTATTCCAACGACGGCACGGGTGGCGCCCCGAGCACCTTGCTTTATGATTCGGGCGCTTTTACGATCACTTATAACGCCTCGACCAGCGGGTATTCTGTCATTGATATCAATGACTTAGCCGTCAATGTTGGCAATTCCCTTACGTGGACAATTTTGTTCGGTGGTATTGATCCTTCTGAGGGTGAAGCGGGTGGCGTGCTGTTCTACAACCCGCCGACCGTGGGCTCGAGCTACGATGACATGTGGGTTAAGAACGGAAGCAACTGGGAATTGAATACTTTCCCCGAAACCGGCGGCAAAATAGCGAATTTTGGCGCTCAAATCACGGCGGTACCCGAACCGGGAACCATCGCTCTGGGCGTTGTGGGTGGGATGATCTGGCTCGGCATGGCTGCCCGCCGTCGTCAATAACTTTTAGCTGAAAGCAAAGAGCGGTTAAATTAATAACCAACAAAGAATATGAATACCTGGCTTAAAGCAGCAGTTTTCACCGCCGCGGCAGCATCGTTCGGCATTTCCGCGCAAGCGGCCACTGTCTATGACAGCTCCATTTCTAGTGGCACGGCCGTGCAGTGGTTAACCTCGACCAACAGTGAATTTGGGGACGAAATCAAATTGGCTGCGAACACCACGCTGGATCATACGATTAGCCAATTTAAGTTAGAGTACTACTTGAATCAGTCCATCAGCTACAATGAGACCATTAAGGTCAGCATTTACGCGAATGATGGCACCGGTTCCGCCCCTGGCACCTTGCTCTGGAGCAGCGGCACGATTTCTATCACCTCGCCGACTTCGTCTAACTCGACAGGCTATCAAATAATCGCCTTCACCGACACCGACTTGACAACTTCCGATGGAGCGCAGTTGGTTGTTCCGACTTCGTTTACCTACACAGTATCCTTTGGTGGTATTGACTCCACTGCGGGTGAAGGCGCTGGCTTGATCCTGCGCGACCAACCCACCGTCGGTGAAAATTACTCCGATTATTGGGTCAAGACCGAAGATGGCTGGCATACCCAAGTGATTGATGGCACGCCGGTGGTGTTCGGCGCTCAGGTTCAATCTGTGCCCGAGCCTACGGTCATCCAACTCGGCGCCTTGGGTGCCTTGAGCCTCCTGGGCTCGCTGGCGCTGCGCCGCCGCTCATCGAAGTAATTCGAGTCTAAAAGCTTCCATTTAAACGCGGGATCACATCCCGCGTTTTTTATTTTCGGGGGTGCCCCTTGACGAATAAGGGTCAATTCGCTATTGTGCGGCTTATGGAGCTGCCCACAAATGGTGGTTAATCGGGCTGGTTAATCCTGCACTTTGGCGGTGGCATCAACAACAATTGGATTTAGCATGCAAAATTTTCTGGTTCCCATGGTGGTCGAACAAACGGGCCGAGGTGAGCGCGGCTATGATATCTATTCCCGTTTGCTCGTGGATCGCATTATTTTCCTGGGAACCCAAGTCGATGACATGGTTTCCAACCTCATTATCGCCCAATTGTTGTTCCTGCAAATGACCGATCCCAAAAAGGACATTCATTTGTACATCAATTCTCCGGGCGGCAGTGTGACGGCCGGACTGGCCATCTACGATACCATTCAGTTCCTTACGTGCGACGTGAACACTTACTGCATTGGTCAGGCGGCCAGCATGGGAGCGGTGCTGCTCGCCGCCGGCACCAAGGGCAAACGCTTTGCGCTGCCGAATGCGCGCATCATGATTCACCAACCCTGGGGCGGAGCCCAAGGCCAGGCCACAGACATCAGCATCCAAGCAAAGGAAATTCTGCGCTTAAAAGATCGCTTGAACGAACTCCTGGCCCATCATTCCGGCCAATCCTTTGAAAATATTTCCCGCGATACCGATCGCGACCGTTTCATGTCGGCCGATGAAGCCAAAAACTATGGCTTGGTCGACGAAGTCGTTAAATCACGCAAAGAAATTCCCGGCTTAGCCGAGACTCGCGCCACCGATCTTTCCGGACCGCCCGTCTCTAATCCTGGACCCGATACGCCGGCTTCCGGGAATTCCAAATCGGCTTAACCAGAGTTTAAGCTATGTCACGCCCGGCCAATTTAGCGCTTTGTAGTTTTTGCGGCAAAAGCCACAACGAAGTTAAAAAACTCATTGCGGGCCCGGGGGTCTACATCTGCGACAACTGTGTGGTCTATTGCAAGGCTATCCTCGACAAGGAAGCCCAAGCGGACAACCGCAAATCACCCACGCGGATAAAAGCTCCCAAGCCCGTGGAAATAAAACGGCATTTAGATAGCTTTTGCATTGGGCAGGAAGAAGCCAAGAAGACGCTCGCGGTGGCCGTGCACAATCATTACAAACGCCTGTTCGTGGATGTGGCTCCCACCGCCAATTCCCCGGACGCTCCACCGCCTTCGCCGCATGCCGAGGTGGAAATCGAAAAGTGCAACATCTTGTTGATCGGCCCGACGGGCTCAGGCAAAACCTTGCTGGCGCGCTCCTTGGCCCGCGCTTTGGACGTTCCTTTTGCCATCGCCGATGCCACCACCCTGACCGAAGCGGGCTACGTCGGTGAGGACGTGGAAAACATCATCCTCCGCCTGCTGCAAAACGCCGATTACGATGTCAAACGCGCCCAGATGGGCATCGTTTACATTGATGAAATCGACAAGATTTCCCGCAAAACCGAGAATGTATCCATCACCCGCGATGTCTCCGGCGAAGGCGTGCAGCAGGCCTTGTTAAAAATCCTGGAAGGCACCATTTGCAACGTGCCGCCCCAAGGCGGCCGCAAGCATCCGCAACAAGAGTATATCCGGGTGGACACCTCCAACATTTTGTTCATTTGTGGGGGCGCATTTGTGGGTCTGGATAAAATTGTCCAACGCCGCTTGGGCAACCGTGTGATGGGCTTTGGCGCCGCCGATAAAGGCCTGGCCGCCGCCCAAATCGCGCAAAACAAATTCATGCACTACGTCGAGCCGGAAGATCTGCTCGCGTTCGGCTTTATTCCCGAGTTCATCGGCCGTTTGCCCATGGCCACCGTGCTGGATGAACTCTCCGCGGAGCAGATGATCAGCATCCTCACAGAAACCAAAAACGCGCTCACCAAACAGTACGCCAAACTGCTGGCGATGGATAACGTGGAATTGGAGTTCACGCCGGACGCGCTGACGGAGTTGGCGGATTTGGCGATCAAGAAAGGCACTGGCGCCCGCGCTCTGCGAAGCTTGATCGAAAAGCTGATGCTGGATGTGATGTACGAAATCCCCAGCAGCAAAGACGTGGTTTCCGTGACCGTCTCCGGCCCCGTCGTGCGCGGGGAAAGCAAGCCATTGCTTCGCCGCCGGACGCATCAAGCCGCCGCTTAATCAACGGTTCGCGAGGATTGCGACCACGCCTTGGGGCCACCCGGGCCGCAGGGTTTTTCACTTTATGCAAAGCCTCCCCATTCGCTTTTGGCTGGCATTCAGCTTTGCCTGCATTAGCGCCGCGCTGGCGTCCCCAACCGCCAAACCAGCCCCGCAAATGATCTACCTGGACAATGGCACCATCCGCATCGGCATGGATTTGGCTCTGGGCGGTGCGGTCACCTATCTCTCCAGCAAAGAGCATCCGGGAAATCTCATCAATAGCGCGGACTTGGGTCGGCAAATACAAATGTCCCACTACTCCGGCCCCTGGCCTTTTGAGGCAGACGGCAAGAAACCTAGCCCGAATTGGGCCGGACTGGGCTGGAATCCCATTCAAACCGGAGATTGCTATTTAAATCCCTCCCGAGTGGTTTCCCACCGCAATGACGGCAAGGAGATCTATATCCAATGCGTCCCGATGCAGTGGCCGTTGGAGAACGTGCCGGGGGATTGTTTATTTGAAACTTGGACCACACTGGAATCGAATGTGGTTCACATGCGTTTCCGCTGCACCAATCAGCGCAAAGACACGGCTTTTTACCGGCCTTGCTCCCAAGAATTGCCTGCCGTTTATACGATTTCGCGGCTCTCGCGGCTGATGGCCTATACCGGCGAACATCCTTTCGCCAATGAGCCAGCGACGCGCATTGAAAACGATTGGCGCAAGCCTTGGCCTTGGACCCGCTTTATAGCCACCGAAGGCTGGGCGGCCTTAGTGAATGAGCAAAATTGGGGACTGGGGGTTTTTAAGGCCGATGGCTTGGAATTCCACGGCGGCATTTATGGCGACGAGCGCACCGACGATCCGCAAGCCGGCGCCACTGCGTACGTCGCGCCCATTCACGTGGAAAACTTCGACCACAATATCGTCTACGAACATCGCACCGAATTGGTCGCCGGCTCTTTGGATGAAATCCGAAAGCAATGTCTGGCGATGGCCAGCCGCCAATTGCCCGCCTGGAAATTTCAAACCACCCGCGAGCATTGGACCGTGCACGAGGCCGCTGACCAAGGATTCCCCCTAAAAGGCGAGTGGCGCGTCCGTTCCACCGGAAAACGGCTGCGTCTGCAAAGCCCGCTGCAATGCTGGCGCGCGGAAGCCGCACCCAAATTGAAAATCGAATTGGCATGCCAGGCTCCCACCAACTCAGTTTCGCCACCCGCGACGGAGCTCGCGTTGCGCATCTATTGGAAACAGCTGAAAGATGAAAAAATCGCCCCGCAAAAAAGCGTCCTGCTGAAGGTTCCCACCGATGGCCGTTTTCGCTCCGAACAAGTGAACCTGGCGGCGGCACCTGATTATCAGGGCCTGATCACCGGCTTGGTTATCGAACCCTTGGATACGTTGAACGCGGGAATGGAAATCGCAATAAAATCAATCCAGTTATCCCCAGCGGCACGCTAATTCCATAAGCGGTCCAGGGTTGCCAAGCCGGCGTAAAAAAATAGCCGCCTTGAGGGCGGCTATCGAAAATATTTAAAGGCTCCGTTATTTACGGTTACGGCGCACGGCCAAACCCAGCATGCCCAATGCGCTCATACCCGCAAAAACGGTGGTGGGTTCGGGCACCGCGCAAAGATCGCCGGTGATTTGCATATCAAACGCGGTTAATCCGCCGTGATCTTCCAACTGCAAAATCACGTCATTATTTCCGGCCGTTAAATAACCCGCACCGATGGGGCCGCTGTATTCCCAACGGTAGGTGTAACCTTCCGCGTTGTTGCCCGCCACATGGTTGCCGGCGGCAGTACCATTGAGGTATAAGTCAAAGCCATTGTCGACACCCAGGTCATACTGAATGGTCGATAAATTGTAGCCGCTGAGGTTGATCGTCGTTTTCAGCCAAATGGTTGTACCCGCGGGCCAATAAGTGTTATAGGCGAAATCGCCAGTGGTTTGTGTGCCGAAGGGAGCCTGGCTGGTGGTGGCGCTCCAATTGACACCGTCCGTCGAAGTGTACCAGGAAGAACCCGCCGGTAAAATGACGGCTGCGAAGGCCGGCAGACTGCTGGCGATCAACAAACTGGCCGCGCTAGCGAATAATTTAGTGGTCATAACAAAGCGTCCTTAAATTGGGGTTTTAAGTCTGGGCTCACTATTAGTGAGAATATTTCGTAATAATCTTTCTAAGCAGGACTAATTTATACCGCAATTCGCACTTTGTCTGTGTGGCTTTGGGACATTCTTGTATAAGAATGAGACACTTGGGTTTGTTTCTCATAAAAAGGGAAAAAGCATGCGAGTGGGGAAACCAACCTAATCCGCGCGGCTTGGGAAGATTATTTGGAATTAAAACGGATTGGCGTGGCACCAAGGATCTTCAAAACCGCGATTATTGGCGGTCCGGGTGCAAGCGGGGCTAAAGGGATCGGCCAACAGGTGATTCGCGCCCTTCTGGCCGCCAAAATCGACGGCCTTTTCCGTGCCGGAAGCCGCATCAAAGATGCACGTTGACCACGGGATTTGGCCATTCCATTCCCGCCGGGCAGCGTCATAATGCGCGCCAATGTTGCTTAGGCCAGTTCGGAGAAACCGGTTATGCTGCGCGGAGCAGCCGCCGCGTTGCTCTTGAAAATTGATGCCCGCGCAGGCCACATCTTGGAAATAATTGCTGACACACGCAATTCCGGCCGGCCATTCCACCTTGAAATCGTTGCACACGGTGATCGCGCTATCTCCCGTCACCAAGAAAGTATTGTGGCGAATTACAATATTGGTGGAGCCGCCATCAATGTTCACATGTTCCAGCGAATTCCAGCCGAGCAGCGTCAACTGGCTGCCGGGCGGAATGATATTCAGGTGATTGAGATGCACGGCTATCTCATGGCCCCGGGCTTCACCCCGCCAATTGAGCGCCGCGGGTTGGCGCCAACTCCCGCCCCACAATCCCCAGCATTGATTGGACTGGTTGTTCCCCACCCACAACGCAACTTGGGTCTGATGCGCCATATTGCTGAAAATGTAATCGGCCTGGCCGGGCACATAAGGCAAAACAACTCGGCTCAGGGTGTTGGAAAACACATTACTGGCAATGACTCCGCTAGAATAACGGCCACTAGCCGCTCCCGGTAAAACCCCAGTGCCGCGCACCTTCAGGCTGAATCCGGCAATTTCAGAAAAGCGATTCCCCGCCACCAAAAAACTGGGATCATTGTTGATGGATACTCCCTCCAAAACATGGTGGGCCAGGCTGGAATAAAACCGATTATCTAAAATGGCGGTCCCCTTTCCCTCATCGCGCAAAAAATTGCCCGCGCCACCTGAAAATTGACACCGGGCGATGGTATTATTGGTGATCACTTGGCGTGACCGCAATAGCACCAAATATTCCGTGGGCAAGCCGCGGATGGAACGGATTTCCAAATTGCGCAACGAGCACGCGCTATGCTCGATGCCGACGCCCCAGGCAATGCCGCCTTCGGGTAAATGAAAAACCAAACGGCTGGGAAGGATACCTGGAACAGCAGGCTCGTCGCCGTAGAATCTCTGGCCATCATGCGTCGTGTGCAAGGTCCCACCGATTTCATATTCACCCGGCGCGAAGTGGAGGCTGGCTGAGGCGAGCGCGGCATAACGCGGCCCCATCCCCGCCGCTTCTTGCAACGCCTTCCAATCATTCTGCGGCTCGCCCGCACGACACACGGCCACCACAAAAAAATTCGTCGCGGCGCGTTGTTGCGAATCCACCGCGATGACGGTAATGCGCGCGGCTCCGGCGGTGGCGGGCGCCGCGATGGCCAGCTGCCAGTTGGTTTTTGTGGCGGATAACGCGAGTTGGTTAGTCCCCAGCCATTGGGGCTGGTCGGAAATCGCACGGACGATCCAATCACTCGGAGTCTTGCTATCGAATAAGGGAAGCGTGAGCGTAGTCCCCGCCATTAATGCTTGGTTATCGAGATTTCCAAAGTGAGGAGGCTGATCTTTTGGAGCGCGAGAGCAACCACCACAAAGCCCCCAGCCCATTAGGAGACAAGCATACCACCCCAATTGAAAAATTGATGATCGCATTTTTGCAGGCCAAGCGACCTTCAGGGTGGAAATGAACCCGCCACTCACGAGACAGAATGGGTTACGGGCAAGTAAAACCGGAACTGGCTGCCCTTCCCCACTTGGCTATCTGCGCTCATAAATCCACCATGCCCTTTGACAATGCCCAAAGCCGTGGCCAATCCCAACCCCAACCCCGCGCCCATCTCTTTGGTCGTGTAGAATGGATCGAACACGCGGTCCAGCACCTCCGGCGGCATGCCGTTGCCGGTATCGCTAATATCAACCATCAAAAATTCACCTGGCCGGGCGCCTGGAACATCATAGGCCGTTTTATTATCAAAGGATTTCCGAGAAATCCGAAGGGTCAGCTGCCCGCCGTTTTTCATGGCATCGATGCTATTGCCGCAAATAATTTCCAACGCCTGTTTCAACTGGATTTCATCCCCCGGGATTTCCGGAAGATTAGCCTCGATATGCGATTCGACGGAAATCCCTGGCGGAATGCCCGGCCGCAAACTGGCGATGAATTGTTCCACAAACCGGCCTAGCGCCACTTGCGTGGCGGCCACTGGCGTGCCGCGGGCAAAAGTATGCACCTGCTTCACGATGTTGGCCCCGCGCTGGGCGCTTAATTGCATCGTCTCAATAATGGCTAGCAGTTCGGGATCGGCCAGGCGGTCCTTAAACAACTGGAGCCCCATAATAATGGGGCCAAGCGCATTGTTTAGATCGTGTGCGATGCCCCCAGCCAGCAGGCCAATGCTCTCCAACCGTTGGGAGCGTTGCAGGTGGGCTTCCAGTTTCTTGCGTTCGGTTAAATCAGTGCTGACCACCAAAATAGACTTGGGCTGGCCCGACTGGCCGCGCACCAAGGTCCAATGGCTTTGCACGATGATCAGGGATTGGTCGCGCCGAATCATTGCGATTTCCCCGCTCCATTCCTCACGTTCCAGCACCTGGCGCCGGGCGTCGCTCCAGTGAGTAGACCCGGGTGAGACCAGCAAGAACTCCACGCTCTGGCCCAAGGCTTCTTCCAGAGCCCACCCAAACATATGTTCGGCGCTGTGATTCCAGTAGACCAGCCGCCCGGACAAATCATGCACGTAAATGGCGTCGCGGGCGATGTCGAGCAGCGCGGCCTGCTCCCGAATGCGTTCATCGGCCCGGCGCTGGCTGGTAATATCCTCCAAACAGACGAAAAGGACTCCCCGCTCAGCCACCTGTAACCGCGCCAGGGAAGCTAAAAACACCGCCTCTTGCACCCCTTGGGGGCGGCGCATGGGCAAGCGCAACTCGCGCCGGCGGATTTGCACTCCTTTATCCCGGCATTCCTGAATCAACCGTTGCAATTCGCAAGCTTCACACGCCTCGCAAGTGCCGCATTTTCCCGGGGAATCACCTTGAGTCGTGCAGCCAATCGCCTCGCCGATGCGTTTGCCGGCCAGCTGCCCGGCGCGCGCGCCAGTAAATTCTTGCGTAGCCTGATTGAAGCGCCGCACGCGGTTTTCATCGTCGAGCAGCAGCAACATCATGGGCGCGTGATTGTAGATGGCAGACAACTCCGCCTGGCTTTGCCACAGCTCCTCCTCCGCCGCGCGGCGCTCGGTATTATCCGTCTGCGACCCCGCCAGCCGCAAGGGAGCCCCTTGGGCGTCGCGCGCCACCACCTTGCCCCGGCAAAAAATCCAGCACCAATCTCCCGTCTTGGTGCGCATCCGATGCTCGGATTCGTAGGAAGCCATCTGGCCCTTGAGGTGGGCTTGCATCTTTTGCCAAGCCACTTCCCAATCGTCTGGGTGAATCAGCCATTTCCAGGAGCTGATGTTGCGCTCCACCTCGCCCGGCTCGTACCCCAGCATTTCCGCCCAGCGGCGGGTAAACTCCAGCCGGCCGGTCGGCACATGCCATTCCCAAAAACCATCGCTGCTGCCCTCCACTAGAAGGCGCAAGCGCCGCTCATTCGAGCGCAAAGCCGCCGACTCCAATTCACGGCAGACCGCCAAAGCCAGCCGGGTGGCCTGGCCGCGAGGAATAAAATCCCGGGCGCCCGCCCCTAAAAGCTCCATGACTTCGGATTCTTTGGCCGCGCGTCCCACTATCAAGAAGGGGGCCTCGCATCCGGCATCGTGCAGTTTAGGGATTACTTCGCCCAAGGCGATCGCCGGGGAGGGATGGTAGCCCAGAACCAGATCAAACACATCGCTGGTTAAGGCGGCGGACAAGCCGGGAGCGTCATCCACGCGTTTGCTAAAAGCGTCGTAGCCGCTTTCGCGCAACACTTGGATCAACTCACCGGTGTCTTCCTGCAAACCGGCTATGATTAAAAGTCGGATAGGCGTCATGCCAGCGAGCGGGAGCAAACTGCCTCCCGCCTTGCCTGCCTTATATATCGAACGGCAGGGACGGAAATTTAACAGGAAGTGGCGGCGAAGCAAACTTTACTAGCTAGACGGCCTCCCTTGGCTTGGTCGTGACTTTGTAATACAACCCTAAAACTCGGCAAAAGTACCCATTCGTAGGGAAAATGTAGGAGTTCAAAAACACAATTCGCGACAATAGAGCAATATTTGCCGACAAACACGCAATTATCGAGCCATTCTCACGAAGCTGTGTTTCGGAGGTAAAGTTTGCCGGGTAATTGTCGAACCAATCGTTTCATTTCCAAGCTGAACAGAGCTACCGTGGCATTGGCAGCACTTAAACCACTCAGCCGGATTACTTCGTCAATGGTCCGCTCGGTTGAATCCACCGCCTCAAAAGCCAATCGTTCATTTTCGCTCAGGGTCATGGCAGGCAGCGCGGGGGTATCTGGCGTGGGGTGGGCCGGAAACAGGTACTCGAATTCGCTTAAAATATCCTCAACGCCTTCGCAAAGTTTCGCGCCTTTCTTGATCAGGTCGTGACAGCCCTTGCTGCGGGGCGAATCGATGCGCCCAGGCACGGCGAAAACTTGCCGGCCAAAATCCACCGCCATGTTGGCCGTGATAAGCGCGCCACTGGTTAAATTGGCTTCGACCACCACCGTGCCCATTGTCATGCCCGCCACAATGCGGTTGCGAATGGGAAAGGTCTGTTTATTGGCGGGCCGGTTGAAGGGGAACTGGGTGATCACCGCGCCACTGGCGGCGCACTGTTCGAACAACGCCACATTTTCCGGGGGAAAAACCACATTGATTCCCGTGCCCAATACCACAATGGTCCGCCCTTTGGCGTGCAAGGCGCCCTGATGCGCGGCCGTATCGATCCCCCGGGCGCCGCCACTGACCACCGTCACTCCAGTGTAAGCCAGTTGATAGCCCAGCTTGCGGGCGGTTTCCTGTCCGTAATTGGTGGTCATGCGCGACCCCACCAGGGCCACGGCGTTTTTATCCTTCTCCAATAGTTTGCCTCGGGTGTATAGCACGAGCGGCGGATCATAGATTTGGCGCAGCAATTCCGGATACTCGGGATCCGTGCCAATGACAATGGCGCACCCGAAATCAGCCGCGCGCTTCAGTTCCGCCGCCAAATCGAGGTTTTTTTCCCAGCGCACGATGGATTCGGCGGTCTCCTCGCCAATGCCCGGCACTTGCAGCAGGCGGCTTTTGCTCGCCTGCAAAATGGTTTCGGGAGAGTCAAAGTGCGTGGATAGCTGGCGCACCTTGACCGGCCCCACGCCGTCAATCATGTTTAAAGCCACCAAAGCTTCGCGGGAGTCCATGGAATTATTTTTGATTTATACCCAGTAATAACCACAGCCTATTGCCAAAGAAGCAAACGAAGTCTCAACCCCGGCACCCTGATCCAAGTTGCGAGCTAGTTTTTTGGCCGCCGGCCTAAACCCCAAATGAGCCATATCGACAGCCCCAGGAGCAAGACGAGCCACCAAAGATAGCGCAATTCACGGGCGGCCATCTCCACAAACGCAAACAGCGTGGGGAAGAGCCAAAAAAGGGCGATCAACACCCCCAACAACACCAAGGTTTGCAGCACGGCGCGCGCGCGAGGGTTCATTGGGAACGGGGAGGGTTGGCGAATGCAGGTCGCACGCTGTTTCGATTCGTAACGGGTGCGTGACGGTTTAAATCTTCCAGCGAAAGAAGCAAATTGGCGCCGCTGCCACCGCTTCCCACCACCAGCGGGGAGCGCCCATTCCAGTTTTGAACCACCTGCAATTTGATAAATTCCGGATTCGCCTTTAATGCGGCCCCGCGCACTTGAATCGCCTCGGCCTCTCCTTTGCCGCGAATGATGGCCGTTTCGGCGTCAATCTGGGCCTTGAGCTGGGTAAACTTGGCTTTGGAAGCTTCTTGTTCTTGAATCATCTTCAACTCAATGGCGGATTCCAGTTCCGGGGATAATGTGAGGTTGTAAATCACCAAATCCACCACTTCGAGAAAGTTTTGGCCGATTTTTTTGCGCGCCAAATCCAAGGCCCGATTCTTGACGTCCTCGCGTTTCTTGACGATTTGTTCCGCGCTTTGGGTCGCCGCCACTTCTTTGAGCGCTTCCATCACCCGAGGGGCAATGAGGTTATCAAAAGGCTCTCCGGCGTACTCTTGATAAATCTTGACCACCGAGTTCTCCGGCACGCGGTAGAGCAAACGCACTTCCATCTTAACCTGCTGCAAGTCGGCGGAATAACATTCGGCGGGCATAGCCCGGGTGCGCTGGCGTATGGATAAGGGAATAATTTGCGTAATAAACGGCTGCTTAAAGCCGAATCCCTCGGGCTTGAATTGAAGGGAAACCGTGCCCAGCGTCACGGCCACTCCCCGGCTGCCGGGAGGGACGATATAGGTGGCGGACGATCCCGCTAAGACAAGCACCAAAACGAACAAAGCCACGCCGATAGATCGGGCTAAGTGCGGAGGCATGGCGCCCTCCATCTTCACATCGTACACGCGCCGATTCATGGTTTTGTCTCCTGAGTTAGCACTTGCCCCTTGGGCAGGCCTAGAGGGAGGATCATTTCGGCCCCGGCGACGCCTTCCCCGATCACTAAGGGGGTCAACCCGTCCCAACGTTCCACAATTTGCAAATCCAAGACGACCGGATTCTCTCTCAAGGCCTTGCCACGCAGATTGATAGACTCAGCTTCACCTTTAGCTTTAATGACGACCGTATTCGCCTCGATTTCGACTTGTTGCTGAGCGAACCGGGCCCGGGCCGCTTCTTGCTCTTGCACCATCTTTGCTTCAATCGCGTTTTCCAGGGCTTTGGTCAAATTCATATCTTCCAAGACCACATCCTCCACGACCAACAAGCTGCCAATTTTGCGGCGCGCATTTTCCAGCGCCTGGCTTTTAATTTCTTCGCGCTTTTTGACAATGATTTCGGCCGTGCGCAAGGCGGTGATTTCATTCAACGCTTCGGCGATACGGGGCTGGATAAGAGATTCAAAGGGATCGCCATTATAATCGCGATACACATTCACCACCGAAGCCTCCGGCACCCGGTAAAGCACGCGCACGTCGATTTTAACCTGCTGCAAATCCGAAGAGTAACAATCGGCACGCATCTGCGCGGTTCGCTGGCGGATCAATTGCTGTTCGACGATGGTTATAAACGGCATTTTGAAACCAAACCCTTCGGGTTTAAAAATGGGCGATACTTTGCCGAGGGTTACCTCCACTCCACGGTGGCCAGGCTCTACAACGTACGAGGCCGAAGCCCCGCAAATAACCAGGAGCAACACTATTAAAGCGCCTCCAATCAATTGAGCTAACCTTTTATTGTCCATGGCTGATGATTGAACATACCCATGGTCGCAAGGGTATGCCAGTAAAAAGGCACGGAATCTATGGTCTCATCTTGTTTCGTGAAAATCCTCTATTTCGGTGTCTGTCCCTAATGTGGATAACAAATAGAAAACCCCTTCCACACGAGGCGGAAGGGGTTGGCTAAGCTGTATGGAGCTTAAATTAGAACTGATAGATCACGTTCAAAGCCAGCGAGAACGCATTGTTCTGGAAGCTGGCGGCGCTGCTATCCACCGTGCCGAAAGCGGAACGGTTGCCGCTCAGGTCGTGGTCCCAGCGGAATTCCGCACGGGTGATCACATTAGCCCAGAGGGAGTAATCCACCGTGAAGGTGTTCGCGAAAAACTTGTCGTTTTCGGAGGTCGCGCCCGTGGTCCAGACTCCGCGCGTGCCAGAGGCATATTCCACGCGATCCGCGAAGGAGAGCTTCTCGGTCGCTTTATACTTCAAGTACAACGCGGTGGCGTTGGCATAGCTCGAAGAATAGAAGGTGCCGTCATTCTTTTCCTTGGTGCCGCGATAGTCATAGCTGATGCCAACCGACAGGTCGGTCAACGGCGTCGGCACGGTCGCGCCAACATAGTAGCTGGTGATGTCGCTGGCGGAGGCCCCGGTCGAGGAGGTCAAACCGTCAACAATGCCGGCGTAAAGTTGGGCACCCTTCAAGAAGCCCATGCTTTCCGGAGCGGTCAAAGTGAAACCACCCATGTACGCCAATTGGGAATCAGCCACCGAGCCGTTTTCGTCGGCGGCGCGGCCGTTGATTTGCCAGCTCCAGGTGTTCGCAACACCCGCGCAAACGCTCATCCAATCAACCACTTGGTAGCTCGCCAGAACGCCGGTGTGGCTGAACGGCTCGATGCTATAACCATAGGAGCGGCTGTAGTTGGGGTTTTTGCCGGAATCGAAAGTTTCGTAGCCGACGATCGTGGAGAATTGCCCCATCTTCACGTCGATGCCGTTGCCCACGGGAATGCGCAGGTCAATATAGGCTTGCTGGATCGCGAAATCGTTAACATTGCCGCCCGTCATGGAGCCGACGCCAATTTTGTTGGCATCCGGACCCGCGAGCAGGTCGACTTTGTAACCAGCAGACCATTGGCCTTCATCCAACGGTTTTTCCAAGCTCAGCTTAACCACGTTCAGGTTGAAGCCGTTTTGCTTGTCAGAGCCATCATAAGAACGACCGGTATCCGTTTTGCCGTTGCCGAACTGCCAGATGGCAGAGGTGTCAATATAACCACTCAGGGTGGTGGATGACAGCGCGGTCATCACCTGATGTTGCGCTTCTTCAGCCAATGCGACGGATCCCAGGCTGACCACACCAGCGGCGGCCAGCGTCAATGTCCATTGATTCAACTTCATTTACAGTTCCTCCTGCGATGTTTTTGTTTTTCTCAAATACAGCTGCGTTTGCCGGGGTAAATCCCGTTTACCCCCATTTCAAAAAACAACCATTACAGTGCATTTTGGGCGAATTTAGAGAAACGCCCGTTAATTGACAATCTTTTTTTGAACAAAACATGCCCATCATGGTCTGTCCCTACCCCTTAGAACGGTCATTCCGGCAAAAAATTCATTCTAAATACATTCCCATATTTAACCCTCCCGGCAAAACCATCCTAGTCCGGTTCACCACTTGTCATGGTGAATGCGGGCCGCATCGAAACGCACTTCCATGGACTTAGCCTCATCTGGGTAGCCGATGGGCAACAAAGCAAATGGCCGGATATGCTCGGGCAAAGGAATAATGGAACGGATGTCTGCTAGCCGCTGGGGCCTAGGATAAATGCCAATCCACGTTGACGCCAACCCTAGGGCGTGAATGGCCAGCAAGGCATTTTGCGTTGCGGCCGCGCAATCTTGCACCCAAAAGCCTTGGTAACGGTCCGCCGTCAAATCGCCGCAAACCAATAGCGCCAAGGGGGCTTTGCCCACGCAGGCCGCATAAAGGTGGTCCGTGCTCAGCGCCTTTAGCAGCGCCTCGTCTTTAATGACTAAGAAATGCCACGGCTGCTCGTTGCCCGCCGAAGGGGCCATCATGCTAGCGGCAATAATCTCTTCCACCAAACGGTCTTCCACCGGTTTGGCTTTGAATTTCCGTATGCTTCTACGATTGTGGATTGCGTGCAAAGCATCCATAGTGGCCTCAGGCTATAAAAAATCGCGCGCCTTGGCAATCCATACAGAAAATATTTTCAACCTGCACCGAAAATCCCGCTTCCCAGCGGTTCTGTTGCGTAATCCGAAATGCTTTTTTACAAGCTACTTAACTAAATCAAATCAAAGGCCGACCTCATACCAACAAAAATGCATTTTTTCATTTGATTTATTCTCATTCGTGCCGATATTAAACGTGGAATCGGCAAAGGGTTGCCGCTGCTTTATCGGGCAGGACACGGGCCTGCTAGTTGAAGGCACAAACCAGTTTTTCAGGTGGAAACTTGGTTTGTGCCTTTTGTTTTTCTAAGGCCTAAGACTGTGCAATTTGGCAGCCATGCAACCAAACGCTCGTTAGCAGCCATGCTAGCCAGTGCAGTGGAGGTGGGGATTGCCGTTAAAACGGCAGACCAAAACGTCAGTAAGGATGGAGGTGGGGTGCCATCCGAACCGGATTGAGCGGTCTATGGAACTGCGGAAACCGGTAAAACCAAGGAGGTTTGGGAGCTTCCGCCTCGCGGAAGATTCCCCGGGGAGCCTGGGGGCGGCTTAACAGCCGCCCTCTTTCTTTTTAGCGATGGGCGAGCAACTTGATGATCCGCACCCCAATAATCACGGCCATCACTAATAAGCAAGCACCCGAGGCTTGGGACATGCGCACCAGGGAATTTTCCGAAAGATGGCCGCGCCCGCGCGCCACAAAATAGCTGAAGATGGCAAACCAGATGGTGGCCCCGACCGCCACCCCGGAGATGCAAATCAGTTTGCTAAACCAATGGGGTTCCACCCATTCATGAGCCACAAAAGTCGCGGATAGCGCGATCCAAATGAGGAGCACCGCTGGATTCGCCAGCACGCGCACAAAACCCGTCATAAACGCCGTATGGGGATGCAGCCGGTGTTCGACCTGTTCGATTGTTTTGGAACTCGAAGGCAGGGATTTGATAAACAGGTATTTGAAGCCTAAATAGAGCATCATCAACAGGCTGAGCAACTCCATGGTGGCGCGCATGATTCTCGAATCGAAAAGCCCGGAAAAACCGGCGAAGCCAATGGAGCAGTAAGCAACCTCCATGGTAACCGAGCCGAGGCCAATCAAGAAGCCCCAATGAAATCCCCGCCGCATCCCTTCATTCAAGATGGTAACATTGATCGGCCCCACAGGAATGGATACTAGCAGCCCGCTTACGATTCCCACGATCCAAGTGAACAACCAATTCTGCAGCGCGTCAGCCATGGTTGTTCTCCACCTCGTCGTCTCCCTCTTCGTCTTCTATTTCCTTACGCATTTTGCCAGGAATATACGGGCGGACAAAACCGTAAAAAAGGTACGCCGTAAACATGATTGGCAAAATATAGGGCAATACCCGATGCCAGAGGATCAAGAAAAAGCCGATCGCCAGCACAATGATCACCATCCGCGCAAACGTGCGTTTGGCCCGCCAATCCAGGGACTTGAAGGATGGGAAGCGCACTTCGCTCACCATCATGACCGAAAGAAACACCATGATGAAGGGCAGCAAATAGCGCCAAGAGCCGTTGGGAAAAGCTTTATCTTCCAGATGCAACAGCAGCAAAGTGATCGAAGCCACCGTCCCGGCCGCAGCGGGAATGGGCAAGCCCACGAAATCTTTATGCCCCACTTTATCTTGCGGCATCGCGGCCAAACAATTGAAACGCGCCAGCCGGAGGGCGCCACACATTAAATAGATGGAAGCGATAAACCAGCCAACCTCCTGGCTGTTAATGAACACATCCCGCAGCACCACCCGATGCACTAAAAACGCGGGTGCCACCCCGAATGAAATCAAGTCCGCCAGCGAATCAAATTCCCGGCCAAAAGGGCTCTCAAATCCTCCTAAGCGAGCCACCCGGCCATCCAAAGCGTCGAAAATGCAGGCTAGTAAAATGAAAAACAGGCTGTGGCGGATCACGTTGGTGAAATCATCACCGCTAGCCTCAACAATTTTGGTCAACGCGATGAAACCGCAGAAAAGGTTGCCCGCGGTAAATAGGTTAGGCAAAAAATAAATGCGTAGCTTGCCCGTATCCTCTGCCGCCGGGCCCTTGGACTCTAAATTTTCCGCCATAAACTCCTTTGTTATGCAAACGCAGCTAAGATGCTTTGGCCGCCCTTAACCTTGTCCCCCACCTGCACTTTCACCTGCGCCGACAGTGGCAGATACACTTCACAACGAGAGCCAAATTGAATCAAACTGATGCGCTCAGCCTGGTGCACCGTTTCGCCGCGTTGCAGCCAGGGCACAATCCGCCGCGCGATCAGGCCCGCAATCAGCCGCACGCCCACTTTGTGGCCGCTGGGATCGGTAGGCGCCAAGCCAATCATCAGGTTCTCATTGCGCGAGGCCGATTCCAGATTCATGGCATTAAGAAACTCGCCAGGGTGATGCTCCAGGTAGGCCACTGTGCCCGTGATCGACGCCCGTTGTACGTGAACGTCAAATACGGAAAGGAAGATGGAAATCCGGCGGCAACGCCCATTTAAAAATTCGGACTCCTCGATCTCATCAATCACATCCACCGTGCCGTGCGCCGGGGACAGCACCAGGCCGGTACCCGCAGGAACCACCGGCTCCGGATCGCGAAAAAAGTACAAAGAAAATAAGGCAAACACCGTCCAAAGAGCGATCAATATGCCCGAAGCTGTAGCCACGAAAGTCCCGATCAGGACAGCGGCAATGCCACCCCCGAGGATCGCGACCAGGAGGATCAGGGTCCACCAAATAATCCTAAAACCCGCCTCCCGGGCTCTGCCCTTATGTTTCATGCACCCCTATCATAACCTCCCGGGGTGGAATGAAAAGCTGATAATTTTGGCCCGGTTAGCCGGCTTTGGGCAGCACCCACGGGGCGCGATATTCGTAACTCAGCAGGCGCGAAGCTTCGGCGTCACCCACAATTTCTTCTTTGGCGGGATCCCACTTGATCTTCCGTCCGAGGCGCACGGCGATATTTCCCAAATGGCACACCGTGGCGGAGCGATGGCCTATCGCCACGTCACAAATCGGCAATTGCCGGCTCTGAATGCATTCGAACCAATTCGTGTGATGATTCTTGCTGCGCGTCAAATGCACCTCGTCCTCTTTCAGCGGCTCTTCCAGCACGCCTTTGACGGTGGATTCCAATTTGCCCCGGTCGCAATAAATGATGCCATCCTGGCCTTCGAAGGTGGTGCCGGAGCGATGGCTCTGGCCGCACACCAGCTTGGTTCCATTGGCGTAGGTGTAGGTAATATCGGTCCACGCGGGAACTTCGAACCGCTTTTGCGCATCAAACGAAGCGCGCGCTTCGATTTCCACCGGACCCGACTCATCCATGCCCAATCCCCATTGGGCAATATCCAAAAAGTGCGCCCCGAAATTGGTTTGCTGCCCACCGGAGTAATCCCAGAAAAACCGGAAGAAATAATGCACGCGATGCTTATTGTAGGGCCGTTTCGGAGCCGGCCCCAGCCACATATCGTAATCCAATTCGGCGGGCGGTTCGCTATCGGGCACCAACGGATCTTTGGTCCAGTTAACTCCCGGTAATCCTACCCGCACGGTTTTAATATCTCCTATGCGCCCTGAACGCACATATTCACAACCGCGGCGGAATTTTTCATCACCCCAGGAACGCTGCTGGCTGCCCGTTTGGAAAATGCGTTTATAATACCGCGCCGCTTTCACCAAAGCTTGGCCTTCATGCACCGTGAGTGTTAGCGGTTTTTCGCAATAAACATCCTTGCCCGCTTGCATGGCGTAAATGGCGGGAAGCGTGTGCCAATGATCGGGCGTGGCAATGAGCACCGCGTCGATATCCTTGCTCTCGAGCATTTGGCGAAAATCCCCATAGGCTTTGACTGGCCGTTTGTTTTTCTCCTCCACCATCTTTTGGGTGTCTTCGAGATGCTTCTTATCGACGTCACAAACCGCCACCACGTTGGCCATGATTTCCCGAATATTGGACTTCCCCTGTCCGCCAACACCAATCACCCCAACCCGAATGCCCGCGGTGCCGGGAGCGCCGAAAGCGGGCTGAGTCATGAGATGCGGCATGGCCAGACTTAAACTGGAAACGGCGAGGGTGGTCCGGCCCAAAAATTGCCGGCGAGTTATGGCGTGGGTTTGTTTCATAGTAACTAAGTGTATCGACGAAAAATTCCATGAATGATTCAGATCAATCTTTAAGCCAGACGATGGTTGCACCCCAACTGCCTTCGAGCTCACCTGCTGGCTCATGGCCGGCGACATCCGGCAACCGGGCAAGTATTGACAACACAGTTTGTCGCAACTGACCAGTCCCTTTGCCGTGGATTACTCGCACCCGCTTGATACCGCGGCGACGGCATTCCGCAAAGTAATCGGGCAATAATGACCGAACATCCTGCGGCCTGAAGGTATGCAAATCCAATTCCCCAGTTATGGGTAGTTCCACAGATTCGGACAAATCAAGTGGCTCGGAATCACCATCCATTGAATCGGCCATGACTAAATTATTTCACTCTTAAAGGGTATTGTCAGGCGCAAAGAAGAGCCCCCTCTGTTCCTAACTGCTAGCGAGACTGCGCGCACAATGATTCCAATGATAGTCAACCAACAACCAATTATCCGATGGCTTTTGAATGCAAATTGCGCAGCGTATTAAGGCCGAGGGAGGTAAACAGATGGAGCGGGCGGGCGCCGGATTGGCGGCGGGGGCTGAATTTCTCGCGATGGAGGGCGAAGACTTCGTTGACGAATTCCTGGGTGCCCAGGGCGAGGCCGTCGGTGAGGTGGCGTAAGCGGAGTCGACAGATCTCGCCGAGGGTGAGTTGGCCGCCTTGCTGGAGC
>MTLE01003195.1_pt1 | contig 24967 bp, 18 predicted proteins | sample 1982461 | NCBI WGS metagenome assembly MTLE01 (sample SAMN05712605, study PRJNA340218) | biofilm metagenome | isolation source: sample SPL anode biofilm adapted to -200 mV | place: USA | collected 2012-02-03
GGAACGCCACGAGTGCAATACTTTTTGCCACTGTCTTTACGATTCGCGATACCATTGCTTTTCTCCTTTGGTCTGGTTTTTACTGCTTGCCATTGGTGGTTTAGTGAGCCTGTCTGAAATGCTTTTAGTTTATTTAACTAAACCTGCAAAAGGCTGTCAAGCATATTTTTTCACTTTTTATTTATTTTTTTATTTTTGCCTCCGGATGCTCACACCAGGAGCCGCGAACCGGCATAAAGATAAATGGTATCAGCTACATATCCGGGCGAGCGAGAATGAATCGGTGGAAGCAGTAAGGAGGGATTACAACGAATCCAAGGAATTTGCAGGGATGTTATAGGGGGTGGGAGTTTTAATTTGTTTACTTGTGGTAATACATTAGATAAACTATTTATAGCGAATTCGGATAAAAGACGCATTTAGTTTAGTTTGTTTTTGCGCCACTGCGCCCCTGTCATCAAGTCGGGGTACTACGGAATCACCCTACCAAAGGGGAGAGTCACCGACTCCAGCCCGGATCAGGATTTAATTCATGGTCAGATTCTTTGAGAGCAATAAGAACCGGATCGTCATCGTCACCTTTTTCTTCCTTTTCTGCATGTTCTGCTTTTTCTCCCTCATGGACCTGCAGAAGCGGACGCTGGACTATCGATATTTTACAACCAAGATCAACGAGATCATCAAGAAGTCCTATACCACTGAGACAAGCTTCCTGAACATCAGGCTGTCGAATTACATGAATGCCAAGATACGGGACATGGGCGTCACCGAAATTGCTGCCAGGAAAGATAAGGCCGGGCTGAAAAAGTTTATCGATCCTCTCTACCGTGATCTCGGCCTGCGCTTCATCCCGGTGATAGCTGCAACCGTCTACGATGGAGATGGGACCGTTCTCTACCAGAAGCGCAACCCCGACATGGCCGTACACGCCGACAACTCCACGCCACTAACCGTAAAATCAGCCCTTATAAGCAGGAAACCGGCGTATGGCTTCGAAACCGATTCCATGTCCCTTCATTACAGCGTATCGGTTCCCATCGTTAAGGATGTCTCTTCGCCCGCCGTTGGCGCCATCGAACTGGCAATAAATCCCGCCTGGTTTCACTTCAAACTGCGGTGGGAGCTCGAAAACGTCAAGTCAGCCATCATTTCCAAGGACAAAGTGCTCGTTCCGGACGAAACGTACTCCTATCTCAGAGATGAGCATTTACTGGCCAACCAGGAGCAGATCAAAAGCGACAATGTCTTCTTTAAATCGATTCTTGACAGAATCGACATCAACTATGAGATCTCAAACCTTAAGATTGGAAAGGAATATTACCTCATCAGTACGTCGCCTATCCTTTTAAGTCACGATAATAAAGAAGTGGGAAGGTTCCTGGTTGCCTACGACATGACTGAATTCAGGGAGAGACAGTGGGGATACTTCTATGTCTGGCTCATCTTCTTTTTTATAACCGCCGGTATCATGCTCCTCATCAGCCTCGTCGGCTTCCGGAAATACGAACGGATCATCACTGAACAAGGGAAAAAACTGGCCCATCGCTCAAAACAGTGCGCCCTGGGCGAGATGCTCAGCTACATCGGCCACCAGTGGCGCCAACCCCTTAATACACTTTCTCTCACCATCCAGAACATCGAACTGCAGAACCGGCTGGGAAACCTGGACAGCGGCATGCTGGAGAAACAGGTTGCCCTGGCCAACAGGAACATCGAATATCTCACCCAGGTCATAGAGGATTGGCGCTCCCTGCTGATATCGGGCACCAACCGCCAGATCATCGACCTTGCCTCGTCAGTGAACCGGGCCATCGGCATCGTCGCGCCAGCGCTTGAAAGTAGCAACATCCAGGTGGAAAACCGGATCTCCGGCTCCTTCACCACGTTCGGCTTCGTCAATGACCTGGTTCAACTCACGGTCAATGTGCTGTTGAACGCAAAGGACGCTTTGGCGAGCCAGGAAGGAAACCGCATCATCCTGCTCACCTGCAGTGAAGAAAACGGCATGGTTACCGTCACGTTCCAGGATAGCGGGGGGGGGATTCCGGAGCACCTGCTGGAAAAAGTGTTTGAGGCATACCTCACTACAAAGGACGACGCGAAGGGGACCGGCCTCGGTCTGTATCTCTGCCGCCAGATAGCCGAGAACCTTGACAATGGAAAGGTCTGGGCCGAAAATCGCGCATTCGAGTTTAACGGCACTCAGTATTATGGAGCATGCATCTCACTGCAGTTCAAACACATTTCCGAAGGAGAAGCGGCGTGAATGTTGACGCACTAAAAAAAATACAGGTTATCTGTGTTGATGATGAACAGGATGCATTGGATCAGATGTACCTGGCCCTGAACAGCTTCTGCAAGAGCACCGTGTGCGTGGACAGCGCGGAAAAGGCTCTGCAGGTCATCGATGAGCAGCGGCCGGACATCGTGCTGACCGACCTGCGTATGGCAGGCACTACTGGGCTTGAACTGCTCGCCATCCTCAAGGAGAAATATCCGGCTATAGCGGTCATTATCGTATCGGCCCACTCCGAAGCGGGCTACCTGCTCGACGCGATCCGGCTTAAAGCTGACGGCTACCTGCTCAAGCCCCTCAATCTTTACGAGATGCTTGAACTCCTCTCCACTATCGCCACCCAGAAGACCCTGCAGAAGGAACTCGACCAAAAGAACTTCCTTCTGAAAATGCTCAATTCCATCGGCGGCAAGCGGGTGCAGATTATTGAGTACATCATCAGCCACCTTGATGACGACATGATGTTCCACGGGACTTACGATGAAGTGGCCGATGCCCTCGGCGCTAGCAAGCCGACCGTGGTCAACGCCTTTCAGGATATGCTGGAGAACAACGTACTCTCCCGGGTCAAGAACGGCGTCTATAAGATGAATATGAGTGGCGCCGGCTAGAGATCCAAAAGAGGCGTTGCTTGTTGCGTTACTATGCAATATTCCTGGATGTCTGAGAGACGGGTTTGCATGTGCACTAGGAAAATCAAAGGCCTGAAGCTATTGCTTCAGGCCTTTTTTGTGACTTTCTACTTTGTGTGGCGCCGGAACTGCGGATATTTAAGCTTACCCGATAATCCCCGCAAAATCCGATATGAGATCGTCCGGGTCCTCTAGCCCCACGGAAAGCCGAACCAGTGTATCGCTTATGCCGCGCTCGGCCCGGTCGGCGGGGGACATGGCCGCATGGGACATCCTGGCCGGATACGATAGTATGCTCTCTACTCCTCCCAGGCTGACGGCGAATGCTGCCAGTTCAATTCCCTCCAGCAGCCGTTTCGTCAAGTCGAAGCTTTTCAGCTCAAATGAAAGAACCGCGCCCGGACCGTCGGCCTGGCGATTGTGGACGGCATGGCCAGGGTGTGTCGACAGGCCGGGATAATAAACCTGCTTGACCTGCGGGTGTCCGGCAAGGAACTCCGCGACCTTCACGGCGCTGCGCTGGCTTTCTTCCATCCGCACCTTTAGCGTCTTCAATCCCCTTAGCGTCAGCCAGCAGTCCTGGGGGCCGAGTATGGCGCCGAAGGCGTTCTGGATGAACCCGAGGCGATGGGCCAGATGTTCGTCTTTCGCCACGGCAAACCCGCAGACCACGTCGCTGTGCCCGTTCAGGAACTTGGTGCCGCTGTGCATGACGATATCGCAGCCAAGCTCCAGCGGGCGCTGCAGGTAGGGGGTCATGAAGGTGTTATCCACCAGGGTCAGCAAGCCATGGTTGCGGGCGATCTCCACTGCCTCCCGGAGATCGGTGACCTTCAGGAGAGGGTTGGAGGGTGTCTCCAGGTAGATCGCCTTTGTTTCCGGACGAATGGCGGCCTCCATAGCTTCGCGGCTGGTGGCGTCCACAAAGGTGACGTTGAGGCCCCACTGGCCGAAAAGCTTGGTCAATACCCGGAAGGCCCCGCCGTACACATCCTCGCAAACCACCAGGTGATCGCCGGGTGCAAAGAGCATCAGGGTGGAGGATATGGCTGCCATGCCTGATCCGAAGGCAAAAGCACGGCTCCCCCCCTCAAGATCGGCAATGGCCTCTTCAAGGGCCTCCCTGGTGGGGTTGCCGGAGCGTGCGTAGTCGTATTTCCCGAAATGGTCCACCGACTGCTGGGCAAAGGTGGACGACTGGTAGACCGGTATGGAGAGTGCGCCGGTGGCGGGATCGATGGCATGGCTGCCATGTATGAGACGGGTTGCGAATTTCATGTCATGCCTCCAGGGAAAAAGCCGATTCAAGATCGGCAATCAAATCGTTTACATCTTCAATTCCAACCGAGAGCCGGAGCAAGCGGTCGCTTATGCCGAGGGCAGCCCGTTTTTCCGGTTCGATGTCGGCATGGGTCTGGACGGCAGGGAAGGTGATCAGTGTTTCGACCCCACCCAGGCTTTCGGCAAAGGATATCACGTTGGTGCGGATCAGCAAACGCTCCACCAGTTCCGGCCTGCTCACCTCAAAGGCGATCATTGCCCCGAACCCCTTCCCCTGGGCTTTCAGGAGTTCATGCCCGGGATGGTCCGGCAGGCCGGGGTAATAGACCGTGGTCACCAGGTCGTGGCCCGAAAGCCAGTTGGCGATGGCCAGAGCGTTGTCCTGCTGGCGGTCCAGGCGAACCGACAGGGTTTTCAAACCGCGGATGGTGAGCCAGGAGTCCTGGGGGCCGAGCACGGCTCCGGCGGCGTTCTGGTGGAAATATACCCGTTCCGCCAGTGCGGGATCCTTTACCGTCACGAGGCCGCACACCGTATCGTTGTGGCCTGCCAGGTACTTTGTCCCGCTGTAGACGGCGATATCCGCACCCAGATCCAGCGGCCGGAGCAGATAGGGGGTAAGGAAGGTGTTGTCCACGATGCAAAGTATATCGTGCTCTCGACAGAGCGCCGCCAGTGCGGCAACGTCGGCAACCTTGAGGAGCGGGTTTGTCAGGGATTCCACGAAAATCGCCTTTGTCTCGGGGCGGATGGCGGCCGCGGTCTGTGCGGTGTCGCTTGTGTCCACATAGGAGAATTCGAGGCCATACTGCTGAAAGATCTGCTCAAACAGGCGATAGGTGCCGCCGTACAGATCCTCGGTAACAATGAGGTGATCTCCCTGTTTGAAGAGCAGCAGCAGATTTGCAATGGCTGCCATTCCCGAGGAGTAGGCAAAGCCGCGTGATGCCCCGTCAAGGCGTGCTATTCCGTCTTCCAGTGCCTGGCGGGTAGGGTTGCCCGAACGGCTGTAGTCGTAGCCGGTGCTCTGCCCCAGCCCGGGATGCCGGAATGTTGCCGTCTGGTAGATGGGGATTGTCACCGCTCCGGTGCGGGTATCCCAGTCAAGTCCGATCTGTGCTGCTGTTGTTGCAATGCTCATGGCTCGCTCCTTAATGAAAAAGTCCCCTTCCGGGGGTGCGGAAGGGGACTCTCTGCCTGGGCGAAGTATGTCCGCGCTCCCTTATCTCCCGAAACCTTGCGGTTTCGCAGGAATTGGCACCTTCCCCTGCGGGAGGTTGCCGCGACGTCATTGGGCCTGTCCCTCGGTCGCTCTTGATAAGAAATCGTGTGCTATTCAGTTTTGTAGGGTCTTGTATTTAAAAATCAAAAATATGTGTTAAAATCTTTACCAAGCAGCTAAAGATTTGTCAAAGATTTTTTTGCAAAAAAATAAAAACTCGTAATTACGAGCTGTTGTGGCGATGAATTCCTAAATACGGTGTTGGGCGGTTCACTGCATAAAATATAATGGGGCAGGAAAAAATATCTTGACTTGTTCGGTATTCTTTATCTATAGTTTTACTAGACATGATAACGAAGAAAACGAAATACGCTTTTATGGCGCTGATACATCTGGCTACGACGCCAAACGGCCAGCATGTTCTGATTGCAGATCTGGCCGAGAGCGAAAACATTCCTAAAAAATTTCTTGAGTCTATCCTGTTGTCCCTGCGTAAGGGCGGTTTGCTGAAAAGCAGGGTGGGGAAGGGGGGCGGTTATGCGCTGGCCCTTCCGGCAGACAAGATAACCATTGGTTCGATCGTCAGGATTCTGGAGGGCGATATTGCCCCGGTACAATGTCTCAGCACCAATAATTATGCTCGCTGCGAGGAGTGCCTGGATGAGGAAGCATGTGGTATCCGCCTGACCATGGCGGATGTGCACAAAGTTCTAAACGCTGCCCTGGAAAAGCTGACCCTGGCGGATATGGTCGAAAGAGGCAGACTGGCACGGCGGAAGGCAAAAAGAGTAATAGATTACAGCATCTGATTTTTTTTGCCTTCAAAGTCTACAAAAACTATAGACAAGTATTATTAAACGAGGAGGTCAACAATGAGCAAGATCTATGCAGATAATTCCCAGTCAATTGGTAACACCCCCCTGGTAAAGCTCAACCGGTTGGGCGAGGGCTCCCGAGCGGCCATAATCGCTAAAATCGAAGGGCGGAACCCGTCCTACTCGGTGAAATGCCGCATAGGTGCAAACATGATCTGGGATGCGGAGAAGCGTGGGGTTCTCAAGCCGGGAGTGGAGATCGTGGAGCCCACCAGCGGAAACACCGGCATTGCCCTGGCCTATGTGGCCGCCGCCCGTGGCTACAGGCTGACCCTCACGATGCCGGAAACGATGAGTATCGAACGGCGCCGGGTGCTGGCCGTCCTGGGAGCAAACCTGATTCTGACGCCGGGAGCGGAAGGGATGAAGGGGGCAATCAGCCGTGCCGAGGAGATTGCCGCCTCGGACCCGCAAAAGTACTTTATTCCCAACCAGTTCAAGAACCCGGCCAATCCTGAGATACACGAGCAGACCACCGGCCCGGAAATATGGAACGGCACCGATGGCGGGGTTGACGTGCTGGTGGCCGGTGTGGGTACCGGCGGAACGATTACCGGCATCAGCCGCTACCTCAAGCAGACCAAGGGAAAGCAGATAATATCCGTTGCCGTGGAACCGAAGGAGAGCCCCGTAATCAGCCAGAAGGTGGCCGGTCAGGAATTGAAGCCCGGTCCCCACAAAATCCAGGGAATCGGTGCCGGTTTCATTCCCGACACCCTCGACCTCTCCCTCATTGACAGGGTCGAGCAGGTTTCCAGCGACGAGGCCATCGAGTTCGCCAAAAGGCTGGCTCGGGAAGAGGGGATACTGGCCGGTATCTCGTCGGGTGCCGCGGTAGCCGCCGCAGTGAGGCTGGCCGGGTTGGAAGAGTTCGCGGGGAAAAACATCGTAGTTATCCTTCCGGACGGAGCCGAACGCTATCTCTCAACGCCCCTTTTCGAAGGGGTATGATGGCTGCCGGAGTGCAGCGGACAAGCAATAACCCGTGGAAACGACGGGAACGACATAAATGGGGGACGAGAAGATGACTAGTGGAATCCGGGATTATCGTCTGGACGGCATTTACCGGCAGCGCCAGGACGGTTTTTTCATGCAGAGGGTAAAACTGCCGGCCGGGGTGATTTCTTCCGCCCAGGCCCGCGGGGTGGCGGCAATTGCAGCTACCCTCGGCCGGGAGACCGTCCACCTGACCACCCGCGGCAGCATGGAAATCCACTGGTTGCGCGAAGCGGACCTGCCTCTCGTGAAGCTGGAACTGGCAAAAGTGGGCCTCACCTCTCGCGGTGCCTGCGGTGGCGCGGTGCGCGGGATTGTCTGCGGCGCCCAGGGATCGGAGCGCTTTCCGGCACTTGAGACGATGGCCCGTCGCCTCCAGCGGCACTTTGCCGGAAACCCCCGGTTCGAGCGCCTGCCGAAGAAGTTCAAAATCGGCATTGAGGCCGACGTGGCCGGAGGCAGGCATCTTATCCAGGATGCGGCGCTGGTGCTTGTCCGTTCCGAAGAAGGGCGCGGCTGGTACGACGTATGGGTGGCCGGCGGGCTTGGGCGTGAGCCGCAGGCGGGCTTTCTGCTGGAGAAAGAGGTGGAAGAGCGCCGCATTATCCCTCTGCTGGAGGCAATCGTGAAGGTCTATGCCTCCCATGCGCCTGCGGGCAAGCGGCTGAAGCACGTGGTGCGGGAAATCGGCGAAGACGAACTCCGGCGCAGAATCAACGCCGAGCCGGGCGCTGTGGAAGAATTGCCGGAAGTTGTCGCGTTGCCGGAAAACCTGCTTCCTTCGCCGGTCAGTCGCCGGCGGCTTGAAGTTCCGGTGTTCGCCGGATTGCTTTCGAGCGACAAGCTCCGTCAACTGGCGGATTTTGCCGATGCCCGGGCCGACGGCTCCATGGCCGTCACGGTAGACCAGAACCTGGCCCTGCTTTTGGCTGATGATGGCGACGCAGATGCTGCACTTCGTGAACTGGAAGCGGCCGGCTTTAATTTGGGAGGGGGGCCGGAAGGGACGGTTTTCCGCGTCTGCCCCGGCGCCCACGAATGCCTTGCCGGTCTCGCGCCGACCCGCGATATCGCCGGGGCCGTACGGGATGCACTGGGCCCGGAGGGTGCAAAACTGAGCTGGGCCATTTCCGGTTGCCCCAACTCCTGCACCCAGCCTCAGCTCGCCGATGTGGGCATCGCGGTCTCGCGGCTGGTTGCCGGCGACGATGGGAATAAAGAGCCGCGCTTTGCCCTGTATCGCCGCAGCAGCGGCGGGTTGGGGGAGAAGACCGCCGAACTGCTGACGCTTGATGAACTATTGGAATCCGTGCGCCGGATAGGGTGAGAGGCGAGGACGGAGTAAACCGCCATGGCAATGATTGTCGACGAAAAAAAACTGCATGACATCATGGAACGCCCGGAACCGGTTCCTGATTCGGAGACCCTTAGCCGTGCCGGCAAGGTTTTCTTCGTGGGCGGAAACCTTCCGGTCTATGAGACTCTTGAAACCATGTTCGAGAGTTATTGCCTGGAAGCAACCGACCTGTTCCATCTTTCGTTCGGAGCAAGGGATGATTTCTCCCGTGGTGAGGAAATGGCGCGACAGATAAAGAAAAATTTCAACGTCAGATTGATGGGGAGGTTGCCGTATGTGCCCCCGGCTTCGTTTATAGAACGGGCCTATGCCGCCGGTGTTGATATGCTCGACATCGCGGTCGGGGCTCCGGCGCCGACAGGGGCGCGCCCCGGCAATCAGCAGGATTTGCGGGAGTCGCTTGCCGTTTCCGTGCAGCTGTTTCCCCGCTGGTCGGCAGCTTTCACGCTGGAAGCCGGAGCGGAACCGCCGGCGCTGCTCGCCAGGGAGATCGATCTGCTGCTGGAAGTGGGAGTAGTGCCGCTGGTGACGCTGTCATCTTTGGTTTCCAGTCACCAAGAGGAGGAAATTGCTTCCGTGTTCTCCCACCTCGCATCGGCCTGGGAGCGGCACCGTGCGGCCGTCAAACCGTTTCTGCCCCTGATATCCCTAACAACGCCGCTGGTGCCGGCAGAAAACACGGGGCGTTTCGGTAATTTCATCGACAGGATCCGCGACCGGCATTTGCTGGTGAAGTCCGATCTGCGCCGGCACCTGCGGGTTGTGCCGGCCGCAGACTCCCTTGATTCGGCAGGTCTGTGATGGAACGGATTTCCCTCGATAAACCGCTCAAGATCGACCGGCGCCCCATCTGGCAAATCCTGGCCGGCCGCACGCACCGTTACCAGGTTATTGCCGGGCTGATCCTGCTCAGCACGGTGCTGTTCAACCTCGATCCCCCCCAAGGGCTTTCGACGCAGGGATACCATGCGCTGATTCTCTTCGGTGCCACAGTGTTTTTGTGGGTGACCGGGCTTCTCCCCATGGCGGCCACGGCGCTCCTCTCCATGGTGATGCTCCCGTTGCTGGGAATCATGGACGCCAAGAAAACCTACGCCCATTTCGGCAACGAAGCGGTTTTTTTCATCCTCGGCGCCTTCATCCTGGCTGCCGCCATGACCGGCAGCGGCCTGTCGGCCCGCCTGGCGCGGGCGATGCTTGCCAGATTCGGCCGAACCCCCATCAGGCTTGCCCTGACCGTCTTCCTGCTCTCCACTGCTCTGTCGTACTGCATGAGCGAGCACGCAGTGGCGGCCATGATGTTTCCGGTGGTGTCCGAGATTGCCGCAAGCCTCGGCCTGGAGCGGGGAAAGAGCCGCTATGCGGGCCTGCTCTTCATGTCCATCGCCTGGGGCTGCATCATCGGCGGCATTGCAACGTTTCTCGGCGGGGCGCGGGCGCCGCTGGCGGTCAGCATCCTCAGGGAAGGGACAGGCCTCGGTTTCTCCTTTCACGAATGGATGATTGCCGCCAGTACGATCGTCCTGCCGCTGATAGTGATCGGCTTCCTGCTCCTGCTGCGGTTTTTCCCCGTTGACCTGGACAGCGTCGAGGGGGGCTTGCGCCAGCTGAACCGCAAACGGCTTGAGACGGGGAAAATGAGCTTCGATGAGTTTACGGTCGCCCTGGTGATGGTTGCCACCATCCTCGGCTGGATAACCCTGGGCGAGAGGGTCGGCCTGGCGGCCATAGCGATTCTTGCCGCCGTGTTCCTGTTCACCTTCCGGGTGATTACCTGGAAAGCAATCGAAGAGGATGTGAACTGGGGCATCATCCTCATGTATGGCGGCTCCATCGCCCTGGCCGGCGCCATGGAGAAAAGCGGGGCCGCCACGTGGATAGTCAACCGTGGGCTGGAATCCTTTACTCCGTCTCCCTTCGTGGTGGTGGCGGTCATATCGTTCGTCGCCATCATCATGACCGAGTGCATCAGCCATGCAGCGGTGGTGGCCATCTTCATGCCGATCGGCCTGACCTTGTCAAAGAGCATGGGGATTGATCCGAAAGTCATGACGCTGGCGATCGCTCTCCCCGCCGGTCTGGCCTACTGCCTCCCCATGGGGACGCCGGCCACGGCCATCGCCTATGGGTCCGGTTTCCTGAAAAGCCGCGACATCATGCTCCCCGGAGCCGTAATCATGCTGATTTCGTGGCTGCTGTTCCTGCTGACGGCCCGCTTTATCTGGCCATTTCTCGGGCTCGCAATATAAACGCACTCATTTTGTAACCGAAAGGGACTCGACCATGAATACTTCACTTCCATACATAGCAGACGATGCAGAACCGGCGGAGATCCTCCGCACCGGCATCGAGGCGGCCGGAGGGCCGGTGTCCCTGGCCTGCTCCTTCTCCCTGGAGGACGTGGCCATCATCCACATAGCCCATGAAGCCGGTCTGGAACTGGGGGTGTTCGCCATCGATACCGGGCGTCTCAACGAAGAAACCTACGAGGTGGCCGATGCGCTGACGGAGCGCTATCGCCTGAAGATCGACTGGTTCTTCCCCCGTCACGAAGATGTGGAGGCGCTGGAGCGGGCTGAGGGGCTCTTCTCCTTCCGGGAATCCCTGGACAAGCGCCATGCCTGTTGTGCCATCCGGAAGGTGGAGCCCCTGTCCCGGGCACTCAAGGGGCTCGCGGGGTGGGTCACCGGCATGCGGCGGGAGCAGAGCGTCACCCGCGGCGGACTGGCACTCATGGAGCTGGACGAACTGAATGGCGGCATCCTCAAGATAAACCCGCTCATAAACTGGAGCGAAGACGAACTGATCGCCTACACCGAAGCACATCGCCTCCCCAAAAACCGCCTCTACAGCCAGGGGTACCGCTCCATCGGCTGCGCACCCTGCACCAGGGCGGTGAAGCCGGGGGAGGATGTGAGGGCCGGGAGATGGTGGTGGGAGAATGCGGAGAACAAAGAATGTGGGCTGCACCGGCGGTGAAGACGGATGTGGCTTTTGCGCCATCTTGCCGCCGTCCTCGTTGCTTCCTTGTGCGGCGTAGCGCTGTTACGCCTCCGCGGGCGCTCCTGCGGATGCGGCAACCTGACGCAAAATCCGCATCCGGTAGGTTTGAAACCTGAATGGAGAAATACAAAATGAGCCAAAATCTTACACATTTGCAGCAACTGGAAGCCGAAAGCATCCACATCCTCCGCGAGGTTGTCGCCGAATTCGCCAATCCGGTGATGCTCTATTCCATCGGGAAGGATTCGGCGGTCATGCTGCACCTGGCCCGCAAGGCCTTTTACCCGGCGCCGCCGCCGTTTCCCCTGCTGCATGTGGACACCACCTGGAAGTTTCGCGAGATGATCCAGTTCCGGGACCGGATGGCCGCCGAGAGCGGCATGGAGTTGATCGTACACGTCAACGAGGATGGGGTGCGGCAGGGGATTTCCCCCTTTACCCACGGTTCGTCCCTCTATACCGGCATCATGAAAACCGAGGGGTTGAAACAGGCTCTGGACAAGTACAAATTCGATGCCGCCTTCGGCGGCGCCCGCCGGGATGAGGAGAAGTCGAGGGCGAAGGAGCGGATATTCTCCTTCCGCAGTGCCAATCACCGCTGGGACCCGAAGAACCAGCGCCCGGAACTCTGGAACCTGTACAACACCCGCATCAGGCCGGGGGAAAGCATCCGGGTATTTCCGCTTTCCAACTGGACCGAACTGGATGTATGGCAGTACATCCACCTGGAAAACATCCCCATCGTGCCGCTCTATTACGCGGCGGTGAGGCCGGTGGTGGAGCGGGACGGCATGCTGATCATGGTGGATGACGACCGCCTGGAGCTGAAGCCGGGCGAGGAGGTGCAGCACAAATCGGTTCGCTTCCGGACCCTTGGGTGCTACCCCCTGACCGCGGCAGTCGAATCGACAGCGGATACTCTCCCCGGAATTATCCGCGAGATGCTGCTGACCCGCACATCGGAGCGCCAGGGGCGCCTTATAGATCATGATGAGGCGGGGAGTATGGAGAAGAAGAAACAGGAAGGGTATTTCTAAAGAAACGCCACTTTTCCGCCCTGGCGGCGTAAGTCATCACTCGACAGCCTTGCCAGAACGAAAAATTGACGTTTCTGAATCGGAGTTATTTATGGCACATCAATCTGAATTGATAGAAAAAGATATTCTGGCATATCTGAAGAGCCAGGAGGAGAAGTCGCTGCTTCGCTTCATCACCTGCGGCAGCGTGGATGACGGCAAAAGCACCCTGATCGGACGCCTGCTGTGGGACTCCAAGATGGTCTTCGAGGATCAGCTTGCGGCGCTGGAGGTGGACAGCAAAAAATCCGGCACCCAGGGGGGGGCCATCGACTACGCCCTGCTGCTGGACGGCCTGCAGGCGGAGCGGGAGCAGGGGATCACCATCGATGTGGCCTACCGCTTCTTCTCCACGGACAAGCGCAAATTCATCGTTGCCGATACCCCCGGCCACGAGCAGTATACCAGGAACATGGTGACCGGCGCCTCCACCGCCCAGGTGGCGGTGATTCTGGTGGATGCCCGCAAGGGGCTCCTGACCCAGACCCGCCGCCATAGTTACCTGGTATCCCTGGTCGGCATCCGGCACGTGGTGCTGGCGGTGAACAAGATGGACCTGATTGACTATGACGAGCAGCGTTTCCTGTCTATCCTGCGGGATTACGAGCAGTTCGCGGCGCCGCTCGGCTTCGACTCCATCACCGCCATTCCCCTGTCGGCCCTCAATGGCGACAACGTGATCGAGGCGAGCGACAATACACCCTGGTATACCGGACCCACCCTCATGACCTATCTGGAGACCCTCCAGCTCGAAGGGGACAACAGGGCTCAGCCGTTCCGGATGCCGGTGCAGTGGGTGAACCGGCCCCACCTGGATTTCCGTGGTTTCGCCGGGACAATTGCCGCGGGCACCATCCGGCCGGGTGACGAAATTCTTGTGGCAGCATCGGGACGTACCAGCCGGGTCGAGCGCATTGTAACCATGGATGGCGACCTCCCGGAGGCTACCGCTGGCCAGGCCGTGACCCTGACCCTGGCTGATGAGATCGATATCAGCCGGGGGGATATGCTGGCTGCACCCGATGCCCCGCCGACATATGCCCGGCACCCGGAGGCGCACCTGGTCTGGATGCACGACGAGCCCCTTCAGCCCGGGCAGATATATCTGGTGAAAACAGCCACGGCCATGGCACCGGGCAGGGTAACTTCCGTGCAGTACGCCGTGGACGTCAACACCCTGGAGCAGGCGCCGGCGCCGACGCTGGGGTTGAATGGGATCGGCGTGGTTCGTCTTGAACTTGACCGGCCGATCTCATTCGATCCCTACCGCCAGAACCGGCACACGGGCAGTTTCATCCTGATCGACCGCCTCAGCAATGCCACTGTTGCCGCTGGTATGGTGATCGCTGCCGCCCCTCTGGAGGCAAAGGATGAGCGCCCGGAATCCCGTGGCGAACTGACGGCCGCAAAGAACGGCGCCCCCCTTCGTATCACCCTGAGCGAAGCCACCATCAGCGGTGCCGGGGTAAGTGTGCTTGATCTCGGCAGAGAAGCCGGTGAGATTGAGTTCGAAGTAGCATCCAGTTTCCTCGACACCCTTGACAAGGGGAACCGGAGTTTATTCCGCCTTGGGGGGATGAACCAGTTGCCGGCAGTGGCAAAACTGGCCTACGAACACAATCTGGCTTTCGAATTCGACCGCACTGGGGATGGTGTCAGTATACTGCTGTTCAAGCGGGGTATCCGGTCCGTGAACAGGGCATCTGATAACGGGGGAGGGATATGACCGGGACACATTAATTGACAGGGCGTGCGAATTGGCGTAGTGATTTGTCCAGGCAAGTACCTGCGGAGTTTAATCAGCTTTTGCTCTGCGCCATTCCGAAGGATTAAACAACAAACTTGGTTTCTCCCATGCATTCTTTGCTGAAGAGTTCGATTTTATCCGTAATTCTGGTCTGTTCCCTCTTGGTGCTCACGGCGGCATCGGCCTTGGCCCAAGGGGGAATTGCCAGATATCCCCATCTCCCCTCAGGGTATTCCTCCATCAAGGTTTTTGACCGCCACGGCAGGTTCGCCGGCCGGATTCTCCCCGAAAAAAGATTCTGGGTCTCCATTGAGCAGATCCCCGCTTTTTTGCAGAAAGCGGTGATTGCGGTGGAAGACTCCCGCTTTTACGAACATGGCGGCATTGATATCCGTGGCATCGCCCGGGCCCTGGTTAAGGATGTGGTCAAGGGGAAGCTGGTCGAAGGGGGTTCGACCATTACCCAGCAGTTGATCAAGAACAAATACCTGACCGGCGCCAAGACCATCGAGCGGAAGCTGGAAGAAGCCCGTTTAGCCATGGAGTACGAGAAGAAATACAGCAAGAAGCAGATTCTTGAGATGTATTTCAACGAAATCTACTACGGCAACGGCGCGTGGGGCATCGCCCAGGCGGCCCGGACTTATTTCGATAAAAACCCCGACGAACTGACTGATGCCGAATGCGCTCTCCTGGCCGGAGTTCCCAAAAACCCCGGACGCTACAACCCCTTGGGGAAATCCACCGACGTAAGCAGGCGAAGGGACGTGGTCCTTGCGCGCATGGCGGACCTCAAGATGATTTCCCCAAAACAGAAGCAGAAACTGAGGACCCGTCCCGTGACGGTGGTGCAGCGTGGGCAGGCCCCCTATTATCTGGCCCATATCCGCGACGAACTGATCAAGAGATTCGGTTCCGGGATTATCGATAAGGGGGGGCTTGAAGTGACTGCCGCGATGGATCTGAACCTCCAGAAACTCGCCGAGAAGACTCTGAGGGATGGGGTCAAAAAGGTTTCGCCGCAACTTCAGGGGGCATTGATCTCTCTTGATCCGGCAACGGGGGATGTGCTGGCTGCGGTGGGGGGGGTGAATTTCGCGAAAAGCAACTATGACCGAGCCTTTGTGGCCCGGCGCCAGCCCGGTTCGACCATAAAGCCATTGATTTACGCCGCGGCGCTGGAGGTGGGTGTTACTGCATCCAGCATATGGGATGATACATCCGTTGCCTATAATCGTGGCAACGGCCAGACATGGAAACCTCAGAATTACGGTCGGGAAAAATATGGAGCGCTGACGCTGCGGCAGGCATTGGCGTACTCGAACAATGTCATTACGGTAAAGTTGCTTGATACCATCGGTGTTCCGTATTTCACCGGGTTCGCCCGCAATGCCGGGCTCCCTTTGCGTGCCAGTAATGATCTTTCCCTGGCCCTCGGCACCGAAGATGTCACGCTTCATGACCTGGTCACCGCATATACCCCCCTGGCCAATGGTGGGGTCAAGTCGGAGCCGAGAACAATTTTGCGTATCTATGATAAGAGGCACCGCTCGTGGACCGATAATCCATCGTTCGCCACGCAGGTCCTTTCCCCGGCAGCCGCTTATATCACCACGCGTATGCTTAAGGACACAATGGTGTACGGCACGGCAAAGTCCCTCAAATCCTTCAACCGGAAACATCCATCTGCCGGTAAAACCGGTACCACCGACGATTATCGGGATGCGTGGTTCATCGGCTATACGCCGCGCCTGCTGACCGGCGTATGGGTCGGATACGACAAACCCCGGCCGGGGGGAAGGGGATTTACCGGCGGGGTCGTGGCAGCACCCATCTGGAAGCAGTTCATGGAACCGGCTCTGGCATCCGGACCGGCAACCGATTTCCCGCAACCGGCGACGGTTGTCTCCGTTACGGTTGATCCCGCAACCGGGTCCCTCGCGACGCCGGACTGCCCTGAAAAACGTGACGAACTTTTTGTCGAAGGAACCCAGCCAACAGTCTACTGCCCGAAACATGGCGGCGATGCCCTCAATCCGGAGCCTTCGTCACTATCCCCTCTTCCCGGCGATGGGGCGCCGGTGGTCGAACCGCCGCTCCCTTCACCGCCGTTATAATCCCCTGCCGCTCCTGAACCATTGTGCCGAACTATCGGCAGATGTCACCTGCTACGCCATGCAACCGCTTTAAATTCTGATCAAAAAATGCTGTCGGTGTAAATTTTGCAACGATTAATGCGATGCGAATCCTTTACATCGACGACAAAGCGGAAATCCGCACTCTGCTGGGACACTACCTCAAATCATGGGGGTATGACGCCTTCGGTGCGCCCGACGGCGAGACGGGGTGGAACCTCATCCAGGAGCATCGTCCCAGCATAGTTATCACCGACTGGATTATGCCCGACCTTGAAGGGCCGGCCCTTTGCCGGCGCATCCGGGAAGCCGGGTTTCCGGAATACACCTATGTCATCATGTTGACTGCAAGGAAAGATGACGTGGTGGTCGGAATGGAGGCTGGCGCCGACGATTTCATCGGAAAGCCCTTCAACAAGGAAGAGCTCAAGGTGCGCATCAAGGCCGCCGAGAGGATTGTGAATCTGGAGCGGGAACTGGCGTTCACCAATCTGGGGCTTCAGGAAAAGAACCGCCGATTGGAGGAGTCGGAAGAGCAGCTTCGACAGTTGGCCCATTTTGACAAACTGACCGGCCTGCCAAACCGCCTGCTGTTCTTTGAACGCCTGGAGCGTGCCGTTGTGGAATCAATGCGAGACGGGAGCAATTTTGGCCTTCTCTTTGTGGACCTTGACGCGTTTAAAGCGGTCAATGACACCTATGGGCACAAAGCAGGTGATGGGCTGCTGATTATGGTCGGACAGCGCATGAGCGGGTGTGTCAGAGCGTCGGATACCGTAGCCCGCATGGGGGGGGACGAATTTTGCGTCATCGTGCGCGGAGTGAAGTCTTTTGACGGTCCGGCGACGGTGGCCGATAAAATCATTACAGTGCTTTCTCAGCCGTTTGAAGTTTCCGGCGTTACCTGCCGCATCGGGGCATCAGTGGGGATCAGTTTCTATCCCGAAGACGGAGACACGGTGGAACTTCTCATGACCCATGCCGACGATGCCATGTACGAAGCTAAAAAAAGCGGTAAGAATTCCTGGCGCCGGTGGCAGCCCGGTTCCCCCCATACTGATGATGGTGTTCTCCCATGAATAATCGGAAACTGATTGTCGGCATCCTTTTTGGAATCGCCGGTTTTCTTGTCAACTGGTTCAAACTTCCCCTGTTCATCAATGTGGACTTTCTGTTCGGCTCCGTCCTCAGCATGTTCGCCCTGCTGCGCTTCGGACCGGCCGCCGGCCTGCCGGCAGCGGTGATTGCCGCAGGGTGTACCTGGGTGCAGTGGCACCATCCCTGGGCCATCATCATCTTCGGCTGCGAAGCGCTCTTCGCCGGATGGCTGAGGAACCGCAAACGCATGGACCTGATGATCAGCGACATCATCTACTGGTTCAGCGGCGGCCTGCTGCTGGTTTGGCTCTTTTATCACCATGTCATGGGTTTCAGTGCCGGTGCCACTCTCCTTATAGCCCTGAAGCAGGGGATGAACGGCATCATCAATACGCTGATTGCTGAGGCCCTCTTTTTGCTGAGCTGGCGTCTGACCGGAGACTCTGAACTTCCTTCACTGCGCAAATGGCTGGGAGTAATCCTGCAGGGAGTGATACTGGTGCCGGCGTTCGTTTTCGCCTTTCTCGATACGAACTGGCATTTCCGTCAGCAGATGACGCGCCTTAAGCAGAATACCGCCCGTATGGCCGAAGTCGGCAAACTGACGATTTCAAGCTGGCTGGAGGAAGAGCAGCACAAAATACACACCCTCGTCAATCTGGTTGGCGATCCGGACCGGACGCCGCCGCAGAATATTCAGCAGATTCTCGAAAAATACCATAACGCCCACGGCCATGACACGTACCGGTTGGGGGTCATGGGAAGTAACCATGTTACTCGCGCCTTCTCTCCCCCTGTTGACGAAAACGGCATCTCCACCATCGGGGTTTCGCTGGGAGACCGTCCCTACATAGCAGATCTCAAGGACCCCTCTCGCCCCGTTGCATTCGATGCCTTCATGGGGAAGATTGGAGTTCCCGGCCCGCGTCTGATCATTCTTGCGCCCAACTGGGCCGGAGCACAATATCGCGGTGCCGTTTTCAGCGTGGTACCGCTCGAACATCCTGTCGCCCTGCTGAAGGGGATTGTCGGTGACCGGGATGTAAAGCTGACGCTGCTGGACCGGCAGCGCCGGGTGATTGCCTCCACCGACAGCGGCAAGAAGTTCCTGGAGCAATTCGATTTGCCCAAGGGGGGGCGGCTTCTTCCGGCCGGTGACAATGTGAGTCAATGGGTTCCCGACCCCAAGCTTGGGGTCAGCGTCATGAAACGCTGGAACCGTTCGTTCTACCTGGCTGAGGTCGCCCTGGAGCCTCAATCCGGCTTCCGCTTGGTGGTTGAATCTCCACTTGCGCCGACACTCAGGGAAATCAGCAACCGCACTTCCATTATGCTGGGGGTGCTGGCAACGCTGACACTGCTGGCGGTTGGCCTGTCCCGCTATTTCAGCCGGCGGCTGCTGGTGCCCATTGCCATGCTTGGGAAGGTTTCCGATCAACTTCCTGCCAGGATCGCGCAAGGAGAACAGATTTCCTGGCGCCCCGCGGAGGTCAGGGAAGAGCAGGAGTTGCAGGACAATTTCCGGCAGATGGAAACTGCCCTGCAGAAAAGCTTCTCTGAACTGACGGCGGTCAATGAGGGACTTGAACGTAGAGTCGCGGAACGAACCGCAGAGCTGCAGATTGCCAAAGAGGCGTCTGAAAACAGCGAGTCGCAACTGCGCAGCATCACCAATTCGGCCCACGATGCCATTCTCATGATGGACCATCAGGGTTACATTTCCTACTGGAACCCCGCTGCCGCGCAGATCCTTGGCTACAGCACCGATGAAGCCCTCGGCAGGAACCTCCATGCTCTGCTCTGCCCCGAGCGCTATATGGACGATTACCGTGCGGCCTTTGCCGAGTTCCAGCAGTCCGGCTTCGGCAATGCCGTGGGTAAAACCCTTGAGCTTTCCGCCCGCCGCAAGGATGGCCAGGAGATCGCCATTGCCCTCTCGTTGTCAGCGGTTTTCCTCAATGGTACCTGGAATGCCGTGGGGCTGCTCCGGGACATTACCGAACAGAAACGGATAAATGCTTCCCTCCGGATGCTTTCCGCCGCAGTGGAGCACAGTCCGGTATCCATCATCATCACCGACCGGGACGGGCATATAGAGTACGTCAACCCGAAAACCTGCCAGATGACCGGCTACACCTTCGAAGAGCTGCGAGGCCAGAACCCTCGCATCATGAAAGGCCCGACCCACCCGCCGGAATTCTACAAAAACCTGTGGGAAACCATCCTTTCGGGGCGCGAGTGGTATGGGGAGTTTCACAACCGCCGCAAAGACGGCAGCCTTGTGTGGGTAATGGCATCCATTTCACCCATCCTCGATGAAAAAGGGGTTATTACCCATTTCGTGGGGGTCCGCGAGGAAATCCAAAAGCAGAAGCAGCTCCAGGAAGAGCTTTCCAATATCGCACAACTGGAGAAAGTCGCCCGGGACCGGGCCGAACAGGCAAACCGGGCCAAGAGCGAGTTTCTGGCTGGCATGAGCCACGAGATCCGAACGCCCCTCAACGCAGTTATCGGCATGAGCGACCTCCTGGCGGAGACCAGCCTTGATGCCGAACAATCGGGGTATCTCTCGGTTATCCACTCGGCGGGCGAGACGTTGCAGGGTCTGATTGACGACATCCTAGACTTGTCGAAGATCGAAGCAGGGATGCTGCGGCTGGATTCCACACCCTTTAATCTGCGAGAGTCAGTAAGGCAGCTGACAGATATCATCTCATTGAAAGCGTCCATGAAGGGGGTATCGTTTTCCTCCGCTGTAAGCGCCGATATTCCGGATTGGCTCATGGGCGACTCCCTGCGGTTGCGTCAGGTGCTGATAAATCTGGTGGGGAACGCCGTGAAATTCACTGACAGCGGCGGCAATGTCTCACTTGAGGTGGAGCCGGTCCGGTGCTCTGATACTGACGTGCTGATCAAGTTTACCGTGACCGATACCGGCATCGGCATCGCACCGGAAAAGCTCGGCACCATCTTCGATAATTTCAGCCAGGCGGATTCATCGACGACCCGACGCTATGGCGGGACAGGCCTCGGGCTAGCCATCTCCCGGCATCTCGTGGCGATGATGGGGGGGGAGATTGCAGTGGAAAGCACCCTCGGGGAGGGGAGCTGTTTCCACTTTACGGTTCAGTTCCCCATTTCGATGGAAGTAGCGGGGGAACTTCAGCAGAGATCCCCAGCGGGAGCTATGCATGGCAGACCGCTTTCCATTCTGATAGTTGACGACAACCAGGCGAATCGTACCGTACTGACCGCCTATTTCCGTCGCACCGAGCACACGGTTGAGTGCGTTGAAAATGGCGAAGAGGCTCTCGAAAAGATTAAGGGAGGCGGGTTTGACCTGGTTTTCATGGACATGGAGATGCCGGTCATGGATGGCTACACCGCGACACGGCTCGTGCGGGAATGGGAGGAAGAAACCGGCCGCGATCCGTTGCCGGTGATAGCGCTCACCGCCAACGCCCTCAAAGAGGATCGGCTGAGAAGCCTTGATGCCGGCTGCACGGTTCACCTGACCAAACCGATCAGGAAGAAAAAGCTCCTGGAGGTTGTGGCTGAATATGGCCGGTATCAGGGTAGTGAGACTCCGGGCGATACGAATGACGAATCAACAATGGGTGCGGGGAGCTCGGCAGGAAAAATAACGGTAGTCTGCGACGCCGACCTTGAGGACCTCATTCCCGGTTATCTGGAGGACCGGAAGGTTGAATGTCAATCCGTCAGAAATCTTGCGGTCGATGGAGAGTTCGGGAAGGTGCGTACGATCGCCCATGGCATGAAGGGGTCGGGCGGAAGTTATGGTTTCTCCAGGATATCGGAAATTGGCCGGGATATGGAGATTGCCTCAAGTGAAGGCAATCTCGACGATATCTTGAAGCAGGTTGATGCCCTTGATGCCTATCTGCAGGCAGTTGAAGTCAGTTATGACGAGTGAGGAACTGACGCACGCCGTTATCCGGCTGTTCTGAACATAACGACATCAGCCTCAGTCATGGTTTCACCATCCAGTTCAATTACCCCCCGCACGTCAATGAGCCTGCGCCGGTCGCGGACTATCTCGCCGATTACCGTTATCTCGGTACCGGTCGGGACCGGTTTGCGGTAGCGCAGGCGCATTTCGCTGGTCACCACCTGTAGTCCCCGGGCCATGCAGGCCTGGGCGCATATTTCGTCCAGAAGTGCCGAGAGGATGCCCCCGTGGACTATCCCCTGCCATCCCTGGAAATGCTCCGGAATCCGGACGCGGGTCTCGGCCCGGCCTTTCTCCGGGTCGGTCGTGAAAACGGCGTGAAGGCCGATGGGGTTGTGATCGCCGCAGATGAAGCAGTGGTTGTCGTCGTTTACCTGCATTTGTTCTCCAGTAGTGATTTTTCGTTCCGGCATTCGGTAATCCAGTATATCTGTTTGTGAGGGCAACGGGCAAGCTCTGCGCGCCGGTGTTCGGCATCGGCGAAGCCGTCAAAAGTGCCGACCAGGAACCGGTTGCCGTTGTCGTCCTGCCGCCAGAGTTCAAAGACGGTTTCGTTACGGTTCACTCAGTAGGCCCAATAGGGGCCGGTTAAGCTTTTTCCGGCGATCCCCACGGCAACGGAGCGTCCGTAGAAGAAGGGGAGGCCCCAGTCGAAGTAGCCGCCAAAGGATGGACCGCCGACTTCGCGGAATGCACTATTCGCCGTACTGAACAATCTGTCTGCGTTGTCTATGCTGAAATCTACCTCGCCGCTTGGTGTCCCTATGTAGCCGTAGTTGACGGCAGTCAGATCCAATCGGAACAGAGGGCTGTACCATTGCTGATTGTAACTCAGAGGTGGTGTGACTATCGGGTCGTCATAAAAAATTCCGTTAGAGCCGGTATCTAAGAAGCTGGTGTAGAAGTTACCCTTGAACTCCGTTAAGAAATCACCAAACTCATCTGTGGGATAGGTTGTGACTCCTGAGAGGGTATTGTTCTGCTGCGTGCCTATGCCGAGAATCAGCTTGCCGCTGGCAGTCCTGGCTCCTCCCAGAGGAATATTGTTCATCTGCACTATGACGCCGTTGTTGTAATCCTGGCCGAGTTTGGCAACGGGGTTTTGCACCTGTCTCTCGATGGGAACGGCAATTCCTGTGCAGTTCGAGCCGTTGCAGGTGAAGTACGGAACGTCGTTGTTGCCGTTGTTATCGCTTGATGCGCATCCCGTTCCGCAGTCTTCAGCAAAGAGACCGACACCGAGTATCCCGTTATATCCAGCCACCGTTGGGCTTGCATCCAAAATTACGTTCGATGGGTTACAAACGCCGGGGATAGAGGCTGAAGCGTAGGTAGGATCGATAATCTGAATGGGGATGTTGCTTGCGGTTTCGCCTCCGAGTTTGACATCAGCCCACTTTACAGGTCCCCAGGTTGCGGTTCCGTCCAGATATGGCACACATTCGGCAATAGGTGCAGAACCAACTGTTACCTGATTCAGAGAAAGGCCAGCGACCTGACTCGTATTGAATAGTCGTAGACCATAACTGCCAGTGTCCAGGAGAACATTGCCGACAACCTGGCATCTTCCCGTGTCGGGGTTGCAGACCGTGACGCTGACTGTCGGTTTGTTGATGTAAGTCTGGTCATTGGGCACAGTTATGGCTAAAACGTTTGGTGAAGTATCGATGACTCCCGGGTCCACATAGTCCGAGGAGTGGTCCGATCCGCCTCCGCCGCCGCAACCTGCTATCAGCCCAACAAGGAGTATGAATACAACTGGTTTATTTGATTTCATCGATGTTGACTCCATTGGGGATCAATGAGGGTACGTAAGCCTTCCCTTGCAGGTTGCGCATGTGTCCCCATTTTTCGACAACCACCTTGTCCGAACTTACCATGGAACGACGCTGGCCCCGTTGTCTCTTGGCCTGACCCAGAGCTTGCCTGTATCCGGACGTATATGACCCCAGAATCGGCGTAAGATCGGGATGGGAAACTCCTTTCCAGGTAACGGCAAACACAATGCCCGAGGGGGTAATGTACTCCCTTACGTTGGTCGCGCCGGTTTTGATCACCTGCATCGTATAGCCACTGTGGGCGGCGGTGGACTCTTGGGATACCGCTGCCTTGCGAGCGGCTGAGACGGGAGTGGCCCGCTCGCCGAGCGCTGCTTCAGCCCGGCAGGTGAATGTAAGCGGCGCCATCAGAAGGCCTGGAATCAGGGTGAGAGCAAAAAATTGTCGTATCATGTCTGGCCGGCTCCTTTCGGGTGTGCAAACCAAATTACTGATATTTTCCCATCCCAACCCCGGTGTGTCCAGTAAATCATGGCAATGCGGACAAATAAATCTTTGGGGCGACAGCTTGCGCAAACGGTTTATTCACGGGACAATTTCCATTACTGGATACGTTAATTCCGCGAGGTTACCATGAGCTACATCCTTGCTTTTGACCAGGGGACCACCAGTTCTCGCGCCATTGTCTTCGACGATACCGCATCGATTCGGGCCATTGCCCAACGTGAATTCCGCCAGATATTCCCGCGGCCCGGCTGGGTTGAGCATGATGGTCGCGAGATTTGGGCTACCCAGGTGGGTGTGGCGGCCGAGGCCATGTCCCGGGCCGGCATTTCGCCCCGCGAGGTGAAGGCCATCGGCATCACCAACCAGCGGGAGACGACGCTCCTCTGGGACCGGCGGAGCGGCGAGCCGCTCCACAACGCCATCGTCTGGCAGGACCGCCGCACCGCCGAGCTCTGCGACCGGCTCAAGGCCGACGGTCTGGAGCCAATGTTCCGGGAAAAGACCGGACTTGTGCTGGACGCCTACTTCTCCGGCACCAAGCTGGCCTGGCTGCTGGACAACATCCCCGGTGCCCGCCAACGGGCCGAAGCGGGGGAGCTGGCCTTCGGGACGGTGGATTCCTGGCTGGTCTGGAACCTGTCGGGGGGAAGGCTTCACATAAGCGATGCAAGCAACGCCTCCCGAACGCTTCTCTTCAACATTTCCACCCTTGATTGGGACGACGAGCTGCTGGCGATCCTCGGCATTCCCCGGGCCGTTTTGCCCAGGGTGGTGGATTCCAGCGCAATTTACGGAGAGACTGCCGGCGATCTCTTCGCGGCGGCTATCCCTATTGCCGGCATGGCCGGCGATCAGCAGTCGGCCCTCTTCGGCCAGGCCTGCGGCACTGCCGGAATGGCGAAAAACACTTACGGCACCGGCTGTTTCCTGCTGATGAATACCGGCGAAACGCCCGTGAAATCAGACTGTGGTTTGCTGACCACCATCGCAGTAG
>MTLE01000151.1_pt2 | contig 24945 bp, 19 predicted proteins | sample 1982461 | NCBI WGS metagenome assembly MTLE01 (sample SAMN05712605, study PRJNA340218) | biofilm metagenome | isolation source: sample SPL anode biofilm adapted to -200 mV | place: USA | collected 2012-02-03
ATTTCAATTGGGATGCGTATGAGAACGGCGAAACCTTCGTTGGTGCTAGCCACGAAGAACTAGAAAAAGCATACGATAGTACGCTTAACAAAGTGAATGACCGTGAGGTTGTTGACGGAACTGTAATTTCGATGAACAAACGCGAAGTTGTTGTTAACATCGGTTACAAATCAGACGGTATTATTCCTTTGAATGAATTCCGTTACAATCCTGAATTGAAATTAGGTGATAAAGTAGAAGTTTACATCGAAAATCAGGAAGATAAGAAAGGTCAGTTGATCCTTTCACATAAGAAAGCTCGCGCTGCTCGCTCTTGGGATCGCGTTAATTCAGCTCTTGAAACTGAAGAAATTGTTAAGGGCTTCATCAAGTGCCGCACTAAGGGTGGTATGATTGTTGACGTATTTGGTATTGAAGCATTCTTACCAGGATCACAAATCGACGTTAAACCAATTCGCGACTATGATGTATTCGTAGGCAAGACAATGGAATTCAAGGTTGTTAAAATCAATCAAGAATTTAAGAACGTTGTTGTTTCTCACAAGGCTCTTATTGAAGCTGAGCTTGAGCAACAAAAGAAAGATATTATCGCTAAGCTTGAAAAAGGTCAAGTTCTTGAAGGAACAGTTAAGAACATCACTACTTACGGTGTGTTCATTGACCTTGGTGGCGTAGATGGTCTTATCCACATCACAGATCTTTCTTGGGGTCGTGTTAACCACCCAGAGGAAATCGTATCACTTGACCAAAAACTTAACGTCGTTATCCTTGATTTCGATGATGAGAAGAAGCGTATCGCTCTTGGTCTTAAGCAACTTCAACCTCATCCATGGGATGCTCTTGATGCTAATCTTAAGGTTGGTGACAAGGTTAAGGGTAAAGTTGTCGTTATGGCTGACTATGGTGCATTCGTTGAAATCGCTCCTGGCGTTGAAGGTCTTATCCACGTTAGCGAAATGTCATGGTCTCAACACCTACGTTCAGCACAAGACTTCATGAAGGTTGGTGACGAAGTAGAAGCTGTTGTATTGACTCTTGACCGCGAAGAACGTAAAATGTCTCTTGGTATCAAGCAACTTAAGGCTGATCCATGGGAAAAGATTGACGAAACTTATCCAGTAGGTTCTAAGCACACTGCTAAGGTTCGTAACTTCACTAACTTCGGTGTATTCGTAGAACTTGAAGAAGGTGTTGACGGTCTTATCCACATTTCTGACCTTTCTTGGACAAAGAAAATCAAACATCCATCTGAGTTTACTCAAATCGGTGCTGATATCGAGGTTCAAGTTCTTGAAATCGATAAGGAAAACCGCCGCTTGAGTTTAGGCCACAAGCAACTTGAAGAAAATCCTTGGGATGTATTTGAAACTATCTTTACAGTAGGTAGCGTACACGAAGGAACAATCACTGAAATGCTTGATAAGGGTGCAGTTATCGCTCTTCCTTATGGTGTTGAAGGATTTGCTACTCCTAAGCACCTAGTAAAAGAAGACGGTTCTCAAGCTAAACAAGATGAGAAACTTGACTTCAAGGTAATTGAATTCAACAAGGATGCTAAGCGTATTATTCTTTCTCACAGCCGCATTTTCGAAGATGAAGCTAAGGCTGAATCTAAGAAAGCAGCTAAGAAAGCAGCTAAGACTGAAGAAGCTCCAGCTCAAAACACTATGGAGAAAACAACTCTTGGTGACATCGAAGAGCTTGCTGCTTTGAAAGAAAAGCTTTCTAAGAAGTAATATTCATAACTGAATATATAATTAGGCACCGCACATAATTGTGTGGTGCCTTTTTTGTTTTAATGATATAAATAAAAAAGCAGAATATGATTTTTCATATTCTGCTTTGTGCTATTTTAGATAAACTTTATTTAAGTAATCGAGCTCGAAGTTTAGTAATCATGTCTTGAGTCATTGCATCCAAATCATATTGTGGCATCCATCCCCATTCTTGGCGTGCACAAGAGTCGTCCATTTTATCTGGCCAACTTTCGGCTATACGTTGCTTCAATGGATCTACATCATATACCATTTCAAATTCGGGCATGTATTTTTTTATATTGGAATAGATTGTCTCAGGATCAAAACTCATTGATGCGATATTGAAAGCATTGCGGTGAATCAATTTAGTAGGATCAGCTTCCATAAGCATAATTGCAGCATTAAGGGCGTCGGGCATATACATCATGTCCATTAGAGTTTCTTCTTTAATAGGACATGTGAATTTTTCGCCTCTAACTGCGTAATAGTAAATATCTACAGCATAGTCGGTAGTACCACCTCCAGGAGGTGTCACGTTTGAGATAATTCCAGGAAATCTAACAGCACGAGTATCTACCCCATATTTATTGTGGTAGTAATCGCTTAATAATTCTGTTGTAACTTTTGTCACTCCATACATTGTGCGAGGACGCTGAATTGTGTCCTGCGGAGTCATTGAGTGAGGAGTGCTTTCACCAAATGAACCTATAGAACTTGGCGTGAAAACTGCACATTTGTTTTCACGAGCCACCTCAAGGATGTTCCATAGACCGTCGATACCAATTTTCCAGGCTAGTTGTGGCTTGGATTCTGCAACAACTGAAAGAAGTGCAGCTAGATTATAGATGGTATCGATTTGATGTTCTTTCACGACAGAAGAAATAAGTTGCCCGTTAGTGACATCGGCAATTGCTGCTGGACCTGAATCTTTTAGAATTCCTTTTGGTTCAGCACCTTGGATATAACCAGCCACAACGTTGTCATTTCCATAGCGATTTCTTAGTTCCATTGTAAGCTCTGAACCAATCTGTCCAGTGGCCCCAATTATCAAAATTTTCTTCATCTTACCGTTTTAAGAGTTAAATTTACTATTGCGACCACAAAGTAAGCACATTTTTTTAAAATTTAATAGCAAAAAGCTATTTGTATTAATTGAAAAATTATTTTCTTTGTATAGTGCAATCAAAAAAAATTAATAACATGTACGGAAAATTTCAGCAACACCTTAAAGACACTCTTCATGAGATTAAAGACGATGGTCTTTACAAAGAAGAACGCTTAATAGAGAGTCCTCAACAAGCAGCAATAACTGTAAAGGGCAAAGAAGTACTTAACTTTTGTGCTAACAATTACTTAGGACTGTCTAATCATCCACGTCTTATCGAAGGAGCGAAGAAAATGATGGACCGTCGAGGCTTTGGCATGTCGTCGGTACGCTTTATTTGTGGAACTCAGGATGTACACAAAGAATTAGAGGCAGCAATATCTGATTACTTCAAAACTGAGGACACGATACTTTACGCTGCATGCTTCGATGCGAATGGTGGTGTTTTTGAACCATTGTTTACAGAGGAAGATGCTATAATCTCAGATGCCTTGAATCATGCTTCAATTATTGACGGTGTGCGTCTATGCAAAGCTAAGCGTTACCGCTATGCTAATGCCGATATGGCAGACTTGGAACGCTGCCTAAAAGAAGCGCAAGCACAGCGTTTCCGTATTGTAGTGACAGATGGCGTATTCTCAATGGATGGCAATGTTGCTCCAATGGATAAGATTTGTGATTTGGCTGAAAAATATGATGCGTTAGTTATGGTGGATGAATCACACTCTGCTGGTGTAGTTGGTGCAACTGGACATGGCGTAAGTGAACTGTGTGGTACCTATGGAAGAGTCGATATCTACACAGGTACTCTAGGCAAATCATTTGGAGGGGCTTTAGGTGGATTTACTACAGGTCGTAAAGAAGTAATTGATTTGTTGCGCCAGCGTAGCCGCCCTTATTTGTTCTCAAACTCTTTAGCTCCAAGTATTATTGGTGCAAGCCTTGAAGTATTTAAGATGTTAAAGGAAAGCAATGAAATTCATGATAAGTTATTAGAAAACGTAAATTACTTCAGAGACAAGATGATGACAGCAGGGTTTGATATAAAGCCTACTCAAAGTGCTATATGCGCAGTTATGCTTTATGATGCTAAGCTATCTCAAATATATGCTTCTAAGATGCTTGATGAGGGTATATATGTAACGGGTTTCTATTATCCTGTAGTTCCTAAGGATCAGGCGCGCATCAGAGTCCAGATTTCTGCAGGTCATAATCGCGAACAGCTTGACAAGTGTATAGCTGCATTTGTTAAAGTAGGCAAAGAACTGGGTGTTTTAAAGTAAAAGAATTATATATACTTTACAATAATGAAGGGATATCCTAAATTTAGGATGTCCCTTCAGCGTTAATTAAATCCTTTTTCATGTTAATTATGGAGTAAAATGCAAACACTAATAGACGGAGCAATATATCTTAAATTATAGAACAGTAGATAGTTAATTAAATATGGAGTAAATAATTTATTGGAGAAACGCATAATTTTTACCAAATGCCATTTTCTTTCGTTTTTAATTTGTTATATATATTTAAATAAAAATATATAAATTTGCGCCACGATGAATGCTACGAGGTTGTATAAGTTAACAGTTATTGTCCCGGTATATAATGAAGAGGACAATATAGGGGCGTTGGAGAAACGTCTTGGCGAATATTTGAAGAGGTCGCTATGGAAATGTTGTGTGCTTTTTGTTAATGATGGTTCTAAGGATAATAGTTTTGAAAAAATCAAAGAAATATGTAGTTCAAATAATGATTTCTATTATATAAGTTTTATGCATAATTGTGGCCTGAGTGCTGCAATAAAAGCTGGAATAGATTTATCAGAATCAGACTATGTAGGATATATTGATGCCGATTTGCAAACAGATCCAGATGACTTCAATTTATTAATTCCATATGCATCAGACTATGGTATGGTTGCCGGTATAAGGGCTGCGCGGAAGGATAAATTTGGGAAGAAGCTCCAGTCAAGATTTGCTAATAGATTTCGCAAGGTTTTTACACATGATGGAGCTACCGACACTGGTTGCCCATTAAAAATACTTAAGACATCTGTGGCAAAGAAAATCCCGTTTTTTACTGGAATGCACCGATTCCTCGCGGCATTAGTGCAACTTCAGAATTGTAAAGTAAAGGAAGTCCCTGTTAGGCACTATCCAAGAACTGCAGGGCTCTCTAAATACCATTTATGGAACCGTCTTATTTCCCCATTCATGGATTGCTTTGCATATTTATGGATGAAAAAACGTTATATAAATTATAGTATAAGAGAAGATAATATTGGTTAAAGCGAAAAGTTAAAGAGTAATCATTTAAGGCTAACGCATGTATATATATGCTATAGGATTTCTGGCGCAATTGTTTTTTTCGGCACGAATTCTAATACAATGGATAATGTCCGAAAAAGCCAAAAAAAATGTTTCACCTGCTATATTCTGGATTCTAAGTGTAGCTGGTGCATATCTCTTATTTATATATGGATGGCTAAGAAATGATTTTGCCATAATATTAGGACAGCTAATTTCATATTATATTTATTTATGGAATTTGAATATTAAGGGATATTGGAAGAAAGTGATTGCTCCATTTAGATGGTTTCTACTTCTTACCCCCTTAGTGATAGTGATATTAGTGGGGCGCGATGTCTCAGTATTTGTAAGCAACTTCTTTCATAATAGTGAAATACCAGTGTACATATTGCTTTACGGATCTGCCGGGCAGATAATTTTCACATTGAGGTTTGTATATCAATGGATTTATTCCAAAAAAAGAAATGAATCCCTTCTCCCTATTGGTTTTTGGATAATAAGTCTAGTAGGCTCTGCAATTATAGTTTCATATGCGGCATATAGATTAGACCCAGTGCTTCTTCTTGGACAATCGATTGGCATAATATCATATACAAGAAATTTGATGATTGGGTGTAAACATCGCAAAAAAGATGAAACGCCAGTAATAAAAGTTTGTGACTAATATGAAATATTGGAAGTACATATTGATTTTGTTAGCGTTTATCCCAATGTTGTTGTTTAGGGACTATACGCCTTCCAATGAGTTACGATATCTCGTAATTGCTGATGAAGCTTTGCGTGACGGACACTTTTTTGCGTTTTATAATCAAGGGATTGTTTATGCCGATAAGCCTCCATTATATCTATGGATAATAATGGCCAGCAAAAGTATATTCGGAGTTCATTCTATGCTTTGGTTGGGACTCTTCTCCATTATTCCTGCATTTGTGATCCTATACATAATGAATAAATGGGCACAGAATGAAATGCCGAGAATGGTTAGAGTAACTGCGCAAATGATGCTTATAAGCACAGGTTATTTTCTTGGAGCCATGGCAGTTTTGCGAATGGATATGCTCATGGCAATGTTTATTGTTCTTGCATTATATACCTTCTATAGAATATATCAAGGAGATAAAAGAAAGAAACTTTTATGGTTTTTGCCTTTATATGTGTTTGGAGCATTATTCACCAAAGGTCCATATGGGGTGATGATACCTCTGGCAAGTATATTAGCATTCTTATTGATTGAACATAAAATTAAAAGTGTTGGCAAATATCTTGGATGGCGGTTTTGGGTAATTGTTTTAGGATTAAGTTGTGCTTGGTTTGGATGTGTATATGCCGAAGGAGGAAATACATATTTGAATGATTTGCTATTTAATCAAACAGTTCATAGAGCAGTAAATTCATTTTCACACAGCAAGGGATTCCTTTTCTATTTCACAACTTTCCCATATTGTTTTGCTCCTTGGTCAATACTGTATTTGATTATATTTATAATGGCAATTTATAATAAGATACGTCTTAATACACTTCAGAAATTCTTTGCTGTAACTATAGTCACTACATGGATAATGCTTTCATGTGTAAGTTCTAAGCTTGAAATATATCTTTTGCCTATCTATCCTTTTGTAGTTTTTTTGGCAGTTAGCTTTATTGGAGAAATAGGGCATAGAGCTTGGATAAGAGCAGGAGTGCTTGTCCCAATAGCTATTTATATGCTAGCTTTCCCTGTTGTGATAATACTCCCCATTATTATATCAGTGCCTGAATGGCTATTCTCATGGCCTATATATGCATCTTGTGGCATATTACTTGTTATGGGATGTGGGGCGGCTTTGGAGTTGTTTAGTTCCGAAAATGTGTATAGGAGTATTCAAGTATTGGCAACAGGACTTTTTATGGCTGCAGCCGTAGGTTCATTTATTATCCCCCAGTTAAATAATGATATTGGATATGGTTTATTGGCAGAACAAGGAAAAGAAATGAAAAAGCTTGATTCTACACAGAGATACCTCTCTTATGACGTATCTAGAGCTTCTGGCATGGAGTATTATCTTGGGGAGAATGTTGAAGAAATCACATTAAAGGAGCTAAAGCAACGTGCTGACGGTGGCGAACGTGCCGTGTTGTTTCTAAAAGTATCTGACATAACTAAGAACGACACATTAAATGCGATTGCAGGAGTTAATGAAGGAAAGCGAGTGGGGCGCTATTGTGTATTGATGATAAATAAGAAAAATGGAAATTAAAAAGATACTTATTACTGGTGCTGCTGGATTTATCGGTTATTCTTTGATAAACAGAATAATCTCTGATAATTATGATATTTTAGGAGTCGATAATATTAATGATTACTATAATGTTAATCTCAAATATGCCCGACTTGACGATTTGAATATCGATGCTCACAAATCTAAATTTGGAGAAGTGGTAGTAAGTAGTAAATATTCTAATTTACGTTTCATTAAATTAGATATAACAGATAATAAAGCTGTAGATCGACTTCTTAGCCACGAAAAATTTGATGTGGTAATAAATCTTGCAGCGCAAGCTGGTGTTAGATATTCGATAGAGAATCCTAAGCCATATATAGATACCAATATTGTAGGATATTTCAATCTTTTAAATGCTTCACATTTGAATGACGTTAAACATTTTATATATGCGAGCTCAAGCAGTGTTTATGGATTGGATAATCACTTCCCATATAGTGAAAATGATCAGGTTGACTCACCAGTAAGTCTTTACGGAGCCACTAAAAAGTGTAATGAACTAATTGCACATAGCTATTCCTATCTTTATAAGATGCATACTACTGGGCTTCGCTTTTTCACGGTATATGGTCCTTTCGGACGTCCAGATATGGCACCCATTAAATTTATGAAGGCTATTGATGAAGATAGAACTTTAGATGTTTATAATGAGGGACACTTGCTAAGGGATTTTACATATATAGATGATATTGTAGAGGGTGTAGGAAAAATAATTAAGTCAGATGTGAGTAATCGCAAAGAGATATATAAAATCTATAATATAGGAAATTCTAGCCCGGTGCAATTAATGGACTTTATTCATACGATGGAAAAAATAGTCGGTAAAGAGGCTAAGAAGAACTATCTTGGCATGCAGGATGGTGATATTTATGAAACTTATGCAGATGTGAGCCAGTTAGAACAAGATTTCGGATTTCATCCATCTACTACGTTGTATGATGGTTTGTCTAAGCTCCATGATTGGTTTAAATCATATAAAGCACTATTATAGATTAATCCTTAATCCCTGGTATTCCAAATAGTTTTACCAATTCATCGAAACGGAGTAATGTCCCTTTCCCGTATTGACTTAATTGTTGTCTTACTTTCTCTATTGGCTTAGCAGGGCAAATGTGTGATTTTGAATAGAATTTATCGGCATAGCATACTAGTTTTTCTTCTAATGTTGTGGGCAGCATATCCCTATGAGGAAGTGGTAGATTTTGGTCTATTATTTCATTGCAAGTTAATCCTGATCCAGTGTGATGCTCACATACAAGAGCATGGCGGTGTAGTCCCAGTGAGTCAAGCAATTCTCGTCCTAGATACCCATGGCAAATATAAGGTTTATCCCCGAAACAGAATATTGATGGTGCATTAGTGAGATACATACCAATATCATGCAGCATTGCAGCTTCCTTAACAAAATCTCTATCAATATCAAGAGAAGAATTGTCGGCAAGTTTTTTAGCCAGATTTGCGACTTGGGCACTATGTTGTATCAACAAGCGGCTTGCGTCAGAATTAGGAATGTAATATCGGTTTATGATACTGAGATAATCCATCATCAAATTTTTATTATAAATAATCAAGGACGGTTTTTTTGTGACCGCCCTTGATAGATATTGATTATTTCTTGATTAGTCGATTATAGACACCCAATTATGAGTATCAGGTTCGTCACCAAGTTGTATTGCTCTCAAGTGGTTATAAAGTTGAGTAGTAACAGCGCCTGGAGTACCATCAGTAGTGAATATATATTTCTTGTCTTCGTCAATGTCGTGAATTTCAGAAATTGGAGCGCAAACTGCCGCTGTTCCACATTCTGCTGCTTCTTCCATTTCGGCAAGCTCTTCAATATGAACTGGACGGCACTCAACATTAAGACCCATGTCTGCAGCTATTTGTTGAAGACTCATGTTAGTGATTGAAGGAAGAATTGAACCTGATTTAGGTGTGATATATGATTTACCTTTGATGCAGAAGAAGTTAGCAGGACCACATTCGTCAATATATTTCTTCTCTTTTGGATCTAGATAAAGAACTGCTGAGTAGCCTTCACTATGAGCTCTTTCACCAGCGCTAAGACTTGCTGCGTAGTTGCCACCTACTTTCCAGCGTCCAGTTCCACAAGGAGCTGCGCGGTCATATTCACGATAAACAGCCACTTTTGTAGGCTTGAAACCATCCTTAAAATATGGACCAACTGGAGTAACAAACATAATGAAAGTATAATCTTTAGAAGGTTTTACTCCTACTTGTGCTGTTGTGCCAATTTCTACTGGACGGATATATAGTGATGCTCCACTTCCATAAGGAGGGATAAAGCGTTCGTTAAGTTTTACTACTTTTTTAACCATCTCACAGAATTTATCAATTGGTAGAGGTTCCATCATAATGCCTTCAGCACTACGTTGGATGCGTTTTGCATTTTCTTCCATTCGGAATACTCGGATTTTACCGTCTTTGCCGCGGAAAGCCTTTAGGCCTTCGAATATTTCCTGACCATAGTGCAGGCAAGTAGCAGCCATGTGAATGTTGACATATTCTGAGCTAGAGATTTCTATCTCGCCCCATTTGCCATCCTTAAACTCACAACGTACGTTGTAATCCGTTTTCATATATCCGAATGATATATGAGCCCAATCAATATTCTCTGCTTTTTCCATAATGAAAAATGTTTATTAGAAAAGTTATAGTTTCGGTTAATTTAAAGCGCTACCTTTTGTGTCACATTGCCTATTTTGACAATATATATACCACGGGCGTTGATTTTGAGGGTGGAGGCTCCAGGGCCGATGGTGGCTTGAGAAACTAATTGGCCTAGAATGGTGAAAATCTTTACTTGTACACGGTGTGTAGAACGCACTATTATGCAACCATCTTTACTGAATATCTCCACTCCATCTGATACACGAGGGTCAACAAGACTTGGTGTATTAATATCTGGACTGCCATCGCGCCATTGCATTTGCGCAGAAATTTGACTTGCAAAACTAATACTTGCAAGCAAGATAGCGAATGATATTAAAAAACGTCTCATTTTAAGCCCCCTTTATATTAAATACAAAGATACATGAAATGATAAGAAAGAGAAAGAAAACTTTCTATTTTTTAACTTCCAGAAGTCTTCTCTGGTTTTGGACTTTTTAGTCTTCATCAAAAGGATAGCGGCGCTTTGGATTTCGAGGAAACCATCCTTTACGAACCCTCTCTTGTTGCTCAAAAATTTCGATAATAGTCCAAAATGATGAAAATCCGGCTACGCCCAAAAGCGCAGATGCAAGAATGTTTTCTACTAATATTGAAGCTCCTACGCCTATTATGCCTAGAATTAAAAACATCCACCAGCATCGCGTGCCAAAATAGTATTCGCATTTTATCACAATAGGATGAAATACCCCAATGATTAGAAAGGTGGAGATGCCTATTAATAGGCCAAGCAAGTGATATTGACTTAAAAAATCCATTAATTCATTTTTTGTAAAGATAGTAAAATATTTGGATTTTATTCAATAATGACGCTTATATGCAAAAAGTGCGAAGAGCTCCTTATCGAACTCTTCGCACCCATCTTTTTTATTGAACTAATTTTATTTACGTCCTTGCAAATCGTCGTTTTCAATTGTCTTGTTTGCTTTCTTGACTTGTGCGTTTAGTTTACCAAATCGATATGATATTGAAATATTGAAAGAGCGGGCTAGGTATTTGTTCTCAGAAAATGCTCTTGTATCTCCGTTCACAGTCCAAGAATTCCAATTATTGTATTTGTTGTTGAACGGATTCATTGCGCTTAATCTTACAGTAAGTCTATCTTCTTTTAGGAAAGATTTCATGAGGGTAATGAAGTAGAAATACGAATGTCCCCCATATTGATACAAACTATATACACCACCATCGTTGCGACCCCCTGCTAGAGATAATTTAAGTTTATAAGGCAGAGTTTGTGTTGCATTAGCGTAGAAGTCAAATCCCCAGCGATTAAGTTCTAACCCTAAGTTCTTATTTCTGAAATCAGTATAAAAGGCACTTCCATTAATCATGAAGGATGTCTTTCTTGAAATCTGCCATTGGAGGTAAGTATTTAAATTAACTTTATTTACTTTTCCAATATTTTCGTAAGTACTGTTTATTATATTATCCTTTACGTAACTATATTCTGTTATATCATTATTATTGAACGTATAGTTTAATGAAGAATTAATTGTAATTTTTTGCTTCAGTAATGAATAAGTAAGTGATAATGAGTTGTTGCGAGAGCACTTCAGATTTGGATTACCGTAAGATATTTCAGTAGGTGTTTTGTTCACTGCTGGATTCAAATATAAAATACCAGGACGGTTGATGCGGGTTGCAAAATTTAATTTTAATTGGTTTTGATCATTTATTTGATAACTAAGGCTCACCGTAGGCACAACATCATTTAGATTCATGTGGAAGTTATCCTCAGGTTTGTCAGCATATTTGGCTGACAAATATGAATATTCATAACGTAGTCCAGCTCGTGCTCCCCATCTTTTAGTATTATATGCGTATTCTCCATATGCTGCCGCTACCTGGGTTAGGTGGTTGAAATCAGTTGGTATGGTTTGTCCATTGTTGTATTCTTTAATGGCTTTGCTATCATTATTTCGATTTATGTATTTAACGCCAAATTCCAATTTTTGCTTGTCAGCGATAGGGCGCGTCCAGTCAAATTGGAATGTATGTTCATAGAATTTCAATCTGCTATCGGAATTCATATCTGTGTAAGTTACAGGAAATTGAAATAAATTACTGTATTGTTCTTCCTCGATACGTGTTTGATTAGTGGTGCTTAATAGGTATGAAAAAACTAAAGATTCACCTTTGCGCTTAGTAAGATGTTGGTAGTCGAGTTGACCATTGAAATCAAAATACTGATATTTAGGGCTTGTGAAAAGGAAGTCATAAGAATAAAGGGTATTTCCTTTAGCATCTTTCATATTTAGTGTTTGATTACTTGTAACGTTAAGTTTATAAAAATATCCCCCGAAAGAGAATGTTACAAGATTCAAAGAGTCAATATCATAGCTTGCTTCAATATTACCATAATGGATGTTCCCTGGATTTACTCCGCGAGAATAGCCATAACTCTTGTTGCCGCTTGATACATACTCTGTTTCGTTTGTGTTATAATTCTTTGTCCCGCTTTCTGACATATGATTATATCCATAATTTATAGACGTTGTGAATTTACCGATTTGCGTCATTAAATAAATGTTATCATTTACACCTCTTGAGCTTACACCAAGATTTGCCGTGCCCATTACGCCTTTTATTGAGGAATTTTCCATCATAACAATGTTAAGAATTCCGTTTACACCCTCTGCGTCATATTTGGCTCCAGGTTCTGTGATTACCTCAATCTTTTTAATCATATTGGCAGGAATTGCCTTCAACACATCTTTTGCATTCCCAGAAAGTGTATTGTCTGGTCGCCCGTTCTTATATATCTTGAAGTTACTGCTTCCTTTCACTTTTATATTGTCTTGACCATCCACGGTCACCATTGGTACCTTGCGGAGCATTTCAAGTGCTGTGTTGGTTTTACTTTCTTCGTCACTTTGAACATCATATGTGAGACGATCTATTTGGGATGTAACAAGTGGCTTCTGTGCCGTTACCTCTACTGCGGCGAGGGTAGTTGCACTATTTTTTATTATTAATGTGCCAAAATCTTTTGTCTTAGCATCGTTTGTTAGTTCAAATTTTTTGATAATTGGGCTTTTCCCTACAGAAGTTATTGAAAGACGATATTTCCCAGCCATTGGAAGTTCTTGTTTAAAACGTCCATCTGCATCAGTTACGCCTAGTTTTATAGCTTTAATACTATCTTTTTGATTGTAGATTCTTACGGTTGCATAAGGTTCACTTACTCCAGCTGAATCAGCTACTAACCCTTGCACTTTAAATTGAGCAGTTGCTGTTAGACCTAACATCGCAAAGATCAATACCAGCAATGAAATTTTTCCCATATAAGTTATTTATTTAAACATTCTATTCATTAGACGTAACATGTACTAGAATCGTTGCACAAATTTGTAATTATTTTTACAAAATTCTAATAAATTTAATTAAACGTCTGAACTACAGTGTCGTAATGATTACTTGTTGAACTCATGAACCTCTCATAAATCATCTTTAATATTTTTCGTTTAAAAATCTCATTTCGAATTTAGATAATATGTTATACAAGAATTAAGGACTTATCTCGTAATTTCTCTTATTGTGTATTTAGGAGGATTAACATTTGGGTGGTTGTGTAATTACTTTATTGGAAAAGGTGTGCTTAAAATCGCACAAAGCATTTTCAATATAATATAAAAAAAGAGGATATCCTAATAGGAATATCCTCAAATTTCTTAAAGAAACGTTTCAGAAAATTATTTTCTGATACCTAGCTCTTTCTTAGCAATAATAGCACGGTAACGTTCGATATCAACCTTGATTAGGTAATCAAGAAGGCGACGACGCTTACCTACTAGTTTCTTAAGGGCACGAGCTGTGTTATAATCTTTATGATTTGACTTTAAGTGTTCAGTCAAATGGGAGATACGGATAGAGAATAATGCAATCTGCGCCTCTGGAGACCCAGTATCAGTATTACTTGCTCCGTACGTTCCAAAGATGTCTTTCTTTTTTTCAGAATCTAAATACATTCTTTTAATTATTATAGTTAGTACAATTCGGTGTGCAAAGATACTGATTATTTTTGATTTACAACACTTATCTCATAAAATATTCAAATATATATAAGTGATTTTCCAATAAATCACTACCTTTGCAAGCGAAATAGGTATAATATGCAGAAAATTAGGAATATTGCCATAATCGCTCACGTTGACCACGGCAAAACTACTTTGGTAGATAAAATGTTGCTCGCAGGAAATCTTTTCCGCGACAACCAAAATACAGGTGAATTAATTCTCGACAACAATGATTTGGAGCGGGAAAGAGGTATTACGATTCTTTCCAAGAACGTTTCAATTAATTATAACGGCTATAAAATCAATATTATTGATACTCCAGGGCACAGTGACTTCGGTGGAGAAGTGGAACGTGTTCTTAATATGGCTGATGGTTGTCTTCTTCTTGTAGATGCTTTTGAGGGTCCAATGCCTCAAACTCGTTTCGTATTACAAAAAGCCCTTCAGATTGGTCTAAAGCCAATCGTAGTAATTAATAAAGTCGATAAGCCAAACTGCCGTCCTGATGAAGTTCAGGAAATGGTGTTTGATCTTATGTGTAACTTGGAAGCAACTGAGGAACAGTTAGATTTCCCAACAATATATGGTTCTGCCAAGCAGAATTGGATGAGTACTGATTGGAACAACCCAACAGACAATATCATTCCTCTTCTTGATGCTATTATCGAATACATTCCAGAACCAAAGACTCTTGAAGGTGATGCTCAAATGCTAATTACTTCACTTGACTATTCTTCATATGTTGGTCGTATAGCTATTGGCCGTGTTCACCGTGGAGAAATTCGTGAAAACATGGATGTAGTTCTTTGCAAAAAGGATGGCTCAATGGTTAAGCAACGTATCAAGGAGCTTCACACTTTTGAAGGTATGGGCCGCAAGAAAGTAGCTAGTGTAGCTTCTGGCGATATATGTGCGTTAGTAGGTATTGAGGGATTTGAAATTGGCGATACAGTTGCAGATGCAGCTAATCCAGAACCACTTCCTCGTATAGCTATTGATGAGCCTACAATGTCGATGACGTTTACCATAAACGATTCTCCATTCTTTGGTAAGGATGGTAAATATGTTACTTCGCGTCACATTGCAGACCGTCTTGCTAAGGAACTTGATAAGAACCTTGCATTGAAGGTTCAAAGAACTGATAGAGACGATGCTTGGGTCGTATTTGGACGTGGTGTCCTTCACTTGGCTGTACTTATTGAGACAATGCGTCGCGAGGGATATGAGCTACAAGTAGGCCAGCCTCAGGTAATTATTAAAGAAATAGACGGACAGAAATGTGAGCCGGTTGAGTTACTTTCTATAAATGTACCTGAAGAATATTCAAGTAAGATTATCGATATGGTTACTCGCCGTCGTGGTGATTTAGTATCAATGTCAAATCAAAATGACCGCATACATCTAGAATTTAATATTCCTTCTCGTGGTATTATAGGATTGCGCACAAATGTGCTTACTGGATCTGCTGGTGAAGCTATTATGTCGCACCGTTTCCTTGAATATCAACCTTGGAAGGGCGAAATAGAGCGTAGAACTAATGGCTCTCTTATCGCTATGGAAGCAGGTACTGCTTATGCTTATGCAATCGACAAACTTCAAGATCGCGGACGTTTCTTCATCTTCCCACAAGAAGATGTTTATGCAGGTCAAGTTGTGGGAGAGAATGCAAAGGACAATGATATTGTAGTGAATGTTACTAAGTCAAAGAAACTTACTAATATGCGTGCCTCTGGAGCTGATGATAAAGCTCGTATCATTCCTCCTGTAGTATTCAGCTTGGAAGAAGCTCTTGAATATATCAAAGCTGACGAATATGTAGAAGTTACACCTAATCACCTACGTATGCGTAAGATTATACTTGACGAAACTGAACGCAAGCGTGCTAATAAGAGCTAAACTTGCTCCAAATAATGAATATTAAGTGCGATTCATTAATTTGACGTCGCAATTAAATAAAGAATTCATTTCATAATTTTATTTTTTCTTCGGATGCAATAGATTTCTATTGTGTCCGAAGTTTTTTATATACCTAAGGCAATCGAGCCTCAATTCTTGTTCAACAAAAATATATACCAAGTGTTATAAACAAAAACGCAAATAACACTTTGTATTATGAAGTCATTATTATCTAAAATCGCAATTGTTGCACTTATTATAGCAACAAGTATGAATGTAAATGCTGATTCAAAGAAACAAAATAATAAGTGTGATAATAGGGCTGAAATGTCTTTAGGCCCTGGCCCAGTTACAGCTATTTCTTATAATTATTCCCAGCTACCATCCCAAGTTAGGAATTTTGTTTCTTCAAATTATAGAGGGCAGAAGATTGAAAAGATTACGTTTTTTACTCTTGCAGGAAAATATAAAATTGAGTTTAAGAATGATGCTGAGATAATGCTGAATAAGGATTGTAAAATCTTCGATATTGATGCTGCTAAGAAAGGCTCAATTTCGAAAAATCTTCTTCAAAGAGCATTACCTGATAACGCAGTAAGATTCCTTGTAGATAAAAAATTGATAAATCACGTGGAGGAGTTTAAGTTGATGCGCAATGGTTCTTATAAGATACAAACGGATAAATCCTCATTTTTCGGATTAGATAAAAAAGAACGTACTATCTATTTTGATAGGAATGGTAATAAAGTTATAAACGTTAAGAAAAGACGATAACGACTAGCAACGTCTGATTGATTATTACTGAGCTTTATTATGAAGTTCGTTTAGAAGTTAAGGGATTAGTACCACTCAACTCCATTTGAGGCAGAACTTCTCTTGTCATATTTCAAATCGCTCAAGAGTGATGATTTAACTGCGATATGGAAGTTGTATGATTTATATGGGCCAACTGGTACAAAACTTGCAGACATTGTAAAACAGTGTAAATCACGAGAAATCGAGCAGTTCATGTATGCAATTTTCCCAGTATCGAAATTGTAGCTAGCCGAGAAGTTGAATGACCAGTTTTTGGTAGGGCGCACGTTCCCGGAGAAGCTTAAATTCTGTGTGAACCGTCCATTATATTCCATTTTCTTTTTATTGAAAGTCCCATAGGAATAATTCACAGAATAGTTAAAAGTCAAACTCCACGGGAAGTCCCATTGCGCATATCCATCCGGGTTAAGTGTATAATCGGCTTTTTTCGTATTTTTAGACTTGTCAGTGCTCTCCTCATCATCTTGCTTGGTGGCCTCAGGTTTTGGCAAGTTTGGATTCGGATTATCTTCTTTACTATTCTCGTCAGTTTTCTTTTTCTTCTTGAATGTGTCGTTGTTGAGTGTATAAGAAAAAGATGTACCAGTACTTGAAAGTTTGCCTAGACCTTTGCCTGCTTCAAGACGAGTGGTGTTTACACGCACAGGGTTACCCGCCGAATTAAGTTTATAGGTATATACATCCCATGTTGCATTAAGATTTAAATTGAAATTCTTCATCAAACGCAATAATATTGACGTGTTGATGTTGCTCCATCGCATTGAATCGGCTGCAAAGTTATATGATTGGCTTACAGTAAAATTCTCAATCAGAGATATTTTCTTTTCTCCAATACTATCTTGGTCGCTTTTAACTTTCATCTCAAGGTTGTTGGCAAGAGAGAAGCTAACTATTCCATTTTTGCCTTGCGGAGCAGTTCCAAAAATTCCATGAGAGAAATAAGAATATTTCTTTCTTACTATTTCACCATTAGGGTCGCTATAAGCATAGGTGCCATAATATCCCCACCCTGGGGTACTGAAGTCTGGTGCTGCCGAGAATGAAACGGTTGGGGTCATGACATGGCGTATCATTTTCACCTTATCACCCAAGAATTTCATCGGACGGAAGAACCCGTATACTTTTGTATCGAAAGATATAGCTCCAGAGAAGTCAAATACATTATAGAAGTTGTAGGTAGTATCTTGTACTTCAGCAGATGATGCTGGATCCCACATTCTTCTAATTTTCGAGGTGTACATACGGTCATTAAGTGTAATGCTCGGTGTTAGGTTGATGTATTTGAATATATTGAATGTTGCAGAGACAGGCAGTGTGTGTCGCATACCGTTACGCCAGTCTTTAACAAGACTCTTCTTGAAGAATTGGTCTTGATTTGCCGTTAATTGGTTTTGAAGATAGCCTGTGTATGACAATTTTATCTTTTCATACCATTTCTCATCACCAACGGCTCTTTTACGCTTAAATGGAGCAATCTGAGCAAGTGTAAGAGTGATATTAGGGAAAGATACTGTCAATGTTGAGTCGGCTGTACGTTGTGATATATTTGCCGTTGTCGATAAACTCCATTTAGAATTTGGAAAACGATAAGTCATATTCACCGTGCTACTCTTAGTATTCTCAGTGAAATTGCTGTTGTAATAACTATTTAAGTCGTTACGAGTATATCCGCTTGTAGAGAAGTTTACGCTTGCTGAGAAGGTCATATTAGGATTGGCCTTTGCATCTTGCGAGTGAGTCCATGCCACACGGAAGTTTTTCTGTTTAGAGTAATCAGCCTCGCCTTTATCCCCAGTAATTGTAGTGATAAAACTTATATTAAAATTACCAGAGAATTTGTAGCGCTTATTGTATGTGGATTGTGCTGTGAGTCCCCAAGAACCGCGGGTGTATATTTCTCCAGTTAGTGCCATGTCCACATTGTCATTTATTGCAAAATAGTAACCTCCGTCGCGAAGATAGAATCCTCGATTATAGTCTTCTCCAAATGTAGGCATTATAATACCTGAGGCATATTTTGTGCTAAAAGGAAAATAACCGAATGGAACTGCTATGGGGAGCGGCACACCCGCTAGCACCATATATGCAGGGCCAGTAACAATATTTTTTTTCGGTTTCACCTTACCCTTTGTAAGCTGAAGGTAGAAGTGAGGACATTCGTGATCGTCACAAGTGGTGTATCTACCATTTTGAATGTAATACTCGTCATTAGGCATTTTCTTTGTTGCGCCCCCGGTTAGATAGCCTTCTCCCTGCTGAGTGATAACATCTGTGATAAAACCTTTTTTAGACTTGAAATTATATTTCATCGTCTTTGACTCGTATTCTCCACTAGGATCTTTGAATATAGGTTTTCCTTCAAGTTCTCCAACGCTATCAAGACGTCCCACAGCATCGACAGTGCTCGTATTCATATCCATTTGGATATTCATGGCAGAAAGATCAATGTCGCCATATTTAATCTTGCTGTCGCCGTACATACGTGCATCATTCTTGCCATAGAGAATTACTGAGTCCTTGGCTTGAAATTCCACTACATTGTCCAAATCCACCATTTGATGTTTGAACTTTGAAACAGTATCTTGGCGATGTATAGAATCGAGTTTGGTTAGAGCTGTGGAGTCGGTTTCTTTCTTTAAAGAATCAGCAATAGACTTAACAGAATCAAGAATATCTTTATTGATATTGATAACAGGAGCTACTACATCAGTAGTGTGCCGAAGCTTTCCTTTCTGGGAATTGCCTCGGATTTCTAAATTCGATTGCCCGTTTTGTTTATTTATAGCTAGAGCATCATGCGATAATGAAGCAATAAAGCAAAGTATAGCTGTAGCAATAAACGCAACTATGTATATATGAGTATGTCTCAATTGATGTACTATCAAAAATTGTACAAAAATACATAATTAGGTTCATATCTGCGTAAGATATCGCAGAATTTCATCTTTCCAATAAGCATAAAAACATTTAAAATGTCCCTTTCAATCAATCATGCAACCCACGATTTTATAAAAAAGGATATAAAAAAAGCGAGAGAGTAAACTCTCCCCCTTTAAATGTTTTCACAACGGATAAAATCCTTTTTGTGATTTGCTTCAAAATTGTAATGCCAAATTTAGAATTTATATATGATAAGTGCAAATAATTTGCATAAAATTATTATGTTTACAAAAAAATAGATAATATCATGAAATATAATTTAGGATTAGATTTAGGATCAGGTAGTATTGGATGGGCTATAATATCAAAGGATGAAGCCACTAAAGAAATTAAAATCGTTGATTTAGGATGCAGGATAGTTCCAATAGAGGGCCCGGATATAACCAAATTCAATCAAGGTCAAGCTTATACGAAGAATGCCGAAAGGACAATAAAACGTACAATAAGGAAAGGATATTTTAGATTTAAAATGAGGCGTGATAGATTAACGCAGCTCTTAAGAAAATTAAATATGCTTCCCGATGAAGATTTGATAAAGTTGCCACAATTAAAATTATGGGAACTTCGATCTAAATCTGTAAAAGAAAAAATTTCGCTACAAGAACTTGGCAGAGTCCTTTATCATCTAAACCAAAAACGTGGATATAAGGCATCAAAATCAGATTTATCTAACTCTGATAAAAAGATAGGCGAATACGTGAAATCTATTAAAAATAGGTATGACTTATTGCATGAGAGGAATGAAACTATAGGAGAATATTTTTATAGTAAATTGAAAGAAAATGAGTATTTCAGGTGTAAGGATAATATTTTCCCTCGTGCAGCTTATTTGGAAGAATTTGATGCGATAATGAATTGCCAAAGGAAATTTTATCCAGAGATTCTGACACAGGAAGTATTTGGCACCTTCAGAAATGAAATAATTTATTATCAAAGGAATTTGAAATCCTGCAAGCATTTAGTTTCAATATGTGAATTTGAAAAGAAAGAATATATAAACAAATATAATGGAGAAATTGTAATTTCAGGGCCTAAAGTGGCTCCAAAAAGTTCTCCCATATATCAAGTATGTAAACTTTGGGAATCAATTAATAATATTATACTAAAGAATAAAACAAACGCTAGTTATAATATATCTCTAGAATATAAAAAAGATATTTTTGATTTTTTGCAAACGCATGAAAGTCTAAAAGTAAATGATCTATATAAAATTCTTGGGATAAAAAAGAACGAAGGTTGGTGGGGTGGTAAAGCAATAGGTAAAGGTATAAAAGGGAATACTACTCTTTTACAAATATCAAATGCCCTATGTAATAAATATCCTGAATTGTTGAGATATGATCTAACTATTGATAGCACATCATGCTATGACCGTGAAACTGGTGAAGTCTATGATGTTATTTCACCGAGTTGTGAAGAAGAACCTCTTAATCAACTATGGCATACTCTATACTCAATTAGCGAGAAAGATGAGCTTGAAAACGTGCTAAGAAAAAAGTTCGGAATAAAGGAAGATTATATATTAAATAATTTATTTGCATTAGATTTTGTGAAAGCAGGATATGGAAATAAATCTACCAAATGCATTAGGCGCATATTGCCATATTTGCAATTGGGGTCGAATTATTCTGATGCTTGTGCTAAAGCTGGATTTAGACACAGTGAAAGTTTGACAAGTGAGGAAAATCTCAGCCGTATATTGTCTGATAGATTAGAGTATATACAGAAAAACTCTTTGAGGCAGCCAATTGTAGAGAAGATATTAAATCAATTGGTAAATGTAGTCAATGCCTTGATGGAGAAGTATGGTCAGTTTGATGAAATTAGAGTTGAGTTAGCAAGGGAGTTGAAGCAAAGTCGAGAGGAGAGAAAATTGACATTTAAAGAAATGAATAAGAATCAAAAACAAAATGATGAGTTCGCAAAATTAATCCAGGAAGATGAGAAATTAACTCCGACTCGAACAAGAATCCAGAAGTATAAATTATATAGAGAAAGTGGTTATAAATGTATGTATTGCGGGGCGCAATTATCACTTCATGATTTTCTCCAAGGATTTGATGCTGAAGTTGAACACATAATACCAAAAACTCTTTTGTTTGACGATAGTTTTTCAAATAAAGTGTGCTCATGTAGGAAATGTAATCAGGAAAAGAACGACCGAACTGCATACGATTTTATGAAATCAAAAGGAGATGTAATTTTTGATGATTATATTAGACGGGTTAATGAATTGTTCAAAATAGGTAAAATTACTAAGCCTAAGTTTGAAAGACTTATGACTCCAAAAGATAAAATACCAACAGATTTTATCAATCGACAGTTGAGAGAAAGCCAATATATATCTAGAAAAGCCATGGAGCTTCTACGTGGCGTGTGTAGAAATGTATATGCAACTAGTGGCAGTGTTACAGATTTCTTAAGACACACGTGGGGATGGGATAATGTCTTGCATAGTCTTAACTTTGATAGATATAAAGCTGGTGGACTAACCGAAGTTGTAGAAGTTAACCATAATGGATGTAAATATCAAGAAGAAAGAATTATTGCTTGGAGCAAACGCTTAGATCATCGTCACCATGCAATAGATGCGTTAGTTATAGCTTGTACTACTCAAGGATATATCCAAAGAATTAATAATCTAAGTACTTTAAAGGATAATGAATTTAAATCATTGGAATACCAAAGTGATGATCAAAAGCAAAGGCATTCATCTTTAGAAAAATATATTTTATCGATGCCCCATTTTACAACTGCAGAGGTTAGCTCCGCTGTTTCAAGAATATTAATATCTTTAAAGCCAGGGAAGAAAGTTGTGACAAAAGGGAAACGTTATATCTTTAAAGGTGGCAAGAGAAAACTCGTACAGGAAAATATACTTATACCCAGAGGGGCTTTATGCAATGAAACTATTTATGGTAGGATAAAGCGATATAAAAAGAATAAATCAAATGTTAATTTTGAGGATAAATATGTTACAAAATATCAATTAGCCGAAATCGATAGAAAAAAAATAGATTCAGTGATAGATTCTAAAGTGAAGAAGATTATAGAGAACAGACTAAAAGAATATGGATATGATGTTCATAAAGCATATGCCGAGCCTTTATATTATGATGATGTCCACAAACAACCTATAAAGAGCGTAAGATGCATTACTGGGCTATCTGCAGTTGTACCTCTTAGGTATAATGATAATGGCGAACCAATATCATTTGTAAAGCCTGATAATAATCATCATATTGCTTTTTATATTGATGAAGATGGTAACTATCAAGAGCATGTTGTTACATTTTGGGAAGCTGTGGAAAGAAGAAAATATGGAATGCCCTCTATTATTGATAATCCACAAAGATTGTGGGATGAAATTCAACAGTCGGATATCATATATCCAGATCCATTTTTAATCAGTCTGCCAGACCAAAAATGGTCTTTTAAAATGTCGTTGCAACAGAATGAAATGTTTGTTCTTGGATTAAGTGAAGATGAGTTTAAGGATGCAATTAAAACGAATGATCTGAGTACCTTAAGCTCCCATTTATATAAAGTACAGAATATTTCGAATAAAACTTATCGTTTTAATCTTCATACACAAACTCAGTTTGACCTTTACCAGGCTGGTAAACCAGATAAGAGATATTATAATTTCTCAAGTATTAAATCATTGTTTGGCATGAATCCACATAAGGTTAGGATTAATGTTCTGGGTGAGATAAAAGATTCCTGATGATTAAAAGAACACTATATTTTGGAAATCCGGCATATTTAAGTTTACGCAATTCCCAACTTGTAGTGAAACTACCAGAAGTTGAGAAAAATGGAACAATAAGTGTGATCTTTAAGAAAAATGCCGAGCGTACTATCCCTATTGAAGATATAGGAATAGTAGTTCTTGACAATAAACAAATTACAATAACGCAAGGCCTTCTTGAATTTTTATTGGAAAATAATTGTGCTGTATTAAGTTGTGATAGTTCTAGATTACCAGTTGGTATGTTTCTACCTCTATGCGGACATTCGGTGCAATGCGAAAGATTTAGAAAGCAAATAGGTATGTCCTTGCCTTTAAAGAAACAACTCTGGCAGCAAACAATACAAATGAAAATTGCTAATCAAGCAGCCGTACTGAAAAAATATAGAGGAATGAAAACTGGTAATATGGATGCATGGGTTAATGAAGTTAAAAGTGATGATGCTAATAATCTTGAGGCTAGGGCTGCAGTATATTATTGGAAAAATGTATTTCAATCTATTCCAGATTTTATCCGAGATAGAGATGGCGATTCGCCAAACCCAATACTGAATTATGGTTATGCGATATTAAGAGCAATTGTTGCAAGGAGTTTGGTATGTACTGGACTCCTTCCTACATTTGGGATCCATCATCATAATAAATATAATGCGTATTGCTTAGCTGATGATATTATGGAGCCATATCGACCAATTGTTGATGAAATGGTTATTGGTATTGTTATTAGAGAAGGGGTTAGCATTGGTTTATCGCAAGAGGTTAAAGTTGAACTTCTTTCATTGCCTGTTAAGGAAGTTAAAATTGATGGTAAAAGAAGTCCATTGATAGTTGCAATAAATATTACCACTACATCACTCTATAAATGTATTACAGGTGAACTTAGAAGAATAATTTATCCAGTATTATAGATTTTTAAATGGATAGATTTAGCGAATATAGAATTATGTGGATTCTTGTATTTTTTGATCTTCCTACTGAAACGAAGCGTGACCGAAAACTCTACTCACAATTCAGAAAAAGTTTGCTTCAAGATGGATTTACAATGTTTCAATTCTCAATTTATTTGAGACATTGCCCAAGTAGAGAGAATGCGGATGTCCATATAAAGCGTGTGAAGGCAATTTTGCCACCTGCAGGAGAAGTGGGAATTTTATGTATCACTGATAAACAATTTGGACTTATGGAAATATTCAGTGTCGCGAAAATAAAAGCTAAAGAAAAGCCGATTCAACAATTAGAACTTTTTTAGAATAAAATAAATCCCGTCTTGTAGCGGGATTTATTTTAAAATACAACTAAATTTTAAATCCTAATCATTGTGATAAGTATCTAATACACAATTAATTATTAAGAATCTGCTGTATGATTAAATACAAAAATACAATTTTGAAAGCAAATCACAA
>MTLE01004793.1_pt1 | contig 24909 bp, 21 predicted proteins | sample 1982461 | NCBI WGS metagenome assembly MTLE01 (sample SAMN05712605, study PRJNA340218) | biofilm metagenome | isolation source: sample SPL anode biofilm adapted to -200 mV | place: USA | collected 2012-02-03
CCCGCCGTTGCCCGCTCAATAAACGCCGTCCGGGCCTCCGATGAAGGCTGCTCCAGCGCCTCCAGGAAGATTTCGCGTTCCCGGTTTATGTGACTCCTTTCTGGCATTAAGTTGACGTAACAAGCGTTGAAGCCAGGAAAAGATCGCCAACTATTTTAAATTTATTCCGTGGACGAACGCTGTCGGCGGATTTGCCGTTTCAACCAGGCTTTGGCGTAAGCCCAAGTGCGATCCACACTTCGCGCCGAAAGTCCCAGCGTTTCAGCCGCTTCATCCCGGTTCATCCCCATAAAATAGCGCAACTTGACCAATTCGGCTGCGGTGGGGTCCTCCTTGGCCAAAAGATCAAGCGCTTCATCGACGACGAGCAGTTCCTCCGGGGGCGCCTCTTGAACCCAATGGTATTCCTCTAATTCCACTCGCAGGGCCCCGCTACCCCGTTTCGCGGCGTTCTTTCGGCGAGCCGAATCCACCAGAATGCGCCGCATGGCTTCGGCTGCAGCCGAAAAAAAGTGGGCTCGATTCTCGAAATGAGCGTCCCCTTCGCCGACGAGCCTTATCCAGGCTTCATGGACTAGGGCGGTGGGTTGCAGGGTATGCCCCGGGGTTTCACCCGCCATTTTTTGGGCCGCAATCCGCTTCAACTCGGTGTAAACCAGCGCCAGCAACTGCTCCGCGCCTTGCTGCTGGCCATCCCTAACCGCGCGCAGGATTTCGGTCACTTCGGACATGCTCTCTTCCTTAGCGTTAAATGGCGTCAGAGTAAAGATGGGGTTGAAGATTCCCATCGTTTATCAGTGCCAGCGGAAAACGCGCAGGATTAGCACTCAACGCACACCATCGCTGCCCGCCAGTCAGTTTTAGCGCAGCGAGTCTCCGGCCGGAATAAAAATTACCACAGCTCGACCGTATCCCACAAATGGGAGCTGCGATAAGTGAGCATTCGACCCATATCTTTCCAGGTATGGCAGCAGACGTATTATTTAGCCCCGAAAACACAGCCTGCTTTTGGCGCTTGCAAGAGTGTATAGCTGCCTTCCAACCGTCCGAGCCTCCGCCTGAAAAATTCAAAGATTCGGAGTGCGTAATTTTGAAATTAGACGCTTCGACAAAGGAGGGGCGTTTGTTTGCTGAGGATTTATGAAGTTCCAAGGAAAAACAGTATTATCAGTCAAGCTCAGTTCAGAGCCGGTCCTAGTTTGCGATGAGCTTGACTCGGACTTCCGTCATAATTTCCGTATCACTCACTACGCCGCGGTTTCGCCATAAAAAACTCATCGAAACCACCCCGGAAGATTTTCTGAATGCACTAAAGGCTGGCGGTGTTTTTACCCCCGCCTTTTTTCGGTGTGTGCATAATTGGGCATTAGGCCTCGGCTGGCTTCCATGGCCGATCCTGCCCCACAAGCTTTGGCCTGACATGAAAGCCCGCAAAAAGCGTGGGATTGCGGCCAATGAACATCAAACCATAATCACGTCTGAGAAAAGTGAGGAAAGCCGCACCAGCGGGAAAGATCACTCGGCGGCTTGGGTGCATTGAGTGTAAACTATTTGTGCTGAGTTATATAAGCACTCAGTGTCGAGCTGTCTGTCGCGCGCCCATAAGGCGCCGGGGTGTGTCTCATTGTTGAACATATTTGTCTCAATAATGTACAGACGCAGGCCTTAGAATTGTATAAATTTGTCAGCGTGACCTGGTTTCCGCGCGTTTGGCATTAGTCATGGGTGGTTGATCAAAAGTTAAGGAGGATCATCAGGGAGTCTGAAGCTAGCCGTGATAGAGCGCGGAAAATTAAGAACAGTAAAACCATCACAACGAAATACTAGAAAGGCAACAATATGCGTATACTGCCGTTAGGAATCACAGCAGCGGTTTTAGTTCAAGCTTCGTCCGCCATGGCTTCAATTTTTGTGGGAGGCTACGGATTTGCGGACAATGCGTTTGCGGACAATCTGATTTCATCTACGGGTGATTTCACCTATAGCGGGGCGACTTTGGAATCTTCTGTCGTGGGTAGCAATGTCGATGACTATGCGTATTCCTGGAGTCAGGACGCTTCTTTGACGTTGAAGTTCGTGGATAACAAGCCCTTCAACGGTTACGGCTATGACTTGGCCATTTTTGAGCTGGGTGTTCCCGATACGTTCAAGATCTCTCTGAAAGTTGGCGAAACCACCATTAACTATACCACGGTTGATACGGGGTATTCGGCGGGCGGTTACAACCTAAACGTCGCTTTGATTGATTTGTCTGATTTCGGTGTGGAACCGGGATCCAAAATCGGCAGAATCATTCTTGGCATGGATTACACCGATGGCAGCACCGTGCCCAGCTTGGCTGCAGTGGGCGCGCTGAATTCCTGCACCTGTCCCGTGCCTGAACCTTCCACCTATGTGGCCGGTTTGAGCGCTTTGGGCATGCTGGGCATGATGCTTCGCCGCAATCGCCAGTAAGCGAGTTGCAGTTTGAATTTTACCTTTCGTTGGGCCGCTCCTTTTGGGGCGGCCTTTTTCGTCCTCAGGCGCCGCGATGCGCCATGGCTGATGCTTCAATTTGGGGAGTCAATATGTGCCAATCGCCAAGGTTTTGAAACGACCCGCGGCTCTTGGAGCAGAGTTTTCCATTTCGCTAGCGGTTGATCCCAATAAGGTGGCGGGTATTCCCCGTACACGGTTCCCCAGGTCCACGTTTCGCCCTCACTCGTCAAGACCACTCCTCGGTCGTCGCCTCCTGCGGCAAAAGCCACAATGGTTTGGGGCAAATTGACCAGGGTGAATTTCCTTAGCTGGTATTCGGATTCGGCTTTCCCAACCCGCCGCACAGATGCATCCAAAGCCCAAAAAGATCCATCGCGTTTCTGGAGGAGGAGGTAGAATCCACCTGAAGCTTGCCCCGCCACCCAATTTGTTTCGGTGCCTACTTGTGCTGGCTTGAGCAGCTTGGGATCTCCGTGGCCCGGGGCGTATTCGTCCGCCATGCGGCCCCAGCACCAAAGAGTTCCATCGGTTTTAATGGCAAACGCCGTACAAAAACCAAAAACGACTTCGGTCCAATTGGTGTCGGACGAAATCCGGGTGGGGACTTTAAATACGGGGCCCATGAGGTCGCCACTAATGTCCCCCCAATACCATAAGCTGCCATCGGATTGTTGAGCGACGTTATGACGATTATTGGCCCAGATTCGGGACCAGTTGGTGCCATTGCCGATTTGCATTGCTTCGGCAAAAAATTTGTTAGTGGCTTCCAGTCCGATCAATCCTGGCCCCACATTTTGGCCCCAAACCCACAATGTGCCGTCCTTTTTCAAGGCCAAGCTGTGAGTGCCGCCCACCGCGATTTGCCGCCAGTCGTTCCCCTCGAACAAAGGCACTGGTGCCGGTTGATTCTTGGCGGTGATGCCATCGCCCAGTTGGTGTGACAAGTTACCGCCCCAGCCCCAAAGCGAGCCGTCGTTTTTAAGGGCCAAACAATGGGAATAACTGGCGGCAATATCCACCCAATCTTGATCCTTGCCGATTTGGCGCAAGGAAACGGTGTTGCGCAATTTCGGGTTGTTCAAGCCCAAGACATGCCAGCCCAAATCCTCATCGCCCCAACTCCACAAACTGCCATCGGAAGCGAGTAATAAGCCGTTGTGGTGGCCATAGACAATCTTCGGTTTTGTCGCCCCGGTGGGTAAATTATAACTTCCGGTTTGCGGGGGAGGGGTGTGGTAATGATGATAAACCGCGGTGGTAGTGGCGGCGGTTGTGGCCAGCAAGACGGCGCTGGCGGTGGCCGCGATTTTGGTTTTGGTCCAGGCCATAATTTTTAAAACGCTTTTGACGAGGGTTAAGGTGGAGATGCTGGTGGCGGCACTTTGCGTGACGGCGGCGGCAACCACGCTTTGCGATAAGGCCACCGGCGCGGCTTGCAGGGCGTTAACGGTGATCGCCAGGCCAATTGCGGCCGTGCTGGCGCTCACGCCACGGCGGGTGAAATATTGGCGCAACTTGTCCAATGCCCGATTCACGCGCATCTTGGCGGCATCTTCGCTGGTGCCCAGGGTGGCCCCTACTTCGCGCAAAGGCTGGTTGCGAAAGAACCGCAGCACGATGGCGTCGCGGTCCGCCGCGCCGAGTTTTGCCAAGGCATCGTCCAAGAGCGGGGCGATTTGCCGCCAGGTTGCAGGGTCGGGTTCGTTCAAAGGCGCTTGCATGGCGGCCTCCTGTTCGCGTTTCAGCCGGCGGATTTCCGCGCGCCGATAATTGGCGGCAGTCAAACGAGTGGTGTGATGAAGCCAGCCAGGAAGGATCGTGCGCGGGCCCATTGAGCGAGCTTTGCGCGCCAGGACAATGAAAACCGCTTGGGTGACCTCTTCCGCCGCGTCCGGTTTGCCCAGATAGCGCAAGGCGGTGGAATAGACGAGGCTTAGATGCCGCTCTACCAGCGTGGCAAACGCCGTTTCCGAGGCCGTCTCCGCAAAATCCCGCAATAATGAGTGGTCATCCGTTTCAGCCATCACTTATCCATGTCCGCAAATCGGGAAAAGGAACAGAAATATTCGGATTAAACGGGAACGAGATTCACTCGTTGCGGATATAGAGTGGCAAAAGCGGCATCCAAGGTAGTAACTTTGCCCTGGTGGCGTGAGGCTAGTTCGGCTAGCCAAGCGTCGGTAACTTGCCTAGGGCCGGTTAGCAAATGATGGGGCACGTCCAAATAACTGAAGCTATCCTCCCAGTATTCATGGGAAGGGTGGTTGACGACGGCCCGAAGGGTGGCCCAGGCGGCGTGAGCCGAACCGTCAATGGCCATTTGCATATGCAATCGCAGAAGCGTGCCTTGAGTCACTTGGCAAGTAGCGAAAGGGCCGGATCGGTTTTCAAACCAAGCGCGGCAGCGGTGGTGATGCACATGGTTTTTTAAAACCAGAGCAACCAGTACATTGCCGTCCAGCAGTTCCGTCATACGCTCCAATGGCGAAGGGTTTCGGCGGCTTCCACTTGGTCTACCTCTGCTGCGGTAACCACCTGTTTGCATTCCACCACGGGCAGGCCGGGTTTGGCTTTTGATCCCGAGGGCTTTAGTCGATGAGGCTCGTTTAGGCGACGCAATAGTTTGTTGACCGCCACGCTGATGGAACAGTCTTCAGCAATAGCCAACGCCTTAGCCATCCGGTGCAGATCGTCATCTAAATTAATCGTGAGCCGCATACGGGAAATATGGTGCGTTGGTGCATTGGTGTCAAGGTTGCACCGTTTAGTATTTGCCGGCCAGAGGGGCAGCGGTAATTTGCTTTCGTGATGCCGACACCCAAACAAGTGTTAAGCGAGTGGGCTCGGGCGTTTGACCGCCATGAAGTTGAGGCCCTCGTTTCCTTATATCATGAAAATGCCGTCAATTTGCAGGTGGCCTTGGGCGAACCCGTCCAGGGGAAAGCCGCATTGCGGGCGAGTTTTGTGGAATATTTCCGGGCATTTCCGGATAGCTACACGCATGTCGAAAACCTTTTCGAGGATGGCGAATGGGCTATTTGGGAATGGAATGGCGGGGGCACGTTCCTGGGTGAGTTCGCGGGGCATCCGCCTACGGGAAAACCATACACCCTGCGCGGTTGCGGCTTTTTCCAAATTATCGCCGGGAAAATTCTTTTCCAACGTGGTTACTGGGATAAAGCCACTTGGTTTGGCCAAATTGGCTTGCCCCTTATTTGAACACGTTGCCGGATTCCCGGATTATTTGGACGCGTTGCCGCACTGCGGGCAAAATTTCTCGCCGTTGAGCTTGGTGCCGCAATTGGAACAGAAAGTGGTTTTCGGGGCTGCCTGAGCCATGGGGGCGCCGCAAGAGGGGCAGAATTTGGCGCCGGGTTCGGTTTTCTCCCCGCATTTTTGGCAGGAATGGATTTGCTTGGGTTTGCTCAGATCCATGCCCTTCGTATAATTCTGCTCGCGGGTTTTGGTGGCGATTTGCTCCGCGGTGGCCAGCGCTTGTTGCGCGGCCAATTCTTCTTCCGAATCCGGGGCGCAGCCTTCGCACAATCCCACCTTGGCATTCCAACAGATTTCGGCGCAGACCCATTTGCCGCAGCGGGTGCATTGGCGGAAGTGCTTGCGGCCTTCCTCCACCGCTTTTTTCAACGCTTCATCGTGACCTTTGCCGCCCACCGCTTTCTGGATTTGATAGGCGCTATCTCCGACCTTGCCAAAAATTCCACCGAGCAGCCCGCCCGCCGCATGCAAAAAACTGGCCGCCGCGCCGGTGGTGGAGGTTTGAAATTCAGATAGGTACCCATTCTGGCATTTGTCGCAGTAAAATTTGAACTGATAGCCCTTGTCGGTCGACATGTCGTCGTAGTTGGCAACAAATTGGATCATAACGTTTTTTCCCCTTACGGTCCCTTTTTCCATAACGGAAAATGGCCGTATATACCAGCAAAATGCGTCTTCTCTACCCGGCGGGCGGGATTTGTGTGGTACTATTCAAGCAGGACCTATGTGAGTTCGTCAGTATTTACCTTGATAGCTATACCGCTCAAGGCCTGGTAATTGGATTTGCTGCCGGCTTGAGATATGCCGATTTATCCCGAAGTCGAAGGGGTGATGTATCTAGCAGATAATGAATAAGTTAGATCATATTTGTAGGAATTGGTATAAACCTCGACTCAACAAGTGAAATGGGGCATTATTTGTAACACATTGGTTCGCTGGAGGTTCGGGGATGAAGAAAAAAAGGTGGTTTCAGTCTAATCCAGTGACGGTCGATGCTAGAGTGCCCTAGGCACAAACAGACACGCCTCTCTCTAGGGGCGGGAAAGTAGAGTAATGAAAACTATCTTAATCGGTTGGTCGAGCCTGGTAATGCTGGCCGCCCAGTTGTGGGCCGCAGATATCGGCGCGGTAAATGAGGTGTTGAAGCTTCAAAAAGCCGGAATCCCCGAGGACGTCATCTTGGCCTATATCCGCAATCATCCGGTGAATTACGCCTTGTCGGCCGATGATCTCATTTCCCTCAAAAGCCAAGGGTTAACCAGTGATGAGCTTAATGCCATGTTGGAGGCCTCCAGCGCGGCTCGCGCGGCCACTCCCGCGCCGGAGCCAGCTCCCGCCACTGCCCCGGCACCCGCGCCTGCCGCCAACCCGAACGTGCTGAGCCCAGCTACGCCGGTTGCTTCGACTCCCGTAGCCGCTCCGGCCACCGTGGTCACCGCCCCCGCCCCGGCCACAGTCGTGGTGACGCCTTCGCCGCAAACGGTGTATTTCTATCAAGAGCTGACCCCTTATGGCCGTTGGATTATGGGGGATGACGGCCAATGGTATTGGCAACCGACGGTGGTCATGACCACTCCCACCTGGCGGCCCTATTGGGACAACGGTTACTGGGTCAACACCGACGTAGGATGGTACTGGGCATCGGACTATCCCTGGGGCGCGGTCACGTTCCATTATGGCCGCTGGCATATGCATCCGCGGCACGGCTGGATCTGGATGCCAGGCCGCGAATGGGGTCCCGCGTGGGTCGTATGGCGTGGTGGCGATACTTATTGCGGCTGGGCCCCCTTGCCTCCGCATGCCAGATTCGATGTATACTCCGGCCGATATTATTATCATGACCGGATAGTGGCCGCCAACTTTGAGTTTGGCCTAAGCTTTGGCCATTTCAATTTCTGCTACATGCGGGAAATGGGCGAACGTCACCGCATGCGTTTCTATCGCGAGCACGAGGTGCGCACCATTTACAACCACACCACCATTATCAATAATTACACGGTGATCAACCGTCCGGGCCGTCATGACCACTGCGTGGTGAACCGGGGCATCGATCCCGGCCGCATCTCCGATCACGGCGGCAAACCGCCCGAGAGAATTCGCATCGACGACCGCCCGGGAAATCCCGGCAAGCCGGACAGTGACCGGATTGATCATCGCAACAAGACGCTCGCGGTGTACCGGCCGGAAGTGCCTGAGATTCGCAACCCGGGCCGCGGTTCTGGTGGCGGAGGCGTCAATAACCCGCGCCTGCCGGGAGGAAATTCTGGCGGCGGCTCGCCCAATAATCCGGTCGTTAACAATCCCTCGAAGGAGATGCGGCAACCGGTTTTGGGACAATCTGGTGGCGGCGGGCGGGTTAGCACTCCTACCACGCCCCAAGCGGCGCCTAGTGGCCGCAATTTCCCGATGACCAGCCATCCGTCTAGCACCGTGGCAACTCCGCCTCCAGCGGCCAGCGCTCCGGTGCGCAACGCGGCCCCAATCGGCGGGATGAGCCCCAATCGTTCTACGGTGCAACCGAGAACAACCATGTCAACAACGCCCATGCCGGCGCGATCCGCGGTTCCCAATGTTTCTACGCCTGCATATCAACCGTCGCGGCCCAGAGTCACGACGGCTCCCATGCCTGCCGCGCCGCAATCACGGCCCATGGCGGTGAGTCCCTCCGCCAGCCAGCCCATATCGCGGCCTAGTAGCGTTACGACTCCTGGCCGATCCATTCAACCGGCTACCCGCATGGGGCCCGGGGATTCCAGCCCATCACGCGGGAGCAGCGAACGGCGCGGATCTGAAGGTGGGCGCCGCTAAGGCGGTTATTGAAATAACCTGGCCAGCCCGCGCGCTGGCCGTGAACAAAGCCTTTGGTTTCGCGATGGTTTGAGTTGCGAGCCCGAGGCTTTGCCGTTTAAATCACCAGGAATTAAAACCCCATGAAAAAACTCTATCCGATCATCCTGTTGGCTGCGCTGCTTGCCTTCGGTGAAGCGTCCACAACCTCTGCATTGGCTCAATCAGCCACTGTGGCGGTGGATAACGCACATTATCAAATTCCGGAGACGGACGCCGGTTTGCCGGGCGAGGGCCCGATTCGCCGTTATCCGTGGTTCCGCCAGCTCTGGGCCCAAAAGCGCACGGCCTGGGCGGGGCAGATTCAGCAAGATAAGCACGCGGTGGTTTTTCTAGGGGACTCTATCACCCAAGGTTGGGGCGATAATATGGGCGGCAGTTTCCCCGGCATGAAAGTGGCCAATCGGGGCATTAGCGGCGACACCACTCGAGGCGTGCTAATCCGCCTGGAAGAGGATGTGTTGTCATTAGACCCTGCCGCCATTGTGTTGTTGATTGGGACGAATGATTTGGAAGAGAAAGCGGAGCCGGAGACGATCGTCGGCAACCTGAAACTGATCTTGGCCGCGATCAAAAAGCACAACGCTAAAATGCCGGTGGTTTTGTGCCAGGTGTTCCCCAGTTCAACGTCGCAAAAGCGTCCCGCCGATAAAATCAAACGCATTAATGAACTATACGCCGCGGCGGTGAAAAACGATGCGCAAGTTACTTTAGTGGAAACCTGGCCGCTTTACGCCACCGCCGAAGGCGATGCTCCCAAAGCGTTGTTCCCCGACTTATTGCATCCCAATGGCGATGGCTATGCCAAATGGAGCGCGGCGTTGCGCCCGATTTTCGCGACTCTGGGTTTTCTGGAAACAGAGGACGATGCCTTCAAGCCAGAGCCGGGCTTCGTTAGTTTGTTTAACGGGCTGGGGTTACCGCACCAATCAATTTGATGGCCTCACCGTCAGTCCCGATGGCCGTTACGTGGCCAAGCACGGGCGCATCATTGTGACGACTCCGCCGGAATATTCCAGCCTGCGGCAGCTCTATACCACGCGGCAATTCGCAAAGGATTTCGTGCTGAAACTCGAGTTTCGCGCCACCCCGAACGCCGATAGCGGCGTGTTTATCCGGGAGCCGCAGCTTCAATGCCGGGATTACCCCTTGGCCGGTCCGTATAAATCTCTCACCAAATATAAGCCGCAAGATTGGAACGAACTCGTCATCACCGTGAAAAACGGCGTGGCACATTGCGAATGCAATGGCGAAGTTTTGGAAGACGCCCTTAAAGTTCCCGCCACGGGCCCGATCGGATTGGAAGGAGACCGCGGCCAGATGGAGTATCGCCGCATTCGCCTCCAGGAACTGCCTTAACGGAGTTTGTCTCAGGTTTATTGGACACAATCCCGATACGTTCTTGGGGTTGTGTTCTTCTGTCGATTCCGTCAATATATATTCATGAAGAAGCTTCTAACCATGGCTCTTGGGGCTACGCTAGTGTCGCTCGTGCATGCCGAAAATTGGCCGCAATGGCGCGGGCCCGCCTTTAACGGCACTTCCCCGGAAACGCATTTGCCCGTTCAATGGTCTGCTACCAATGGGGTCGCGTGGAGTTGCCCCTTGCCCGGACCGAGCGCTGCGACACCCGTGGTTTGGGGCGATCATGTTTTCGTGTCTTCCACTGACAAAACCAACAAAGTGCTGCTGGCCATGGCCGTGGACCGGCGCACAGGAAAAATCCTATGGCAACAGAAAGTGGCGGATGGTTTCCAGTTTCGCCGCGAAAGCAACTTTGCTTCGCCCTCGCCGGTTACCGATGGCCAGCGCGCGATCTTCTTTTATAGCACTGGCGACCTGGTCGCTTTCGATTTTGCCGGCCAAGTGCTGTGGAAACGCAATATTCAAACGGACTGCGGGCCATTTGCGTTCTTGTATTCGTTTGCGAGCACGCCGTTGTTATTCGAGGGCAAACTTTATTTGCAGGTCCTGCAACGTGATGTTCCCGTGGATGGCCGGGGGCGCGCCGATGGCCCCAACGATTCCTATTTGCTAGCCATGGACCCCGCAACCGGTAAAACTCTCTGGCAACAAAAGCGTCCCTGTGATGCGGTTGGCGAGGCGCGGGAGGCCTACAGCACACCCACGCCTTTTACGCATAACGGGCGCAAAGAACTGATTGTCGCCGGGGGTGATTGTGCCACGGGCCACGACCCCGCTACCGGCCAAGAACTGTGGCGCTGGGGCACGTGGAATCCGGGCAAAATCTCGCATTGGCGCTTCGTGCCGTCCCCCGTGGCGGGCGCGGGCATTGTATTATTGTGTGCGCCCAAAACGGCTCCCGTTTATGCCCTCAAAGCGGGCTTGGAGGGAACGCATGCGGAGGATGCCTTGGTTTGGAAAAGCGAAAAAGCCAGCGGCCTATCTGCCGATGTGCCCTCACCTTTGTTTTATCAGGGCGATTTTTTTGTGCTGAACGACCTGGGCAAGAAATTGGCGCGCGTGGAGCCTGCGACTGGCAAAATTAAATGGAGCATTTCGACTCCGGGCCGCGCCAAATATGAAGCCTCGCCCCTCGGAGCCGACGGCAAGCTCTATTTGCTCAATTTCAATGGCGCGACAGCCGTAATCAACGCCGAAGACGGCGCGACGCTATCGGTTAATCCGTTGGGGAACGAGGACGAAGATATCGTTCGTTCCACGCCCGCAATTTCACAAGGCCAGCTGTTCATCCGCCTGAACCATCACCTTTATTGCGTGGGGCCGGAGAATAAATAATACCCTTGGGCTTTGCGGTTCGTTCCTTGTGCGCTTTCATGCGTGTAACTGCTTTTAAGGGTTTGATCGCCTTGATGGATGGGGTTACGATGACTGGCACTATCACGTAACACCAGACATTTATGCCGCGATATTTATTGTCTCCAAAAGCGCTTTTTCTACTGCTCGTAGCGTGTGTCTTAGGCGCTATCCCAGTAAATGGAGAGAGCCCGTTAGAAAGGAAATTTCGCCAGCCGCCGCTGGAGGCGCGTCCCTGGGTGTATTGGTTCTGGCTGAATGGCAATATCACCAGCAACGGGATCACCGCCGATCTGGAAGCCATGAAACGGGTGGGAATCGGCGGGGTGCTGATTATGGAGGTTGATCAAGGCGCGCCGGTGGGGCCCGTGGATTTCATGAGCCCCAAATGGCGCGCGTTGTTCCAACATGTGCACCAGGAAGCCCGCCGTTTGGGGCTGGAAGTGAACATGAATAATGACGCGGGTTGGAATGGTAGCGGCGGCCCGTGGATCAAGCCCGAGCAAGCCATGCAAGAAGTGGTTTGGAGCGAAGTCACCGTCGAAGGCCCGCAAAAATTCCAAGGCCAATTGCCGCACCCACCCACCAAGGCGGGTTATTACCGGGATATTTCGGTGATGGCGTTTCCAACTACCGATGATTACCGGATTCCCGACTTTGAAAGCAAAGCTGGTTTTCAAACCCGGGGCCGTCCAAATCCGGGCAACGAGGCTGACTCCGAAGAGCAGATCATAACTTTGGCGAGCATCAAAGATCTAACCCTGCAGGCCGATGCCCAGGGAAAATTAACCTGGGAAGTGCCCGCGGGAAGCTGGACGATCGTGCGCTTTGGCCATACTTGCACGGGGGTTGAAAACGCCCCGGCGCCAGCCAGCGGGAGAGGCTTGGAATGCGACAAGCTTAGCCCGGAAGGCATTCGTGCCAATTTTGCGGGCATGATGGCGCCGTTGGTGGCGGATAACGGAGGCCATTCCGCCGCCTCCGGCTTGGTGGCGACGCACATCGATAGTTGGGAAAATGGCTCCCAAAATTGGACCCCCATGATGCGCGAAGAATTCCGCGCCCGCCGCGGGTATGATTTGTTCGCTTACTTCCCGGTTTTGACGGGCCGAGTGGTGGAAAGTGAGGCGATTTCCGAGCGATTTCTGCGGGACGTACGCCAAACCATCTCCGAATTGATCATCGATAATTACGCCGGGCAAATGCGTGATCTAGCGCACACGGCCGGTTTGCGGTTTACCGTGGAAGCTTATGGCGGGCCTTGCGACTCCATTCCTTACGCCGGCCGTTCGGATGAACCTATGGGCGAGTTTTGGACGCCGGACCGCATGGCAATCGAAACCTGCAAAGGCATGGCGTCGGCGGGGCATATTTACGGCAAGCGCATTATCGGGGCGGAGGCTTTTACCTCGGGCAATCAAGAGCGCTGGTTGGAGCATCCCGCCTTGCTCAAGCCGCATGGTGATTTGGCGTTTTGCGAGGGCATTAATCGGTTTGTTTTTCATCGCTACGCCCTGCAACCGTGGGCCGAGGAACGCGTGCCCGGCATGATGATGGGACCTTGGGGGCAGCATTATGAACGGACTCAAACTTGGTGGGAATGGACCCAGGATTGGCATACCTATTTAGCGCGCTGCCAATACTTGCTACGCCAAGGCCATTACGTGGCGGACATTTGCTATGTGCAACCAGAATCCCCACCGCAAGGCCCGGGCAATCATCCCCGGCGCGGTTATTCTTGGGATGAATGCACCGCCGAGGCGGTGATCGACCGCATGTCGTTTCAGAACGGTTTTCTTACCCTGCCTGATGGCATGCGCTACCGGTTGCTGGCACTGCCATCCTCCAGCACGATGACCCCCGAGTTGCTGCGCAAAGTGTGTTCGTTGGTGGCGGCGGGCGCGATCGTGCTCGGTCCCAAACCGGTCGCTTCGCCGAGTCTCAGTGGCTATCCCCAATGTGATGCCGAGGTCCGGATGATGGCGAATCAATTGTGGGGTAACGAAGGGGCAAACGCCAACCGCCTTGGGGGAGGCCAAGTCGTGTCGGCCCGTCACTTTGATTCGCCGGAAACGCTGCTTTCAGCCTGTGGCATTCAACCCGATTTCACAAGTTCCCAGCCGTTGCGATTCATTCACCGCCGCGAGGGCGAGATGGATCTTTATTTCGTGGCCAATTCCCAGCGCGCCGCCTTCACCGCCACCTGCAATTTTCGAGTGGCGGGAAAAGTGCCCGAACTTTGGTGGCCGCATAACGGGCGTATCGAACGCGCCGCAGTTTGGCAATCCCAAGGCGGCGTGACGCAAGTGGCCATCCCCTTCGAGGCTTGCGGTTCGGTGTTTGTGGTGTTTCGCGACGCCGCCCCGGCGGGCGATCCGTTGGTGCAAGTGTTGCGGAATGGCACCAGCTTGCTAAGCGCCAAAGTGGAACCGCCTCCTCGCATTGAAGTCATTAAAGCCACCTATGGCGTGCCGGGCGACGCGGCGCACACCCGCGATGTCCGGGTGCAAGTGCAACAGTTGCTCGACTCGGGTTTAGCCTGCTTTGCGGTGAGAACCATAGCGGAAAGCGGTGATCCAGCCTATGGCACGGTAAAAACGCTGGCGGTGGATTATGAAGTGCAGGGCCAGCGCGGACACGTGGAAGGGACCGATCCGGAGATGGTCTATTTCCAACGCAAACCGATGACGGTACACGTGGTCAAAGCCCGGTACGGCCTTTTGGACGATCCCGCCCGCACGCGCGATGTGCGCGCCAAATTGCAAGCGCTGCTGGATTCCGGCAATGCCGAATTTCGCGTGGCGTCCATGGCCGATGGCGATGACCCGGCTTTTGGAATCGTTAAGACGCTCGAAGTGGATTATTTGCTGGAGGGCAAGCCCTATCAATGGTCCGGACACGATCCCGACCTGGTTGAGCTTGCCGCCTATACCGCGCCCATTCCCACACCCGTGGAAGTGCGTTGCGACGCCCAGGGCAATCCCATTTTGCGGGCTAGCGAACCGGGTCAATATGAGTGGATCACCGCCTCCGGCAAAAAAACGGCGGCCCGCATCGATTCCTTTCCCGCGCCTAAGTTATTGACCGGTCCATGGCGGGTGGAATTTCAGCCAAAACGCGGCGCGCCCAAAGCCGCCGTCTTCGATCAACTGATTTCCTGGAGCCAACACCCCGACCCTGGGGTTAAATATTTTTCCGGAGAAGCCGTTTATCATCAAAAGTTCACGGCGCCCGCCGAGATGCGCGCCCAGGATACCCAAGTGTTGTTGGATTTGGGCAACGTGCAGGTAATGGCTGAAGTGCAATTAAATGGCAAAACATTAGCCACATTATGGCGCCCGCCTTACGTGGTGGATATTACTGGCGCGTTGAAAAATGGCGAAAACCGTTTGCGCCTTCGCGTGGTGAATCTCTGGCCCAACCGATTAATTGGCGATGAACAATTGCCCGCCGACTGCGAGCGCACCAACGAAGGCACTTTGAAACAGTGGCCCGATTGGGTGCAAGCGGGGCGTCCCAGCCCCACGGGTCGCATCACCTTTGCCGATTGGCGGTTGTGGAATAAAAACGACGCCTTGCAAGAATCAGGCCTGATTGGCCCGGTAACCCTGCGCGCCGTTAAGCAATTACCGGCAGCCGCCCCGTGAACGATAATCGGTGTCCAGCGCTTGCCCGGAGCGAAGAAGCGAGGCATGTTGAGGGCGTTGTTAAGCCAAGAGGCAGGAACTGTTTCCGTGGGTAACAAACCATATCAACATGTGCGGCAGGTATACACATAAGGGTGATCCGGTGCGCTCGGCGCGCCAATTAAAAGCGCAAAATCTCGTCGAAGATTGGGTGCCACGGTTCAATATTGCGCCCACGCAATCGGCGCCGGTGGCCTTGAAAGAGCCAGCGCTGGTATTGCGACGCCTGCCTTGGGGGTTGCGCCAGAGCCAAACGTTCTGTTCTTCCGGCCTGTTAATCAATATTCGCTCGGAAACGGTGGCGGTGAAGCCGCGTTTCAAATCGCTGCTCCAAAGCCAGCGTTGCTTGGTGCCCGCCGATGGTTTCTTTGAATGGCTGGGGCAAGGACGGGAACGCTTGCCGGTGCGGTTTGTGTTGCGGGACGAAGCCCCATTCTTCATGGCAGGTTTGTGGGATTGGCAGACGGCTGCACCCGGCGCGCCACGCCACGCCGCTTTTACGATTCTCACCACCGAAGCGAATGATCTGGTTCGGCGCGTTCACGAGCGCATGCCCGTGATTTTAAATGAAACCCAGTGTGAGGAATGGCTAAATGGCGACAGTTCAATGCGTTGGGACGATTTTTGGGAGCCTTATCCCGCCGGCGAAATGAACGTTTATCGAGTCAGCCCGAAAGTGAATTCACCCTCGGTTGATACCCCTGAGTGCGTCCAGGCTCTCGGCCCTTTGCCGGAAGAACTACCCGGCCCAACGCAAGCGGAGTTTGGCTTTTAACGGTTGCCGGGCGGTCTGCCGATTAGTGGGCGAATTGCAGCGCCGCCTTCGGGGCGGCTGCAATGGTCGCGGGCTTCAGCTTCAAACGTTCGAATCCGTTAATGACTTCGTAAAGGGACGGCGGCAATTCGGATATCGGGAGCAGCGTTTCGATATCTTCAATGGTCGAACCATCTTTGCCTTCCGACAAGGCGACCGTATCCACGCTGATGGTGCGCATCGAACCGGGCTGGGACGAATAACGCAGTGTTACCCGGGTAAAGGCATAGGTTCCCGGAGCGCGGGATTGGATGCGGCGCAAGGGGGAGAAATCGCCTTTTTTAAGGGCCTCCACATCATTGGCATCCGAAATGGGGGCGAATTGCTCGAATTTTTTCTCTTCGTTCAACCACACTCCGGTGCGTTCGCAGTAAGGAGTCGATTGCACGGCAGTGACCGATATCGCGGTGGAAATCACCAAAATGATCAAGGCTTCGGCTGCCCAGACTACAGCCAAGGTGAAACCTTTTATCTCCAACCCGCGTATGCTCCAGGAGCCGTTATCGAACAAATAAGCCATGTACTTGCGGAGCAAATCAAAATCGCTGTAAAGCGGGCTGTTTTGGACATTCATCCGCAAGTGCGCGCTCCAGGCCCAATAAAGGGCGATGATGCCGATGATCACACCGGTGCCAGCGGCCACGCGCATATTTCGGACGTTGCCCTGTTTCAAAGCATAGGTTCCGGCCAGCCCGATAAGGAGCCCGTAACCCGCCGTGGCAAAAACGTCCACATAGATCAGTGGCACAAAGTGGCAAAACAAAGCGTAAGCGTAGGCGAGGGGAAATCCGGCGGCGGTGGCAATTGCTAGCGCCAGCAGCGGCCCGGCGGGGTTGAACTCTCCCGAGTGCCTGTATGGTTTTAGCATTTCCATAAAATGATTATGAACCGGTTAGTGGTTTTTCGGCTATCCATTTTTTGCCGAAGGCCAAACCTGTTTCATATCTATATCGGCCATGATGCGGAAGACTTAAGCTTAAAATGATTTCATCGGCAGGCGAAGAGATCCAATGGAAATTCCTGTCTCAGAATTGGATGGCTCGCACAGTTCCAGGACATCGAGGCGGGGCTGTTCCGGGAGGAATGGGCCAAAGCATTCGAACCCTTTATTGCGTTCCCTGGTTTTGAACCGGCGCTAACTTCAAAGTCGCGTTGATTTGCAATCCCTGGGGTTGGCGGTTGGTGGCGGAGACGCTGCCTTGGCACGCTTCGAGGCAGGATTTCACAATCGCCAAACCTAATCCCGTGCCGCCCGTTTCCCGGCTGCGCGAAGGTTCCACCCGGAAAAAAGGATCGAAAATTTGTTCCAAATTTCTCGGGGGAACACCCGGGCCATGATCCGCAATCGACAAAATAAGGGTGCCCGCATCCGGTTGCACGGTGGCCGAGATTTCAATGGGGGATTCCGAGCCGCCGTAGCGCAACGCATTGCGCAGGATATTGGCCAAGGCGCGCACCAAAAGCCGTCGCTCGCCCAGAACTTGAAAGGAAGGGTTAACGTTGATGGCAAATTGGTCGGCGTTGGCTTGTTCATGTTCGAGCGCCTCTTGGATCACGGTGGCCAGCGTTAAAGGCGCCAGGGCGAGGGAATGCGCCTGCAAGCTGGCTTTGGAAAAGGAGAGCAACTCGTTGATGAGCTCGGACATTTGGCGCAAGTCTTCTTGTATGGATTCCAGGCATTCCTTTTGCGCGGGCGTGGCTTGCGTTTCCAAGGTGCTGGTGGCGACTTCCATGCGGGCCAAGGGCGAGCAGAGTTCATGCGCTACGTCGCCCAGAAAACGGCGCTGGCCGAAGGCATATCCCTGCAAGCGCTCGGACATGCGGTTGATGGCGCGGCCCAGGCGGCCCAGCTCATCGCTGCGGTGGGCATTCACCCGCGTGTCGAAGTGGCTTTCGGCAATGCGCTCCGTTGCCTGGGTCATCTGGCGAATGCTGCGGGTAATGCCGCGCGCAAAGGGCAGCCACAGCAACGCGGAGCAAACCACTGCGCCCAAGCCAACATACAGCCATGCGGCCAGGCTGGGAAACAAACCGCCGAATAATGAGTCGGCTTGCCCGACCAGGATAAGCGGCTCCATTCCCCGAAGGGCCGGTTGCGCCTTGTCGGCGAGGCAGACTCCAATCCAACAACCCTGCGCATCGCGGGTTTGGACTAGAAATTTGGCCAAGGGTTCGGATAGGCCATGAGCGGCTTGCCGGTTCAGCCCCCTGCCTGGTGGAGACCAATTGTTTGTGGTAATATTGAAGCGGTTTGGCCCGCGTCCCGGTGGTGGCCCGCGCCGGCTAAAATTGGCCGTGTTTACCGAAGTGAGCTTGGCTTTGACTTCGGCGGGCAACTCCACCGGATTGCCGGCTGCTTGGCGGCCATCGCTTTGGAAAAGGAAAAATTGGATGCCATAGGCATCGCCAAATCGTTGCAGCACCCGGTTCCAGTTGTTGGTCCCGCCTTCGCTCAAATCTTCCGCCATAATTTGGGCGATGGCTTGGACGCGTTCGCCCGCTTGGGCCAATAAAAGTGAATCCAGCCCCGCATGAAACTGGGCTTGGAAAAACGCCAAAAACAGCGCGCCCACCACCGCCAGGTTCAGCAGAAAATAGAGCAGGATTTTAGCGTAAAGCGGGAAACGGGTTTTCATGAGGTGGAAGCGGGTTTGCCTGGGTCGGTCATGAGATATCCCGTGGCGCGAATCGTTTTGATAAAACGCGGCGTTTTGCTGTCATCGCCGAGCTTTTTGCGCAACGCGGAAATGTGCACATCGATCGAGCGGTCATACGCCCCATAATCGCGTCCGGCAATTTCATCCATGAGTTGTTCGCGGGTTTTCACCCGGCCTTTGGCCTTGGCCAAGGAAAGCAGCAGCGCGTATTCGACCGGCGTCAGCACCAATTCCTCCGGGCCGAGCCAAGCCGAGTGTGACGCTGGTACTAGGCGCAGTTCGCCAACTTTGACTTCCGTTTCCGCGGGGGGAGCTAGGTAAGCCGGCGTCCCATTCGTGGTAGTGCGCCGAATCACCGCGCGCAACCGCGCCAAAAGCTCGCGAGTCGAGAAGGTTTTGGGCAAATAATCGTCGGCGCCGACTTCCAGGCCCGCGATGCGATCCGGTTCCTCCCCGCGCGCGGTGAGCATCAATACAGGCACGTTGGATTTCTGCCGCAGCCGCCGCAGCACTTCCAAGCCATCGAGGCCCGGCAGCATAACATCCAGAATGACCGCGTTCCAGGCGCCTTGCAGGGCTTTTTCCAAGCCTTCCGGGCCCGTGTGCGTGGTGGTCACATCATACCCCATTGGCTCCAGGTAATTGCGCAACAAGCGGCACAGCTTTTGGTCGTCATCCACGATCAACAGCTGCAAACGGCCATCGGCGGGCAGGCCAGAAGGGGCTGGGTTATTCGTTTCGGACATGACCGCATTATATCCGTTTGGGATGGCAAAGCCGCTCTTTTTTTGCGGAGTTCGCCAGATTTACCATGGCTTAACAATTCTCCGGGGTGTTTCACACCAAAGCTTAACATTCGCGGAGTCTTATATAGTGAAAGGCAAGCTAGCCCAGCCGGTGAAAGGTGGTGGGCGGCCAAACAAAAAACTCAACACAGTAAAAATTATGAAAACTACCTTAGCGGTTTTATTAGCGGCTCTCACCTGGGCGTTCGCGAGTGAAGCGCAGACCAACACCCCAGTGGCTCCTGGGACCCAGCCCGCCGGCTGCCGTCTCACGCCGGAACAATGGAATGCGCGGCAAGCCGAGCGCCAAGCTTGGCGGGATCAAGCGCCTGGCCGTCGTGGCCCGGGGGCGGGAATGATCAATGCCACCGGGGCGCGGGGGCAGGGGCGTGGGGGGCAAGCGGCCATGGGCGGGCAGGGGCGTGGCATGGGTGGTGGCTGGGGCTTGCGCGATGGCACGGGACCGCGCGCGCAAATGGGGTTGTGCCCCCGGCAAAATAATGGCGGCGCAGCTCCCGCCTATGGCCGGGGCGCGGGCAAAGGCAAAAACGCAATGGGCGGCTGGGGGCGGGGAGGCGGCCGCGGATTGAGGAATGGCACTGGGCCGCGCAGCGCCAACGGCACCTGCCCGCTGGTTAATCCGGCTCCGGCGGCGCAATGAATGCCGGTTCACGCTATGGCGGCGTCCGCGAGCAGTTCCACCGCCCGGTCTACCGTGGCTTGGATCTGGAGGGGCGCCGCCGGGCTCGCTCCCTTGAGCAAACCAATATCATTCAAGCTCAAGAATCGATTCAATCCCGCCACGCGAAACGCCTTGCTGGCACAAGCGCGCGGGCAGCCGTTGATGACGAGAGTCTTTTGGGCCAATTCCACGTTGAACATCATGTCCGCATCGCGCGCGGCGATGCCCGCCAGGCAGGACATGGAGGCGTGACCCTCCCGGCTTAACTGGCGCGCCGCGCGGTCTGCCACTTCTCCCACATCCGCGGCGCCACCGCAGACAAAGACCAAGTTCGCGTTCGATTTCGACTTCATTGTGGTTCTGCTTTCGAGGGCCATTCTCGCTCAGGGCAGCGGGGGACGTCAACCTTCGCCTCAGCCCGCGGAACGAGGTTCGAAAAAACTTTTTGTCATCGGCAAACCGCCATTGTGTGAAGCGGTTTCATCTGTTAAGCAAGGGGCATGTTTATAGGGCATACCCCCAGCAACTAAGTGATGGCGCGAAAACGAAGAACCTGGTTGGCGGTTTTGATTGTGCTGGGGGTAATGCTCGGCTGGTTGGGATGGCGCGCTTACTCGCCGCAATGGCGATCAGCTCACCGTGAAGGCCAAACGGCTGGTTACGCGGGTTCCGCTAGTTGCCAATCCTGCCATCAATCTTTTTACGACAAATGGGCGCCGTCCTGGCATGGCCGGGCGATGCGCCCTTTTACCACCGCTTTGGCCCGCAGCGAACTTTCCGGTCCCACCCAAACGGTGGCCATCGGGGCTTACCGCTTTACGCCGGATTTGGACAAATCCGAGATTGCCGAAACAGGCCCCGATGGTGCGCGGCGCTATTCCATCGCTCACGTTTTAGGCGGCAAGAATGTGTGCTATTTCCTAACCCCGGTGGACCGCGGGCGTTTGCAGGTATTGCCCATAGCTTACGATACGCGGCGACGGGAATGGTTCGATACGACTGCCAGCGCGGTCCGCCATTTTCGGGAACACCCGGATCAAGCTTTGCACTGGCGCGAGCGTCCGCTGACATTCAATACGGCCTGCCATAGTTGCCACGTAAGCCAGCTTTCGCTCAATTACACCCCGGGCGATGACACGTACCACACCACTTGGCGCGAACCGGGCATCAATTGCGAAACCTGCCACGGACCGGGCGAAGCGCACGCCCAAGCGTTTGCCCGCCAGCCAAAGGGCCAGTCCGCGGAAAAACTGCAAATCATCAGCACCCGCGCCTTTTCGCGCGGACAAATCAACGCGCAGTGCGCCGGCTGCCATGCCAAGATGATTCCCTTGGTTCCTGCCGTTCAGCCGGGGGGCGAATTTTTCGATCAATACGATTTGATTACTTATGAAGACCCGGATTTCTATCCCGATGGGCGCGATTTAGGAGAGAACTACACCTATACTCAATGGCGTTCGAGCGCCTGCGTGAAGGCAAGCCAGATGGATTGCCTCCATTGCCACACCTCTAGTGGCCGGTATCGTTTCGACGCGGCCAATGCCAATCAAGCCTGCCTGCCTTGCCATCAGGATAAAGTGAGCAATCCCTCGCGGCACACGCATCATGCCGCCGATAGCATGGGCAGCCGCTGTGTTTCGTGCCATATGCCGCAGACGGAATTCGCCCGCATGCTTCGCACGGATCATTCCCTGCGGCCGCCGACTCCCGCCGCCACATTGAAATATCAATCGCCGAATGCCTGTAATCTGTGCCACACCAATCAAACCGCCCGCTGGGCCGATGAGCAGGTGCGCCAATGGCACCCGCGAGATTATCAAGCTCCGGTGTTGCGGCGAGCGGAGTGGATCGACGCGGCGCGCAAACAGCAATGGAACCGGTTGCCCGAAATGCTAGCTTATTTGGCGGATACGAATCATGAGGAAATCCTGGCGACGTCGCTCGTGCGCTTGCTGGCGCGATGTCCCAGCAACGAAGTGGCATCCGTGTTCGTTCACGCGTTGGGTGATCCTTCTCCATTGGTGAGATCCAGCGCCGCCGATGCTTTGGGGCGGCGTTTAGCCCCACAGTTTGTGGAACCTTTATTGCGGGCGATGAGCGATACTTCCCGTTTGGCGCGCATTCGCGCCGCCGCCGCTTTGGCCGGGGCGGGGGAGGTCCCGGGCGAGTTTAAACCCGCCCTGGCGCGGGCCGCCGCCGAATGTGAAGCGGCTCTGAAAGCGCGGCCAGACGACGCGGTGTCGCGTTATAATTTGGGCAATTATTATGCCGCCAAGAGCGATGACTCCCGGGCGGTTGCGGAGTATCAAGCCGCCACCCGATTAGAGCCGGAAAATATTCCCGCCTGGGCTAATGGCGCCCTTTCACTAAACCGGCTAGGCAGTAATTCGCTGGCGGAAACCTGGCTGCGGCAGGCTCTGCGCGCCGATCCCACAAATGCCGCCGTGTGCCTGAATTTAGGGCTTTTGCTCGGGGAAATGGAACGCGGTTCCGAAGCGGCGCCGTTTTTACGGCAGGCATTGAAAAGCGACCCAGCTTCCGCGCCCGCGGCGTATAATTTGGGGGTTTTAATCAACCCAGAACAGCCCGCGGAGTCCCTTGCGTTGTTGCGCCAAGCGGTCCAATTATCTCCCGACAACTTGGACTATGTTTATACTCTGGCTTTTTACTTGGTCCGGCAAAATCAAGAAGAGGATGCGCGGCGCCTGTTGGAGCCCCTAGTAGCCAAGGAGGCGAACCATCCAGCGATTTACGATTTATTGGCGCGGCTCTGGTTGCGCCAAGGCCAGCCGGATAAAGCGGCGACGGTGTATCGCCAAGCCGCCGCCAATGACAAATTGCCGGCCGAGGCACGGGCGCGTTTTCAACGCCAATTAGAAGCCCTGCAGCTAAGTCGTTAAGCGAACGGTCGCGAGCTTAATCAATTCGGCCATGGCCTTACGCCCGCGCGGCGGGTCCAATCCGTATACAACTCAAGCAAGCGCCGCGCCTGCCGAGGATTTTCTGGCGCGAGATCATGGTTTTCCGTGCGATCGGCCTCCAAGTCGTATAGCTGCCAGGATTCCCCGCGTTCGGCGACCAATTTGTATTTGCCCCGCAAAATCGCGCGGTTGCCTTCATGCTCCCAAAACAACGGTTGAGAACGGCGCACACTATGCCCATTGAAACTTGGAGCCCAACTGGCCCCTTCGAGCGGCATCGGCGGCACTCCGCGCCATTCGGGCAGAGGCTTGGTTTTCGCGGCCGCCAGGCAGGTGGGCATTACGTCGATAATATGCGCCGGGTCACGCACCAAAGTGCCCGCGCGGTTCGGGGCAATGCCGCCTGGCCAGTAAACGATCAAAGGCGAGGAGATGCCGCCTTCGTGCGTGTAACTTTTCGTGCGCCGCAACGGGGTGCAACTCACATGCGCGCCCTCCAAATCGTAACCCTCAAAACTATCCTGACTGCCGAGCGGGGCGCTGCCGATGGTTTTGACAGGCCGTTCGGCGGCACCGCCGTTGTCAGAAAGAAACATGACCAGCGTATTTGAGGCCATGCCGCTCGTTTCCAAAGCCGCCATTACCCGGCCAATGCTCGTGTCCAACTCCTCCACTTGCGCGGCGTACACGGCCATCTGCTCGCGCCAGGCGTTTTGCTTCTCCGGGGCCAAGTTCTCCCACGCGGGCAGCCGGGGTGGGCGTGGGGCCAGCGGCCAGCGCGGATCGGTAATGCCCAGCGCGTTCAAACGTGCGTGGCGGGCCTCGCGTACCTGATCCCAGCCCGCTTCATATAAGGGGCGGCACCGGGCTATGGTTTCTGGGCGCGCGTGCAGCGGCCAATGAGGGGCGTTGTAGGCCAGGTAAAGAAATAGCGGCTTTTGCTGGCCCGAGTGTTCCTGGATTTGTTTGACCGCGAAATCGGTGTAAGCGTCCGTGGTGAAAAATCCCGTTTGTGGCGGCTGATACGGCTGGCCGTTGAGTTCCATCGGCAAATAGCCGCGTTCGCCCCGAGGCAGGGAATGTTGCGGGCCATAGCCGTAATAATTCATCGCGCCTTCGATCTGGGCAAAAGCTTGGTCGAATCCGCGCGCCGAGGGCCATTCCTCCCGCCGGTAGCCCAGGTGCCACTTGCCGGCCATGGCGGTGTGGTAGCCGGCCGCGCGCAGGGTCTCGGCGATGGTCGGAGTGAGCGGGTTTAAATGGTCGCCGTAGGAATTGCTGTTGATTTTGCGCCGTGTGCCCGCCGCGTACGGGTCGACCATGTCCCCGACTTCCGCCTGGTGCGGATAAAGGCCCGTCATGATGGCCGCCCGCGAGGGGCAGCAGCGCGAGCAGTTGTAGAACCGGGTGAAGCGCAAGCCACCTTTAGCCAGCTTGTCGAGATGGGGCGTGGCGATCTCGCCGCCGTAGCAGCCGAGGTCGCTGAAGCCCAAGTCGTCGGCCAAAATCATGACGATATTGGGCCGCAACGGGCCGTTCTTTGCAGCCCAAACATCCAGGCCAAGCAACCAGGATAGCACGGCCAGCAGCAAACATCCGGGTTTGCCACTCCTCAAGCCTTGTGAAATGAAAGTATTCATGAAAACGGGCACGCCTGCGCGGGGGCTCCTCCCACCGATCAACAAACAGCCCGGGAACGGCGTCGACTGCCTTCGCCAGCATAACCACAGCCGGGTCAATTGCCAGCGCATATTGCGCGCTTGCCTCTGGACTGTTCCCGTGTTTAAGGTCGGGCAAATCGTTTCCGGAACATCGCGTGGACCTCCGCGCGCCCGGCTATTGGACTCAAGGTATGCGCACTATTTGGATATTTGTCTTATTCATGCTCATGGCGGCCCACGCCACGGCTAAAACCGTCCCCAAGCCGCCGAACATTGTCGTCATACTCGCCGACGACATGGGTTTCAGCGACCTCGGCTGCTACG
>MTLE01001547.1_pt2 | contig 24881 bp, 21 predicted proteins | sample 1982461 | NCBI WGS metagenome assembly MTLE01 (sample SAMN05712605, study PRJNA340218) | biofilm metagenome | isolation source: sample SPL anode biofilm adapted to -200 mV | place: USA | collected 2012-02-03
GCGTCGCGGGCATTGACGCACAAGTTCATCAGCACTTGATGCAATTGGGTGGCGTCTCCCGTAACGGACCACAGGTCTTTGGTGTATTCCGTTTTGACGGTGATCGTTTTGGGAAAAGTCTCTTGAATAATTTTCGCCATTTCCTTGAGCAAGTACTTTGGCTGCAGCGCAATCCGATCTCCTTCCATGCCCCGGGCAAAGGTCAATACTTGCTTGATGATATCGGCCCCGCGCTGCGCGCTGGTTTCCAGCGTGGCCAGCATGGTCCGGCTCGCATCATCGGAAACGGTATCCCGCAGGAACTGGATGGACATCAGAATCGGCGCCAGAACATTATTCAAATCATGCGCGATGCCGCTGGCTAACGTGCCCAAGCTTTCCATGCGTTGGGAACGTAAGAACTGGGCTTCGAGCTGCTTTTGCCGGGTGATATCACTATTGACCACGAGTATATTGCGCGGTTTTTGGCGGGAGTCGCGCAATAAGGTCCAACGGCTAACCGTCAACACCCGCATGCCGTTTTTAGTCAATTGATTGAGTTCCCCGCTCCACTCCCCGGCGCGAAAGACTTCCTGGCTAGCCTCGTGCGGCCTGGCGTCACCCTCGTAATGCAGCAATTGCGTGAAATTCCGGCCGGCGACTTCCTCGGCGTTCCAGCCATAGAGTTCCACCGCGCTGCGATTCCAATAAGTGATCTGCCCTTCCAAATCGGTAACCACGCAAGCATCGCTGGTTCGATCCAGCAACCCAGTGCATTCGCGCAATTTTTGGCGAAAGATGGTTTCCCGCAACTCGCGCTCAATGACTTGCCCGATCCTGAAAATCTGATTCAGGCTGAAAAAATCACGCGCTCCCTGGCGCATCAACTGCTCGGTGATGGCGGATTCTCCTTGCCGGGATACCGCCAAAACGGGCGTATCCAAGCCGAATTCCGCCACTAATTTTAAAGTAGGTTCGGCCCCCAGTTGGGCGGAATCCGCGTCGGCGAATATGATATCCCACCAATTTTCCTGGAGGGTATGGCGCAACGCGTGCAGATTGGCCGGGCGTTCAACTAAAGGCAAAAACCCCGCCTGCTCCAAGGCATGCAACAGGATTCTTACATCCTGATCGCTATTCCCAACTATTAAAAGACGCAAAGGCCTGCTCATGTGGCAAAATATACTATCGACATGCTCCCGCCTTGAGTCAAGGCCAACTCCTTGCTATTCCGTTGCCATTTTGAATAATCCGTCCATTTTCCCACCTCTGAGAATGGCACCGTTCGTGCTTTTCTACTTTTTTGCCATGTATTTTAGCGGATGTACCCATGGGACGGTGGTGTTCATGCGGACGGACACCTTTGAGCCAGTCGAATATTCAGTGCCCTTCAAGACACTGGATGAAATGGCCCTTCTTTGCGGCACTCCGCGAGACAACATGACTTTGGAAAAAATCGTTATTCATCGCGGGGTCTCCGCCCGCGAAACTTCCACTATCACGCTGGGTTTTATCGCGGCCGTGCAAAAAGCCGGCCGCAGCTAAGGCTTTAAATCGGCCGCCTCAACCGGTTCCAATTTCGGAATTTTCCAGGCGTTTCTCCGCTTGTTTTTTCAGAATAATATTTCTCGTTAGGCCGGAGCTTTTTGGAAAGTTGAACCCGAGTGCAAAATAAAAGCCGCTCGTGCCAATGGTAACACGAGCGGCTTATACCCATACAACCAGACCACTAGATGCAGCCAATTGTTTTTAATAGCACTATTCGTGCCAATGGTTGATAAGCGCGCGCTTAATCAGGTGGTTTTGAAATTTTTCACGTCCTTTCGTCGATCCCCGAAACAAACGCACGCGGCAGGGTTGGCTTGCGGATGTGCATTCTAGCTAGATAATTGTTTGTTTTTCATTGCGCCCTAGCTAGTTGTATAATTACCCACCCATCAAGTTGGCCGCCATTTGCCCGTCTCTGGTGAGCCTCGTCCCTGGAAATTAGAGTTGATGCTGCCTGCGTTTAGGCCTAAATCCATCTCGGGAATCGTTGGGTTGCGTTAAATTCCCACACACACATCCTTGGCCAATTGTTTAAAAACCCATGAGCCTTGATAAATCGAATCTGGAAACGTTGCGCATTGATCGCACCCGTCCCCCAGCTCCGGCGCGTCACCGCAGCTGGATCGTGGTGGTGATCGTAGCGCTATTGTTGATGGCGGGATACCATTTCAGTCAATCCAAGGTGACTCCCGTCAAAACTGCCATCGTCCGCCAGGCCGCTAGCGGCAACCAACAGACTGTCCTCAACGCCTCCGGTTATGTCACCGCGCGGCGGCAAGCCACCGTTTCTTCAAAAGTCACCGGCAAAGTGGTGGAAGTGCTCCTGGAGGAAGGCACCAAAGTCGAGGCGGGCCAAGTCTTAGCCAAGCTGGATGACCTCAACACCTCCGCCACAATGCGACTTTATCAAGCGCAATTGGCCGCCGCGGAAAGCGCCTTGGCCGAGTTGAAAGTGCGGCTGGCCGAATCCGAGGCCGAATGGCATCGCATCCGCGAGCTGGCCACGAACAAAATTTCGAGCGCCTCCGAATATGACCGCGCCAAAGCCGACTTTGAGGCCAAGAAAGCGCAACTGGCCCGCCAGGAAATGGAGATAGTCGTCGCCCGCCGCCAAGTTGAACTCTGCCAGCAAGAATTGGATGATTTGGTGATTCGCGCGCCCTTCGCTGGGGTGGTTGTCTCTAAAAATGCGCAGCCCGGCGAAATGATTTCGCCCATTTCGGCCGGCGGCGGATTTACCCGCACCGGCATCGGCACGGTGGTCGATATGGCTTCGCTGGAAATTGAAGTCGACGTCAATGAAAGCTTCATTGGTCGCGTCAAAGCCGGCCAAGGCGTCACCGCCACACTAGATGCCTACCCGGACTGGCACCTGCCCGCCAAAGTAATCGCCATCATCCCGACCGCCGACCGCCAGAAAGCCACGGTCAAAGTGCGCATCGGTTTCGAGCGGCTCGATCCGCGCATCTTGCCGGACATGGGGGTCAAGGTGGAATTCAAAGCCGAAGGCGGAACGGATGCCGCTCCCGCCGGGATGCTGATCCCGAAATCCGCGCTCCGGCAAAAGGATGGCAAATCAGTGGTTTACGTGCTGAAAAACAGCAAGGTTGAAGCGCACCCGGTCACGGTGGGTAGCACCCACGAACAAGAGGTCACCGTCACCAGCGGATTAACGGCGGGCGAACGGGTGATCATCGAAGGGCCCGACACCCTGGAACCCGGCGCCAAAGCCCGCGAAAATTAAACCCTCCCGCCGACCTAACATGAGCGAACCCGAAGCCTTAGTACGCATCGTGGACGTGGAGAAGGACTACCGGCGCGGCGGGGAGGAAATTCCCGTGCTGGCCGGGGTCAACATGAACATCCCGCAAGGCGATTTCCTCGCGCTGATGGGGCCCTCCGGCTCCGGCAAGAGCACCTTGCTCAACATTCTTGGCGGCCTGGATCGCCCCACCCAAGGCGCGATCTATGTGGCGGGAGAACGCGTGGATACTCTGTCCGACCGCGAACTGGCCGCCTGGCGCGCGCGCCATATCGGTTTTGTGTTTCAGTTTTACAACCTGCTCCCCACGTTGACCGCCGAGAAAAACGTGGATTTGCCGCTCCTGCTCACCCCGTTGAGCAAAGCCGAGCGCAAACGTCACGTGGCCGCAGCGCTGGCCGTCACTGGCCTGAGCCATCGAGCCAAGCATTACCCCCGTCAAATGTCCGGCGGCGAACAACAGCGCGTGGGCATCGCGCGAGCCATCGTCACCGACCCCACGTTGCTCCTGTGCGATGAGCCCACAGGCGATCTGGACCGCAAATCCGGCGACGAAATTCTCTCGCTCTTGCAAGCGCTTAACCGCGAGCACGGCAAAACCATCGTCATGGTGACGCACGATCCTCACGCCTCGCATCGCGCTTCACGCACGTTGTACTTGAACAAAGGGCTGTTCGAAGACCATCCCCTGGAATGAAATTTTTCCCGGTCATCTGGAGCAGCTTGAAGCGCAAGAAAACCCGCACGCTCTTGACGCTGCTCTCCATCACCGTCGCGTTTTTGCTGTATGGCTACTTAGCCGCCATTGGCGAGGCCTTTAACGCGGGGGTCAGCGTCGCCGGCGCGGACCGGCTGGTCATCCGCCACAAAGTTTCGATTATCCAATTGCTTCCCTCCAGTTACCAAGCCCGCATCGAGCGCGTGTCCGGGGTGACCAAAGCGGCGCACATGACTTGGTTTGGCGGCATCTACCAAAAGCCGAATAATTTCTTCGCGCAAATGCCCGTGGTGCCCGCGGATTTCTTCGAAGTCTGGCCCGAGTTCCGGCTGCCGGAAGACCAGAAACAAGCCTGGTTGCGCACGCGCACGGGAGCCATTGTCGGCCGCCGCACCGCTGATAAATATGGCTTTAAGGTCGGCGACCGCATTCCCATCCAAGCGACCATCTGGACCAAAAAAGGCGGAGATGCATCGTGGGAATTCGATCTAGTCGGCATTTATGATGGCGCGGAAAAAGGCACGGATACCACGCAGTTTTTCTTCCGTTACGATTATTTTGACGAGTCGCGCGCCTTCGCCAAAGGTTCCGTGGGCTGGTACACCGCCCGCATCCGCGATCCCAACCAATCCGCGCAAGTAGCCCAAGCGGTGGACAAGGAATTTAGCAACGCGGCGGAGGAAACCAAAACCGAATCGGAAGGCGCGTTCGTGCAAGGCTTCGCCAAGCAAGTGGGCGATGTCGGCGCCATTCTGACGGCCATCATGACCGCCGTGTTTTTCACCATCCTGCTAGTGGCCGGCAACACCATGGCCCAGGCTGTGCGCGAACGCACCGATGAAATCGGCGTGCTCAAGGCGCTCGGTTTTACCAATACGCAAGTCATGTGGATGGTGCTGGCGGAGGCATTAACCTTGGCGATTGTGGGGGGGGCCATCGGCATCACCACCGCCTGGGCGCTGATCTCACAAGGCGATCCCACCGGTGGCGCGCTACCTAATTTTTATTTTCCGAACCAAACGTTCATTTCCGGATTTCTGATGATGGTTGGGTTAGGTTGCGCCACGGGATTTTTGCCCGCGCGGCAGGCGATGAAATTGACTGTGGCCGAAGCCTTGCGACGGGGATGAAATAATGAAACTCACGAGCATCCTAACGCACGCGATTCACTGGTTAAGACAAACCGTCACGGTGGTGGGTTTTAGCTTGCGCACTATTCCCGAGCGCAAAGGCTCGGTGGCGGCGTCCGTGTGCGGCATCGCAGGCGTGGTCGCGGTTTTTGTGGGGGTGCTCTCCATCGGGCAAGGCTTTCGCCAGGCCCTCATGGGCACCGCCAGCCCGGATGCGGCGCTGGTCTTGCGCGCCGGCGCGGACACGGAAATGACGAGCATTCTCACGCGCGACGACACGCGCAATATCGCCAACGCGCCGGGCATTGCGCGCAGCACCAATGGCCCTCTGGCCTCCCCAGAATTATTCGCCATTATCAACTTGCCCAAGCGTTCCACGGGCACCGACGCCAATGTCGCTTTTCGCGGCGTTCACCTGCCCGCCTTTGAAGTTCACCGCCATTTAAAAATCACTCATGGCCGCAATTTCCGGCCCGGGCATAACGAGCTCATCGTAGGCCGGGGCGCGGCGGCGCAATTCACCGGCTTGGAGGTGGGTGCGACTTTGGAAATCGGGCGCAACACCTGGGAAGTGGTCGGATTGTTTGAGGCCAATGGCGGCATGGAAGAATCGGAACTGTGGACCGACGCCTCGGTATTGCAGCCCGCCTACCGGCGCGGCACTTCGTATCAATCAATGGTACTCACGTTGACCGATCCCAACGCGTTTGAAGCGTGCAAAGCCTTTCTCACCAGCGATCCGCGGCTGAATGTCAAAGTCGTGCGCCAAGCCGAATATTTGGCTGAACAATCCCAAGTCATGACCCGCATCATCTTGGGTCTCGGCGTTTTGATCGCCTCGCTCATGGGGGTGGGCGCCGTGTTTGGCGCGTTAAACACGATGTACACCGCGGTCTCCGCCCGCGCCCGCGAAATGGCCACCTTGCGCGCGCTGGGCTTTGGCGGCACCGCCGTCATGTGCTCGGTGCTGCTCGAATCGCTGATTTTATCCCTGATCGGCGGCACCATAGGCGGCTGCCTCGCGTATCTGGCCTTTGACGGCTACCAAACGGCCACCTTGAATTATCAAAGCTTCAGCCAAGTGGCCTTTGCTTTTTCCGTGACCCCTTCCTTGCTCGTGCAAGGCGTGCTTTGGGCGTCGCTTATGGGATTGGCGGGAGGACTGTTCCCCTCGATTCACGCCCTGCGCATGCCGATCGCGAGCTCCCTACGCGCCAGTTAGCGCATCAGCGTATCCCTCATAACTTTTCAGGGTTTCTCCCGGTTCGTTTCTAAAATAACACGCCCCCGCCTTGACACCGCAAAAGCCCGCGCTTAGCTTGCGTGCGTTAGTGTTGTTTATACCTTTTATTAGTTGATATTAACTATTCCACACCCATGCCGCGCGCCTATTACATGAAGGATTGGCAATACGTGCTGGACCGTTGCGCCAAATATTTAAACCGGACATCCAGTGATTTTCGGCATACATATTCCACCAATGGCAGCACCATGCCAGCGGATAACATCGCCGAAGCCTGGCGGTTCCCGATTATCGATACTTATGCCGGCGGCGCGGAAACCGTCACAGATGAATCGGCTTACGGCCAGTTCAACGAGGTGACTTTCATATACGCGGCGTTTAACGAAAACAGCCCGGCTTCCGTATCCATCATTGGCACTTTTAATAATCTCTACGAGCCCATCCCGCTCCAGCGGGTGCCGTTCAATGGCGAACCTACACGTTATTGGACCGTCACCTTCGCGGTGCCGCGCGCCCAAACCCACTTGTACCGTTTTCTGGCCGATGGTGTGCCGCAAAACGACCCACTGAATCCGCAATTGAAAACCCTGGAAAACGGGGCGGCCTGGTCGCGCTTTTTCACGGACGGCTGCACGGAACCGCTCGTGCTGGAACGTTGGGAGTTGCAATTACTGGAGCGCCTCGTGGCCACCATCGCCCCGTTCCATTCGGAAGATGCGGAAAATTTCCTGCAACGCTATTATAACGGCCTGGACCGCGATGCCCGCGCCAATCGCTATGGCAACGCTTTCCGGCTCGATTCCGCCGTTGGCGAAGCCAACTACATCGACCACCAATTGGCCCGCGAAGAACGCCATCGGTTGATCGACTACAAGATTTGCCTCGACCTCATCGACCGCGTGCTGCGCCAGCGCAATCCCTATCTCGAACCCGCCGTCATGACGTCGGAAACTTACGTCGATCTCTACAACCAAATGGCCAGTGACAATGTTCCCGGCTGGAATCGCAGCCGTTATGGCAGCCCGCGATTCTTTCTGAATTTGCTGCGCCGCCACACGATTTGCGGCGCCTTCTCCCACCCCAAATATGGCGGCAACGCGGGCGGGGCCGGCTGGGCCTTCTTGGCCGAGCGTTATGCCACTCCACCCCCGGCGCCCGGCAAGCCGGCGGGCACGCTGTTCGATTGGCGCCGCGCGCTCGAACAACCCCTTGGCACTAACACGGATTACCACGGTTAATCGCGTTTGCCGCAATTAATTCCCGCTTCAAGGAAAGAGGACTCCCATGAACCAAGTGTTTGACGCAGTGATCATCGGCAGCGGCGCGGGCGGCGCGCCGGTAGCCCACATCCTGGCCAAAGCCGGAAAATCGGTGTTGGTATTGGAAAAAGGGCCGTTGTTTCTCCCGGAACAGCACGCCGCCAACGGGCGCAGCGATTTCAAGCGCGACGAAGTGTACTCCGATGGCTCGGAAAAACGCATCCAACTGCCGGCAGTCGCCAACAACGGCGCGTCCTACTACTCCAGCCACGTGGAGCCGGACATCAACGATGAGCCCCACGTTTACCGCGATCAAAACGGCGTCGACCGCGCCACGATCGAAGGCTACACCGCCCAAGTGGTCGGCGGCGGCACACAACTGTATGGCGGCTGCTCTTTCCGGTTCACCGAGTTGGATTTCAAGCTGCAATCCTTCAATCAAAACCGGAACGATCTGCGCGAAGACCCCAACAACGACGTTAAACGCGAAGCCCGCGATTGGCCCATTTCCTACGACGATCTGGAACCGTATTACACCAAAACCGAGGAACTGATCGGCTTGAACGGCCAGGTCGCCAACCAGCAAAAACGGTTTAGCAAAAACACGTACCAGACTCCGTTAGCGACCAATGCCATCAGCGCCGCCGCCAAACGCGGCATGGAATTGCTGGCGCAGGATCTCCAACAACGCTACCAACTGGCAGCCCCGATCAATCCCTACCGCACCCCGCTGGCCGTCATCACGCAAGACCATGCGCCCAGCGGCCGCAAAGTGCCCGCCGATCCGGAAACGATCAAGACCAGCTTCGTCAACCGTTACGGCGATCCCTTAGGATTCAAATCCAATACTTGGGTGGCTTTGCTCGCGCCCATCAAGAACCTGCCGAATTTCGAACTTCGATGTAATTGCACCGTTACCCGCCTAAGCTACGCCAACGGGCGCGTGGACAAAGTTTACTATCTTGACCCCGCCGGCACGGAACGCTGGGTACAGGGAAAGATCGTGGTCACGGCCTGTTCGGGCATTGAGTCCATCCGTCTGCTCAAACTTTCCGCGCAGGCCGATTCCGGTTTCAGCAATGCGATTTACCAAAACGATCTGCTGGGCCGCTATTTCTTAACACACTGCTTTGGCGGCGCCAGCGCGTCTCTGCCGAAGGGGGCCCGATCCGATAAATCGCGAGCCCTTGACGCCGACTGGGCAACCGATTGCTGCGCGATTGAACCTTTCCTGCGCGAAAATGGCCTCTGGGCCCCAGGCGCACTGTACAACAACACTTCCGACGAAGCGCTGCCCCTGTCACTGTTTCGCACCATGGGCGCGCAAGACCTGGATTCGCTGTGGAATGGTTTCATGAATGCCACCGACGTGCGCGCGCAATCGCTGGTGGATTACTTGGACAACAATTTCGGCTGCGGCCTCTCAGTGAGTTTCATGGCGAACCAAGTGCCGCAACGCGATAACCGGATCGAACTGCATCCCACCGTCAAAGACAAGTGGGGCCGACCGGTGGCTCATATCATTAAAACCTGGCACCAGCACGACATCCACTTGATGAACACATACGCCAATATGGCGGGTGAAATTTTGCGCCGTGGCGGACAGGCTTTGTATGGCGGGGACTTCCACTTCGACGGCCAGGGAGCGTCCTATATGGCTGAAAACGGCCTGGCGCGCATCGCCAATCACATTCTAGGCGGCGCCCGGTTTGGCAGCAACCGCAACGACTCGGTGCTGGACCCCAATTGCCGCGCCTGGGATTTCGACAACCTATACCTGACAGATGGTTCGTTCATGCCCACCTCGGGCAGTGCCAACCCCACTAATACGATTGAAGCCAACTCCTTCCGCGTCGCCGACCAAATCCTCGCCCGCCTTTAAAGCCTTGTTATGGATCCAAAATTTAACGACATCCAAAACCGGCCGGAGAACAGCATCTTCAGCATCGTTTTCTATCCCGACCGGATTTACCACGCGCAATACCTCAATGCCACGCGCAGCTCGCGCTACCGCTATTACGTGAGTGAAGTGCGCAACAAGCTCGATATTTCGGTCATCAAAGGGATGGTGTTCTTGGACGGCATTTTCCTTAGCAATTTTCTGCGGGTGGAATACCGCGCCTCGCGCCTGGTGGAGCAAGCCCGCGAGAAAAGCCGCTTCGTGCGCGCTAAAATCTTGGCCAACGTAAAACTGTTGCCGAAGGACACGTCAAAGACCGGGGCAACCACCGCCACGATGTACTATGACAACTGGATTGACGCCTATCAGGTCGAATTCTGGGAGACTTTGGAAGCGCCAGAAACCAAGCGGCACGACGTCAAAGTGGCGGCCCTCATGGGCGCCCGGGGGGAAATCACCCGCGCGCGCGCGTTGAACCCGGCCCTTGCGGATTTGGACGGCATCGAACAAGTGGAACTGTCCTTCCGCGAGAACGACGTCGATGAACCGCTGGGCTACAAAATCAACAATCCGCAGTGGGACAATGATTATTTCCGCACATTCCAGGTGCCCAACACCCAAACGCCCAGCGCCCCGGAAAACACGGTGGAGGTCGACGCCTACTTGCTCGATTTTCGGCGCGGCTGGTTCTTCGACGACGTCAGCAAAGTGCCGCCCGTGCGCTACGACAACGCCATGCTGGAGCGGCAAAGCCCGGATTTCAACCCGACGCCATCGAAGAACGTGATCGAAATGCGCTGGGTCATCCAGCGCGAACTCGGCGGTTCGCTAGTGTATTTCCATGAAGTGACCATCCCGCCGGGATGCGTCGAAGGCACCCATCGGCACATCGGCTCGGAAGAGCTTTACTATATCTTTGAAGGCACGGGAGTGGCTTATATGGGAGATGGTGACGATCCTACCATGGACGGCGACAATACTTATCCCGTGAAGAGCGTAGAGATTTATTGCATCGGCCCGCGCAACATCCGCGTGGTGCCCGTCAAGCCACGCTCGGTCATCTTCACCAAGAGCGGCGGTATCCATGGCATTCGCAACACGGGGAACACTCCGTTGAGGTTCGTCGCCTTTGGCTACCATAGCGCTTAACCCTGAGCCTGAATTTTAAGGAGTTTAAACCATGCCCATGCAAATTGCCGCCAACGACCGGGTCTTCGCCGTCCAGCCGCCCGCGACTATTGCGTACCGCGTCAACAATCCGCTGAGCCGGCTCATGAGCTTGCTCGAGCAGATGGACCTTTCCGCCGAACGCGAGTTCTACCTGTTGAACACGGTTCAATACTTGTTGCCCTACGATTATTTGGAATTGTACGGACCCTCCGGCGCCCAGTGGAACAACCTGGATGCGCGCCAGCAGGACAGCAAGGAGGATTTCCAAAAGCAGAATATCCGCGATTTCCGTTGCACCGATGCCTGGCTAGCCCGTGGCTGGGCAACGGCAGGCGATTGGACCGGCCCCTTCGTGCATCTTTCCTATCGCGCGGGGACCGATTCCAAACTTTCCCAAGCGGCCAATCACCAGCTCGGCCCCTTCATCAAAGCTTACGTCAAAATCGGCAACGTAGCCGTCTCGGATTTGCTGACCATTCCTTACAATCCGGAAACGGATCGTTATGAATTAGAAATCTGGGCTTTCTCCGGCAACGACCTGCGGCCCTTGCTGGATCGCAAAGGCCAGGCTGCCATCGACCGGGGCGGGATCATCGTGCGCCGCGACCTCGTGCAGGGCTCCACCGACGACTTTGTTCGAGAAAACTTGGATAACCGGGACATGCGCACCGTGGCCCCGGGCCACACGATGCACCCCATCCTGCCACTGGAAATTGAAGTGGCGTGGACGAACGCCAACGCCTCCGCTTGGGATTCCAACGGGGGCAAGAATTACCATTATTTTTTCAACATGGTCTTTCGGGGCTGGAACAACTTTTTGAAAGTGGGCGTGAGCGAAAATCCGCACGGCGGCTTTGGTTTTCTGCATTATCGCAACGTGCTCTCCAACTATTTCGATTTCAGCAATTCCAACGAATTAGGGCGCGAGGTGGAACCGTGGATGTTCAACGCTTCGGGCGCCAAAAGCCCGGTCTCCGGCCGCGAGCGATTTCTGGCGGTGGATTACATGGACTTGCACATACTCAAACCGGAATGCGGCATCGGCATTCACCGGCATCGCGACAACCAGGAAATTTTCTTCATGGTCCAAGGCACGGGCATCATGGTCATGGGCGATTGGTGTGAAATGGCCGGCCGGGAACGCTGCTTTGAAATCCGCACGATGGAGAGCGGCAGCTTCAGCTTGCTTAAGCCCGGCCAATTGCACGCCTTGTTTAACGTAACCGACGAAGACTTGTCGCTGCTGATGTTTGGCGGGTACGACTAATGTTCGCTGTCAAGCGAGACTAGATCTGGGAGAAAATACTGGCCGCAAGGATGCCGATCCCTGTGGGCTAGGCCAAAAGGTTTTTTGCAGCCGCGAAGACCTGCGTTTAATAATGGGCTAATCGCGCCGCGGCCCCAGCAGATAACCAGCGGCTAGCCCCAAGCCAAATCCCACCAACATCGCGGCATAAGGATGCTTATGCACGGCGGCATCCACGGCCTTGACTTCGGCCTTCACCGTCGCCGCCGTGGCTTGCCCGACGTTCAACAGCACTTGCTTGCTGTCGCTGGCCAGGATTTGTAAGTCATGAGCCAATTTTTCCTTGGACCCATCTTCCGCAGTCATGTTGTCGAAATAGGTTTCCATAACCCCTACCCACACATTATCCGATTTAAGGAAAAGCGCAACTGATTGCGGATTAAGCTTAAGCTGCTCGTGAATTTCGCACGATAATGGAAAAGGCCATTGACACAAAGCGTTGCCAACTGCTAGGTTCCGGGCCGAAAGGGTAGCCAGTATGAGTACCTTGTTAAACGCTCAAGTGCTGGTGCTCAACCGCCTCTGGCAAGCGGTGAATGTGTGCACAGCGCGCCGGGCCTTGACTCTGCTGTTTCAGGGCCACGCACAAGTCGTCCTCGGCGACCAAGACGGAGCGTTTCAAACCTACGATTTCACGCAGTGGTGGCATTTATCCCAACAGCAACCGCACCCCGAAAGCGTTACCGCCGTCTCCTGCCGCATCCGGGTGCCTCGGGTCATCATGCTGCTGGTCTTCGATCGTTTGCCCCGCAAAGAGGTTAAATTCACGCGCCACAACATCTTCGAACGCGACCAAAACACCTGCCAATATTGCGGCAAAGTCCTGGAACGCCAGGATTTAAACCTCGATCATGTGGTGCCCCGCGACCGCGGCGGCCCGACAACTTGGGAAAACATCGTTTGCTCCTGCATTCCCTGTAATACACGCAAGGCAAACCATACGCCCCAAGAAGCGGGCATGCGCCTGATTCGCAAGCCCAAACGCCCCAAGTGGCGGCCCTTCATTGAAATCCGCCTCAACCGTTCCTATCACGATAGCTGGAAACATTTCGTGGATCTCGCCTATTGGAACGTCGAGCTAGGCGATTAAACACCGGCTTGATTGCCCCTCCGCGCAATCAACGCATCCATTTATCCTTCAGTCCTTTATAAATTTCGCATTTTTCCACAACGCTGACCGATCCCGTCTCTTACATCTCTGCCAGGCATTACATTTCTGTAATGGTGGAGAAAGGCAGCGGCAAAAGGCGTGTGTCATATTGGTAGCGTTGTGAGACACCAGAAGGCTCACCACTAGATAAAAAAAGAAACGCTTTGAAAGGTGCATGAATATGAGAACGACATTACGAAAAGTCCTGACCCCTTGGCTGCTGGGGGTGACGGCTGGTGCCGTCGTAATCGCAGCCAGCAGCTGGGCCTTTGACTGGCCCGTGATTAAGACCGCCAGCAAATCCTCAGTCCCACTGATCATCAACGAAGCGCCGGTGCAGCGAGAGACCAAAATGGTCACCAGCTATTCGGCGGTGGTCAAGAAAGCCGCCCCCAGCGTAGTGAATATTTCATCCACCAAGATCATCAAGCTGCCCAATCAGCAAGCCCCCATGTTCGCGGATCCTTTTTTCCGCTGGTATTTCGGCGACCCGCAGCGCTTTAACAACCGCCGCCCCCAAACCCAGAAGCAGTATGGCCTGGGCTCGGGTGTGATCGTGTCCAGGGACGGTTATCTGATCACCAATAATCACGTGGTGGACGGCGCCGATGAAATCAAGGTCACCCTAGCCAACAGCAAAAAGACGTATGACGGCAAGATCGTAGGCCGCGACAGCAAGACCGATATCGCCATCGTCAAAATTGAAGGCAAGGATTTCCCGGCCGCCACGCTCGCCGATAGCGAGAAAGTGGAAGTGGGCGACGTGGTGCTCGCCATCGGCAGCCCCTTCGGCTTGGCGCAAACCGTGACCATGGGCATCGTCAGCGCTCTGGACCGGAGCGGCATGGACATTGAGGAATACGAGAACTTCATTCAGACGGACGCAGCGATCAATCCCGGCAATTCCGGCGGCGCTTTGCTGGACGCCGAAGGCCGTGTGATTGGCATCAACACCGCCATCCTGAGCCGCACCGGTGGCAGCCATGGCGTAGGCTTCGCGGTTCCCATCAATATGGCCCGCCAAGTCATGGAGCAGATTCTGGAGCATGGCAAAGTGGAACGCGGCCAGTTGGGCGTCATGATGCAACCGGTAACCCAGTCCCTGGCCCGCCAATTTAAAGTGCCTGAGGGCAAAGGCGTGCTCGTCAGTGATGTGCTGCCCAAGAGCGCGGCGGAAGACGCGGGCATCAAGCCGGGCGACGTCATCATCGAGTTCAATGGCAAAGAAGTCGCCGATGGCAATCAACTGCGCGTTATGGTAGGCCAATCGCGTCCCGGCGCCGCCGCCAAGGTGACCGTGCTGCGCGAAGGCAAAGAGAAGCATTTTGACGTCTCGCTCAAACCCATGGACAGCAAGGGTGAAAACGAGGTCGAATCGTATAATAACAGCGCCACCTCCAACGAAGACGCGTTAGACGGTGTGACTGTGACGGACATCGACAATAATTTGCGCTCACAACTCCGGTTGCCGCCCAACCTGAAAGGCGCCGTGGTCATGGAAGTGGAAGCCGACTCCGCCGCCGCGGAAGCGGGCTTGCGCGAAGGCGATGTGATCGTCGAATTTAACCGGAAGCCCATCCGCAGCGCGGAAGACGCGGTCAACGCGAGCAAGGGCTTGAAGAACTCGCAAATCGTCCTGCGAGTTTATTCCCAAGGCCGGTATCATTACGTCTCGGTGGACGAGACGAAAAAGCGGTAGTATTCGTTCGTTGTTTGGGACCGGGCGCGGAAGCCAAAACCGCGCCCGGTTTTTTTACTTATCCGAAGCTCTGACTTTCCCTTTCCTTAAGGCTTAGCTATGGTTGAAGCCGCTATGCGCATCCTGGTGATCGAAGACGATAAGAAAATCGCGTCCTTCATTGTAAAAGGCCTCAAGCAAAATGGCTTTGCGGTGGACCACGCCACTGGCGGCGACGATGGCTTGGCCTTTGCCTTGAGCACCCCTTACGATGCGGCGGTGGTGGACATCATGCTGCCCCAACGTGACGGCCTGAGCGTGGTACAAGAGTTGCGCCAGCGTAAAATCAACATCCCCGTCATCATCCTCAGCGCCAAAGCCTCGGTCGACGACCGCATCAAAGGCCTGCAAAGCGGAGGCGACGATTATTTGGTAAAGCCGTTTTCCTTCAGCGAATTGCTGGCGCGCATCCAGGCGTTGATCCGCCGGGCCACTAAAACCTCCGATCCCACCACGCTCACCGTCGGCGATTTAAGCCTCAACTTGTTGACCCGGGAAGTGACACGGGCGGGCAATACGATCGAACTGCAAGCCCGGGAGTTCGCCCTGCTCGAATACCTGATGCGCAACGCCGGGAAATATGTGTCCAAAGCCATGATTCTCGAGCATATTTTCGATTATAGCTTCGATCCCCAGACTAATGTCGTGGACGTGCTGGTCTGCCGTCTGCGCAACAAGATTGACCGCGATTTCCAGGCGAAAATGATCCAAACCCTGCGAGGAGTCGGCTATGTCCTTAAACCAGGTTGACCACGCCCGGCGCAGCTTCAGCTTCCGGCTGAACCTCTGGTACGCCGCGTTCCTGACGGCCGCTTTCTGCGCGCTCTTTGCCGCCGCTTACTTCATGCTGGCCGCGCAGATCCGCCAAAAAGACAAAGAGCTGATGCTGGCCAAGATCGAGGAATGCCGCGCTTGGTATGTGGCGGGGGGCATCAACCTGATGAAAAGCCGCTTCCTCGCCAGCAGTGATAACAAAAACGCCTTCATGTTGCGCGTGGTGGGGGTTAACGGCCAAATTCAATTTTATAGCATGCCCACGGGCTGGGAGGATTTTGACCGGCAGGAGTTTGAGGCGGCCATGCGGCAAGGCGGCCAGCCCTGGCAGACCCAAGTCAGCAAAAACCGGAAAATCGAATGGGTTTTCGCGCGGACGGCGTTGAATGAAAATTTGATGCTCGAAATTGTCAAAAGCCGCGAGAATCCGGAGGAAGTACTCGGGCCGATGCGGATCGTATTCGGCTCGGTGATGGCGGGAGCGGTGCTGATCGGATTCCTCGGTGGCGCCTGGCTGACCCAGCGCGCCTTTCGCCCGGTGCGCCAAGTCATGCAAACCGCGCGGGGCATCATCGAAACCGGCCAGATGAGCGCGCGCGTCGTGACTCCCCCGACGGGCGACGAGTTGGACGAATTGGTCCGCCTGTTTAACCGCATGCTGGAGAAAAACGAAGCGCTCATCCGCGGCATGCGCGAGGCGCTGGACAACGTGGCCCACGATCTCCGCACCCCCATGGCGCGTTTGCGCGGCACCGCGGAAATGGCCCTGCAATCATCGACGGACAATCCTGAAGCTTGCCGCGAGGCCTTGGCGGATGCCATGGAGGAATCCGAACGGGTGCTCACCATGCTGAAAGCGCTCATGGACGTCTCCGAAGCCGAGACGGGCACCATGCGGCTAAATATCGAGCGGTTTGATTTAGGTGAACTGATCCGCGATGTGCAGGATCTCTACCAAATCGTCGCCGAGGAAAAACAGGTCACCCTGCACGCCCAGATCCCAACCGGGATATTCCTGGAAGCGGACCGGATTCGGCTGCAACAAGTGCTGGCCAACCTGGTGGACAACGCCATTAAATACACCCCCACGGGCGGGAAAGTGGAAATCTCGGCCAGTGGCAATGCCAACCGCGCCTGGCTGACAGTTAAGGACACTGGCATGGGTATTCCCGCCGAGGAATTGCCTCGCATCTGGGAACGATTATATCGCGGCGACAAGAGCCGGTCGCAAAAGGGCTTGGGCCTTGGCCTGTGCCTGGTCAAAGCCGTGGTGCAAGCGCACGGGGGGCAAGTTGAAGTGTCCAGCCATCCCGGGGAAGGCTCGGTGTTTACCGCCGTCTTGCCCCAATCCCGCCCCAACGGGGAGGCCATGGCGACCGCTCCACGCTTGCTTTCCCCGGGCGTTGTTTCACAATGACGCCGCATGAAAGAAGAACGCAAAAGCTGGCTGGCGCGCAAGCTAGAGCGAATGGAACAATCCGGCGGGTTGTTCAATTCGCCCTTGATCCGCCTGCTGATCCATGAAACCTGGTTTCGGGTGGCGTTTGTATTGCTGTGCGTATTGCTAATCTTTTTGGCCTTGTTCTTGCCCAAGATTTGGCCCAATACGCCCAAGGATTTCAAAGTCTATATCGCGGTCAGCGGGTTAGACCATATGCAGGCATGGTCCCTGAAACGATCCGCCCTCAAAGCGATGGCGGAGGGGCGGGATGAAGACGCCGCCCAAGCGTGGCGGGAAGCCATCAACAACACTCCAGGCACACCCGACCTCTCTCGGGGCATGCTGCAATTCCTGCTCAAGACCGACAAACAAAAGGAGATGATGGGCTTTGCCTACGCGCGCAGCCAATGGCTTTTGGAACTGACCGGCACCAACGCGGCAGACGTTGCCCTGGTCTCGAAAGTGTATGCGAAGTACCAGTATTACGACCTTTTGGTCAATATGCTGGAACCGCGCAAAAACAATCTCACCCCCGAGCAAGAAGCCAGCTTTCTCAAAGGGCTGTTTAGCTGCAGCCGGCTGGAAGAGTTCACCAATCGCCTGGCCCGGATTGATCGCAGCAAAATTACCGACCCCGATTTGCCGCTGTACGAAGCGGCTTATCAAGCGGGCTGGGGCTCGGAAGAGGTCGCTGCTGCTGGGCGCAACCGACTGCTCGAAGCCCAGAAAGAACTTAGCCAGCGCATTTTAGCCACCCGCTTGCTTTTAGTCGTCAATCGCAAACACGAAGATCTCGAGGGGATTAAACAGTTACTGCAACAATTGGGGGAATGGCGCGCAGACACGGCCGTTGACCACGTGAATTATTGGGATTTGTTGGAGGCCAAAGGCCAGCGCGATGCGGCTATTGAAATGGCCAAAAACTACAATTACCCCCCGCAAGCCCCGAGTGAATTGATCCGGCTGGCCGAAGGCTATCTTCAATTAGGCTTGGAGGATCTGGCGAAGAACGCGTTAAAATTGTACGCCAATAACTTTGGCCAGGCGGAAGATATTTGGCGCATCTATGCCAGCATTCTCGTCAAACAAAAGCAGTGGGACGAACTGCTAGCCTTGGCGACGCAAATCCGCCGCCAGCCGATGGTTCAATCCCCGCTCTCAGTTTTTAGCTATTATTTGGATGGCATTGCCTTCCACGAGTTAAATCGCACCAATGACGCCAGCACGGCCTTCACTCGCATTGGGGAGTACGTTTTTACGAACCGCACCCGAACCATTACCTACGCCGAAAAAGCCCTGCATCTCGGGTATCCGGAACCGGCACAATTGATCCTGCGCAATCACAATGAGGAGGCGGATAAGACCTTAAAATACTGGCGGCTTTTGATGCAAGCGGCCTACGAACTCAAACAGCCCGCACAAATGCTGGAAGCCGCCGGCAAATACCTCATGCTGCAGCCCACCAACCCAGCCGCGATGAATAATTACGCCGCCACCTTGCTTTCATTAAGGGCCAAGCCTGAAGATGCCTTGCAAATCACCACCAGTTTGCTCAGCCAGGCCCCGGATTCCACCCCGGCCCGCATTAACCATTGCTTGGCACTGCTGTTGAATCAGCGCACTTCGGACGCCAAGGCCTTGCTGCTCACCATCGATCCACTGTCGCTTTCCGACGACGAGGTGCAAGCCTACAACCAGGCTTGGCTGGAAGTGCATTTCAACTTCGAGCAATGGGATGAGGTGCGCCAGGATCTGAAAAAAGTGGATCGCTCCAAAATGTGGCCAGCCCAGTTGAAGTTGTTGGAAGAAGCGCAGAAACGCGCCGAAACCAATGCGGTGCCTTCGGCCTAGCCTTCAAGTTGTGGAAACTTCACGCTTAAACCTGTTTTTCCGGCGCTGGGCCGTCAATACGCTGGGCGTGCTCGTGGCGGCCAATGTCGTCAACGGCATTCAGTATGACAGTTTTGCCGGCCTGTTAGTGGCCTCGTTGCTGCTCGGTATATTCAACGCCACGTTGCGGCCGTTGCTCATCATTTTCACTTTGCCCCTGGTGGTGGTCACGTTTGGTTTGTTTACGCTGATCATCAACGCCCTGCTCGTGTTTGTCATTGGCCACGTGGTGACCTCTTTCCATGTCGCTGGCTTCTGGCCCGCATTCTGGGCCGGGTTAGTCATTAGTTTGGTTTCGCATTTGGCCAACTGGATGATCGGCCCGGACAAACCGGTCAAACCGCCCACTCCTCCGCGTCCCCCAAGCGATACCGGCAGCGGCCCGGTCATTGATGTTTAAGTGAACTAGGCGGCAGGCTCCTTACGCCACCGCACATGAACTCAAGCTTTGTCCTCAGACAGGCTGCCCAGGGCTAGCAAACCGTAGAAGGTATATTCGCTATCGAGAAAATCGTCCGCCCAATGGCCGTGAAAGCCGCCCGCATTGGTCCAAAGGCTATCGATGAAATCGAGGCAGGATTCCCTTACTCCTCCCAAATCGCCGCCCAGCGCCTTCAAGGCATGCAGAACGGTGGCGGTGGTCAGCAAATCGGGCATCGGCGCCGCCAGATTGGCGCGAAAGCCGCCTCGGGGGTGAAGGTGTTTATGCAACCAGGCCACGGCGGTTTCGGGTACAGGGAAGCAGTGGCGTTTGAGTAACGCCACGGCAGCGGCCCCCACGGTGGCAACCGCTGCAGGCACTCCGGTTTCGTTCGCCCAACCGCCTTCGGCCAATTCCAGTGAGCGCAACAACTCTCCCACCCGCGGGCCAAACGGCGCGGCAACCCCTAAATCATCGTATATCCCTTGCGCCAGGTATAGCCCATACAAGGTGCCGTGCGTTGCCTGCGGTGCCGGGGCGTAGCCGCCATCCGCAGCCTGATATTTTTTCAATTCGGCCAGCAAACCTGGCCCTCCAGGCCCGATCTCGCCCGAAACTTGAGCTAAGGCCCAGCACCGAGCCAAACTCGCCAAATGCGGCAAATCCAAGCCTTGTCCCGACCCGAATTTTTGCAGGAAAGCTCGCAGCGGATCCAGTGTCACCGGATCCCCCAACGACTGCAATCCCATGAACACAAATGCCGTGTAATACAGATCACTTGCCCCATCCCGGTTTCGCCCTCCGCCATCGGGATGGATTTGTGAGACCAAGTACTGGCGCACCAAATCGGCCGAACCTCCCAGCAACTCCTGGCTGCGGGCGGCTTGGGCCATTAATAGGCGGGCACTCATGGGGATATTGTCACCATGCCTCTGCCCGCCTGGCGAGCATTAACTGCCCCGCAAAACTTCAGCCCATTGAAGGCCAACCAGTTATTAAATCCACTCCCCAAGTTACGCGCAAGCCTTTGGCGGCAAATTTACTTATTGGCAAGGCTCCGGTTTCCATCAATATTTACAGGCTCGAAGCCCGACCAAGGGCTGGCAGGCGTGATTTGCCGCCGCCACCACTTGGCGGGCGCGAATTACTGGTATGGCGGAGAATAAAAAGAGCGTATACGACGAGAGCAAGATTAAGACGTTGTCCTCGCTGGAGCATATCCGGCTGCGCACGGGCATGTACATCGGGCGGGTGGGCGACGGCTCGCATTATGATGATGGCTGCTACATCTTGCTCAAAGAAGTCATCGATAACGCGGTCGATGAATTCATCATGGGCCACGGCAAAGAAGTGCGCATCGAAGTGGAAGGGCATCAGGTGACCGTGCGCGATTTCGGCCGGGGCATTCCCCTGGGCAAACTCATCGATTGCGTTTCCAAGATCAACACCGGCGCCAAGTACAACGACGACGTGTTCCAATTCAGCGTCGGCTTGAACGGCGTGGGCACCAAGGCCGTCAACGCGCTCTCCAAGGAGTTTTACGTCCGCAGTGTGCGCGACGGCGAATTCGCCGAAGCCTCCTTTAAACAGGGCAAGTTGAAGTCGGAGAAAAGTGGCAAGATGCCGGACGAGCCGAATGGCACATTGATGCGTTTTGAGCCGGACCCGGAGATTTTCAAGAACAGCCAGTTTAAGCCCGAGTTTATCGAGAAACGCCTGCGCCACTACAGCTATCTGAACTCTGGCCTGAAACTGTTGTACAATGGCAAGGAATTCGTCTCCAAGCTGGGCTTGCTGGACTTAGTCATCGAAGACATGGAGACGGACGGCGGCGACCCCATTTATCCCCCGCTGCATTATTCGAGCAAGACGCTCGAGTTTTGCTTCACGCATAGCAATAGCCGTTACGGAGAAACGCTCTATTCGTTCGTCAACGGCCAGTTCACCTCCGACGGCGGCACGCACCTCAGCGCCTTTCGCGAGGCGTTGCTCAAGGCGGTGAATGAGTTCACCAAAGGCGGCTACGACGGCGATGACGTGCGCGAGAGCATCGTGGGCGCCGTCTCCATCCGCCTCAAGGACCCCATTTTTGAATCCCAGACCAAGAACAAGCTGGGCAACACCGAAATCCGCGCCGATCTCGTCAACAAGGTGCGCGAGGAGTTGCTGCAATTTTTCAACCGCAACAAAGAGGTCACCGAGAAATTGCTGGCGAAAATCGAGGACACGCGCCAGCTTCGCAAAGAGTTGCAGGACGTGAAGAAAATGGCGCGGGAACGGGCCAAGTCCGTAACCTTGCGCATTCCGCAGTTGAAAGACTGCAAACAGCACCTCGACAAGAAGCGTGATAAAGGTGCCGGCACCATGGTCTTCATCACCGAAGGGCAATCGGCCGCCGGCTCTATCGTCAGCTGCCGGGACGTGACGAACCAGGCCATTTTCACCCTGCGCGGAAAGCCGCTCAACGTGTGGGATCTCAAACGCGACGTCGTATACAAGAACGATGAGTTGTACAACTTGATGCGCAGCCTGAACATCGAGGACAACATGGACGGCTTGCGTTACGACAAAGTCGTGCTCGCCACCGACGCCGATGTGGACGGCCTGCACATCCGCAACTTGATGATCACTTATTTCTTCCGCTTTTTCGATCAACTCGTGCACGACGGCCATTTGTACGTCCTCGAGACGCCCCTGTTCCGCGTGCGCAACAAGGATAAGACCTTTTATTGTTACAGCGATCCCGAGCGCGAAGCGGCCATCAAGGCGTGCGGCAAAAGTGTGGAGATCACCCGGTTCAAAGGTTTGGGTGAAATTTCCCCGAAAGAATTCAAGCAGTTCATCGGAAAAGACATGCGCCTCAGCCGCGTGGAGTATTCGCCGAAACACGATGCCAGCGTGATCATGTCCTTTTACATGGGCCGCAATACGCCTGAGCGCAAGGATTACATCATGGAAAACCTGGTGGTGCCCGTCGAAGATTAACCGGCCACCCCGTTCCGAACTAAAAGCTTTTACGAAGATCCCATGACCGAAGAGAATATTGAGCTGAATTTCGACGGCTCCGCCAAGCCGGAAAACGGCAAGGAAAAGAATGGCGAGACCGTCGCGGAAACCGGCGCGGTGGTCCAGCACACCAGCACCGTAGTGCCCACGCGCGCGGAGACGCCGCTCCACCGGCGCATGAACTACAGCTTCCTGGAGTACGCGTCCTACGTCATCCGCGACCGCGCCATCCCGAATTTGGCCGACGGCCTCAAGCCGGTGCAACGGCGCATCCTGTGGTCTCTGCATCAAAACGACGACGGCAAATTCATCAAGGTCGCGAACATCGCGGGTTACTGCATGCAGTTCCACCCCCACGGCAACGTGTCCATCGAGGACGCGCTGGTGGTGATGGCCAATAAGCGCTACTTGATCGAAGGCCAGGGAAATTTCGGCAATATCTACACGGGCGATCCCGCGGCCGCTTCGCGTTATATCGAATGCCGCCTGACCGAACTGGCGCGCGAAGAAATCTTCAACGACGAGATCACCGAGTTCGTGCCCAGTTACGACGGGCGCAACAAGGAACCCGTCACCCTGCCCGCGCGTTTGCCGTTATTGCTGATGCTGGGCACCGAAGGCATCGCCGTGGGGCTTTCCTCGAAAATCCTGCCGCACAATTTCCCGGAATTGCTGGAGGCGCAAATCGCCATTTTGCAGGACAAGCCATTTAAATTAGTGCCCGATTTCGCGACGGGCGGCTTGATGGACGCCAAAGAATACGCCGACGGCGCGGGCAGCGTGCGCGTGCGGGCTAAGATCAAGCTCAAGGACGAGTCGACTATCGTCATCAAGGAAATCCCGCCGACATGCACGACCGAATCGCTCATTTCCTCAATCGAAGACGCCACGCGCAAGGGCAAGCTCAAGGTGCGCAGCATTAACGATTTCACGGCGGAAGACGTGGAAATCGAAATCAAGGCGCCCCAAGGTGTCGAAGCGGGCCAATTGGTCGACGCGCTCTACGCTTTCACCGATTGCGAAGCTTCCATCAGCAGCCGCTTGGTGCTCATCAAAGACAACCGGCCGGTGGAAATGACCGTGTCGCAAGTGCTGCGTGAAAACACGGAAAAACTGCTGGCGGATCTGAAGCGCGACCTCGAGTTGACGCAGCACAAGCTGCAAGAGGAGCTGCATTTCAAGACCCTGGTGCGGATCTTCATCGAGAACCGGATTTACAAAAAGATCGAGCAGTGCAAAACGAACGAAGCCGTGTTCGCCGCGGTTTATGAAGGTTTCAAACCGTTCCGCGCGGAAATGTACCGGGAATTGACGGACGCGGATATCGACATGCTCTTGGCCGTGCGCATCCGCCGCATTTCGCTCTTCGACATCAACAAGCACCGCGAGGAAATGGACAAGGTCAAAGCCGACTTAGAGCAGGTGGGCAAAAACCTGAAAAGCCTCAAGCAATACGCCATTTCCCGCCTGAAAGGCTTGCTGCAAAAATACGGCCCGCAATATCCGCGTTGCACCAAAGTCAGCCGGTTCGACGAAGTGGAGGCGCGCGAAGTCGCATTCAAATCTTTCAAACTTTCCTACGATCGCGAGAAAGGCTACGTGGGCTACAAGGCCGGCGGCGACGAATACCAAGTGAATTGTTCGGAGTTCGACAAGATCATCATGGTTTTCAAAGATGGCCTCTACAAGGTCATCGAGCTGCCTGAAAAATTGTTCATCGGCCCCGACTTAGTCTATTGCGGCATCGCCGAACGCGACCGTGTCATGACTTTGGTATACACGGACCGGGACGCGAATTATCTCAAGCGGTTCACTTTTGGCGGCACGATTCTCAATAAAGAGTATCACTGCATACCAGCGAAATCGAAGATCCTTTTCTTCCAGCCGGACACGCCGGAACAATTGTACATTCGCTACAAACCGGCGCCGCACCAGAAGATCAACCAGCAAATCTGCAGCCCGGCGGACTTGCCCCCGAAAGGCGTGCAATCCAAAGGCAATCAAATGTCGATCAAGGAAATCGCCTCGATCAACACCAAGCCTACCCGGGGCTGGGACCCCGAGGAGACGACCACCAAACTGCAATTTACGTGAACGGATAGGAGCGCGCTGGCGCTCCTTTTTTATTCGTAGCGCAGGGAATCGATGGGGTCGAGGTTGGCGGCTTTGTAGGCCGGGTAGGTGCCGAAGATGACGCCCACCAACGAGCAGATCACCAGGCCAATCATAACCCAATCGAAGGGAATGGCGATGGGCACGTTAAGGAAATGCGCCACCACATTGCCCCCTAACAGGCCGAGCAACACGCCCAAGATGCCGCCCACTTCACAGATGACCACGGCCTCCATGACAAACTGGGTCATGATGTTGCGTTTCTTGGCCCCAATGGCGCGGCGCACGCCGATCTCGCGCGTGCGTTCGGTGACGGACACCAGCATGATGTTCA
>MTLE01000016.1_pt2 | contig 24878 bp, 17 predicted proteins | sample 1982461 | NCBI WGS metagenome assembly MTLE01 (sample SAMN05712605, study PRJNA340218) | biofilm metagenome | isolation source: sample SPL anode biofilm adapted to -200 mV | place: USA | collected 2012-02-03
ATGACGTTGTGAACTGAAACACCGTGTGAAACAGTTACTATGTCGCCGGGCTTGCCCGAGAGGGCATTCATGACGTTGTGAACTGAAACTTTTTTATCTTTGTCCACCAGGAAGGGTACACTTGCCCGAGAGGGCATTCATGACGTTGTGAACTGAAACATTTGTATTCTTGAGATCAAGGTTGGTAGTGCCCGAGAGGGCATTCATGACGTTGTGAACTGAAACATTCGGTCACACTTTGCAATCGCCTCGTAACCATCGCCCGAGAGGGCATTCATGACGTTGTGAACTGAAACGAATACTGAAGGATTACAGACTTTCGGTGCAGGTCCGAGAGGACATTCATGACGTTGTGAACTGAAACGCGTACCTGACCCTGATGAGGTTAGATCAAGTCCGAGAGGACATTCATGACGTTGTGAACTGAAACTTTGAGAGAAAATACCGCACGCCATATCACTTTTTCGTCCGAGAGGACATTCATGACGTTGTGAACTGAAACACTTTGCCGATCAGTTTGTTACTCAAATTGTTGTCCGAGAGGACATTCATGACGTTGTGAACTGAAACAATTTTTTTCATCCATGTTTTTACCTGAGCAAAGACAGGTCCGAGAGGACATTCATGACGTTGTGAACTGAAACATATTGTCACGTCTTCAGGACTTGGCCTTTGCCCGAGAGGGCATTCATGACGTTGTGAAATCAGGTAAATAGGCGGCTCAGAATTTACTGATAAACCGGGTTGGGTTGTAGGGGCGAAGCAAGGTTCATCTGCTTCGCCCGCCTTTGATCTCTGTGGCAAAAGGGCGAAGCAGGTAAAGCTCTTGCTTCGCCCCTACGTGGGTAAACGATATATTAATATTTCCAGATCCCTTACCGCCGGAAGACAATGTGAAGTAGAAGTCGGGTAAGGCAAAGCAGAAGGCTAATATTCATTTCACGTTCCCCAAGATTCACCTCTAATGTCGTAGCAAGCATAATGACAAGGTGAAGCAGCAGCATTTCATGGATGATGTAATCAATTTTTTCTTTCATGGCGTCGGTACTCCTTTTTATTTGATAAAAGCTCAGGAGGACATTCATGACGTTGTGAACTGAAACAATTTGGGTCAACAAAGGACTTTACGTTCGCCCGAGAGGGCATTCATGACGTTGTGAAATCAGGTAAACAGGAGGAGGTGGACCTCATGCCGCTTCATGACCGATTAGCCGCATTACGCTGGCGCCGTCTCTCGGTGGAACTTGTGAACATCCGCTCTTTGCCGGCGCGCAAAGCGGCCCAGGTTTCCGTGTTTCAGGCCATGGTGAAAGGGGTGAATTCCCTGCTTGGCGAGAAGGAGGATTCGTCCATCTTTTTTCACCAACGGGACAAGAACAGCGCCTTTGCGATGCGGCGGGGCGACCGTGTGACGCTGGACGTTTTTTTCTGTTGCCATGATGCTGCATTCGCGGCGCACTGGCGGGAGGCGTTCATCGGGTATCTGGCCGATCCCGGAACAGGGCGTAATTTCGAGATTGTGGCTATTGGCGAGGTTGAGGAGCGTTCCTTGGTGTCGGTGGCCTCCGAGATCGGGCCGTTGCCGGAAGAGGGCGAGTTGTGCCTGGAGTTTTTGACGCCGTTGCCGTTTCGACCGGAAAAGGGCAAGCCGCGAACGCATCTATCGACAAAGGCGTTCGTGGGAGCCCTCACGGGGCGCATATCGCGACTGTTCGGCGGAGACGTCGGCTACAACGGCAAAGAAGATGATTTCACAGTCCTTTCCTGCTATTGGAATTATACGGAGATTCGCCATCCGTCACTGTCCCAGCCGGGACAAACCCAGTATGTGAACGGCTGCGCCGGCAAGCTATACCTGAAGGGGCAGTTTGTCGGATTGCTGCCGCTGATTCTCCTGGCGAGCGAGCTGCATGCGGGTGGAAAACTCCCTTATTCCCATGGATATTTTCGTATCAATACCCCGGCTACCGGCTATTTTCAGCCGTTTTTCCCGAGCCGGAAGGGTCTTCTTTCCGCTATTCGCGATGTTATCGCCCGTCACGATCATGCACTGGAATCGCTTTCCAGTACAGAGCAGTATCCGTTCGACGAGGAGCGGTTCGCGGATGATCTTGTGCGCCGGATCGTGGAGGGTTCCTATCTCCCTACGCCGAATATTGCGTTCTCCATCCGCAAGAGCAGCGGAGCGGAGCGGTTGGTGGAGCAATTGCCGTTCCGCGATCTGATAATGCAGCAGTATCTGCTCAATCTCCTTGGCAAGCCGTTTGACCGTTTGTTCGAGGAAGGTTCCATCGGCTACCGGCGCGGCGTGTCCCGCCTTGCCGCCATCGAGCAGGTACACAAGGCCGTGGCCGATGGTTACCAATATGTCATCGAGTCCGATATAGAGGATTTTTTCCCCACTGTGGACCTGCGGTTGCTGGATAACCTGCTCGACCTGTATATTCCGGAAGCGGACGTTCTGTTTAGGGAGCTGCTCAAAAAGGTGCTTCGCGCCGGGTTCGTGCTGAAGGGGGAGTACCGGGAACGGTCGCGGGGGCTGGCTCAGGGCGCCCCGTTGTCACCACTTCTGGCCAACCTGTATCTCGACTCATTCGACGAGAAGGCCAGCGATTGGGACGTGCGGACGATCCGCTATGCCGATGACTTCATCATTCTGGCCAGGACGCTGGAGAACGCCGAAAGAGTGCTTTGCGAAACCGAGGAATGTCTGGCGGGATTGGGGTTGCGGATCAGCAAGGATAAAACCTCGATCCGACATATCCGCGAGGGGGTTCATTTTCTCGGTATCACCCTTGAAAAAACAGAGGCCGTGGTAGATTCCGATCAAGCTCCCCGGCTATTCAGAAAACCGCTGTACGTTACCGAGCCATACCTTTTTCTCGCCATAAACGGCGATGCGCTGGAGATCCGGCGGAGAAAGGAGATAATCGAAACCATCCCGATCCGGCGGATCAGCGAAATCATGGTGATGGAGACGGCGGTCTTTTCCACGGCGGTTATCAGGAAGTGTGCCGATGAGAACATTCCCCTTACCATCGCCCTTAATACGGGCTATTTTATCGCCACGGTAAAACCGGATTCCAAGCGCTACTACTCGATTTCCTACGAACACGCCCGGCGGCGGCACTCGCTTTCCGACACGGAGCAGCTCTGTATTGCCAAGGAGTTTGCGGCGGGCAAGATCACGAATTACATTGCCCTGTTCCGGCAACGGTACGAAAAGGAATTGAATGTTTTTACTTCCGAATTGGAACGGGTTATCGGCGCAATCCGGCAGGCGGGGAGTGTGGAACAGGTTCGGGGCTATGAAGGTGCAGCCGCGAAAAAGATCTACCAGCGAATGAACGGCCTGATCGATCATGAGGCCTTTCGGCTGAAAAAGCGGGAACGCCGCAATCCTGACCGGATCAATTCACTTCTCAATTTCGGTTACTATCTCCTTTTTTCCAGGATCAACGCCACGGTCAGGGCGGTCGGCCTCAACCCCTACCTCGGTTTTCTCCACGCGCCCGAGGACGATTACGAGTCACTGGTTTGCGATATTGAGGAGCTGTTTCGCTCCCGTATCGACAGATTCGTTATTCGTCTGATAAACCTGAAGATTATTACCGAAACGGATTTCATTGAAACCGACAAGGGGCAGCACCTGACACACGAAGGGTTGAAAAAATATCTCAACCACTTTGAAGGCGAGATGGAAAAAGGGGGCGGCCGGAACGAGCTTTCGCTCAAGGAACACATACATACCCAGGTCAACGTGGTCAGGCGGTTTTTTACCGACGACGGTGACTTGACCTTTTACGAGTGGCGCGCATGAGAGGTATAGCCGATTATGCCGTGGTCTACGATATCACCAGCGACCGGGAACGGCGGCGGGTGGATAAATTATTGAAGGGATTTGGCTTCCGGATTCAAAAAAGTGTTTTTGAATGCCGGATGAATCGCAAGGGAAAGGTTGAACTGATTGAACGGTTGGAAAAACTCCAGCTCAAGACAGGTTTTGTAAAGATTTACCGGTTGGAGTACAGCTCCAAAAGCGAAGTAGTTGGGGAGCGGAGCGGGGAGAGTATTGACGAGGGAAACGCGTTTGTCGTGTAAGCAGGCAAGCAAGCCGGCATGAGGGTGACGCGCTGATTCGTATGGCGCTGTGGTCCCCTCACCCGGCTTTCGGCCATCTTTTCCAGGGCTGGCGGCCGCTCAGTTCCAATAAGTAAAAACTAACAGTCAGCGCCGTTTCCTGCCGCCTCCATTTCTGTCCCCTTTGTCGGGGCCAACCTTGTCAGTGCCTGTTGTCCGCCGTTTGATCCCGGCCAGCCCTTTCCCCTTGACCGGGATGCGCGGATACTCCTCCCCGGGCATGACGATTGTCGCTGCATTGACTGGAGGCTCCGAGGCGGTATGTTCCACAAGGGTGAACTCGATGCGCCGGGTGGCCGGGGTGACCGCGGCCACCTTTACCCTGGCCCGGTCGCCGATGCGGAAGACACGCCGCGAACGGCGGCCGATCAGGGAGTGCTGCTTCTCGGCATAGGTGTAGAGATCGTCTCCCAGTGTGGAGACATGCACCAGCCCCTCCACGAACAGCTCCTCCAGTTCCACGAAAAAACCGAAAGCTGCCACACCGGAGATGTAGCCGTCAAAGTCGTCGCCCACGTGCTGCTGCATGTACTGGAGCTTCTTCATCTCCACCACGTCCCGCTCCGCCTCCATGGCGACCCGTTCCCGCTTGCTGGTATGCTCGGCGATCTCGGAAAGCCGCTCCGTGGCAATGTCCAGCTGCTTTTGCCGTCGCTTGTCTCCCTGTTTCTCCTCCAGCGCCAGGGCTGCCCTGAGGATACGGTGTACCACCAAGTCCGGATAGCGCCGGATGGGGGAGGTGAAGTGGCAGTAGCAGGCAGAGGCCAGGCCGAAATGCCCCAGGTTTTCCGCCGCATAGCGGGCCTGTTTCATGCAGCGCAACAGGGCATAGTTCAGCATCCGCTCCTCGGGCCGCCCCTCGGCCTCTCCCAGCAGGCGCTGCAATTCGGCCGGATTTACCCGCTCCTCCACCAGTTTGAACTCGTAGCCGAAGCCGTAGATGAACTCCTGGAAATCCCGCAGCTTGGCCGGGTCGGGGTTCTCGTGGACGCGGTACAGGAACGAGATTTCCCTGGCAGTGATGAAACGGGCCACCGCCTCGTTGGCGGCCAGCATGAACTCTTCGATCAGTTGGTGGGCCAGGTTGCGTTCGGCCCGGATTATCCCCTCGGTCAGGCCGGTCAGGCCGATGATGATCTCGGGCTCGGGCAGATCGAAATCGATGCTCCCCCGCTGTTTCCGCATGGCCTGGAGGCAGAGGGCCAGCTCCTTCATCTCCAGCAGCATGGGCGCTACCGGGCGGTGTTTGTCGGCGGCTTCGCGGTCGTCATCGACGATGATCTGCTTGACGATGGTATAGGTCAGGCGGGCCGTGCTGTTGATGACGCTGGGATAGAAGCTGGACTCCAGCATCTTGCCCTTGGGGTCGAAGAGCATCTCGGCCGTCATGGTCAGGCGGTCCACATGGGGATTTAGGGAACAGATGCCGTTGGAGAGTTTTTCCGGAAGCATGGGGATGCAGCGGTCCGGGAAGTAGACCGAGGTGCCGCGCAGGTAGGCCTCCTGGTCCAGGGCGCTGCCCGGCGTCACATAGGCGGACACATCGGCGATGGAGACCCAGAGCCGGTAGTTGTTCCCCTCGCAGCGCATGGAAACGGCGTCGTCGAAGTCCTTGGCGGTCTCGCCGTCTATGGTGACGGTCGGCATCTTGCGCAGGTCAACGCGCCCCTTCAGGTCCTCCCGCGACACCACGGCCGGTACTCCTTCTGCCTCGGCCAGGACATCAGGCCCGAAGATATGGGGCAGGTCGAAGCGGCGGATGACCGACTGCACCTCCACCTCGGGATCGCCGGGCCAGCCCAGCACCTCCGTGATGCGTCCCTCGGCCGGCCGCCCGCCTATGGGATAGGCGGTCAATTCTGCTACCACCTGCTGGCCATCCTCGGTCCGGCCCCGCCCTTTGGGGGGGATGGCAACCACCAGGTTGAGGCGCTGATCTTCGGGGATAACGATGGCCCCGCGCCGGGTCTCTTCGTAGCGACCCACGATGCGGCTCGAAGCCCGTTCCACAACGGCGACGATGCGGCCTTCCTGTTTGCCGCTTCCCATCCGGCTCTGACCGGATTGCACCTCCACGGTGTCGCCATGCATGGCGCCATGCATGTGTCTGGCTGGGATGAAAATGTCTTCACCGCCGCCCTCCGGCGTGACAAAACCATAACCGTCACGGTGGGCCGAGAGCTTGCCGCGCAGGCCTTGCGCCGCACCCGGCAGGGCATAGCTGTTTCCCCTGAGCCGGGTCACCTCGCCTGCATCGGCCATATCTTCCAGAATGCGCTTCAGCTCGCCCTTGACGTGACGGCCGCCGAACTCGCGCAGCAGCGAGGCAAAGTGAGTGCTTCCCTCGCGCTCTTTGAGGATGGCGAGGATGTTTTTTTTTGTTAGTTTCATGGCATGATCCCGCTGGTGTTTTATGTTGTCCCCACGACGAGGGGATGATATGCTTTTTAATATAAATATGCACCATTTTCCTGTGCGGATAATCAATGAAACAGCTATATTGTGCCCTCCTGTCCCTGGTGTTCTCCCTGCTGCCCTTTTTTACCGATTACGCCCGAGCCTTTGACCAGCCCGATCTGGGCGAGTTGGCCGAATCCCCTCCCTGCAGCGCCATATGCCAGATAGCAACCAGGTATAACCACATCAATACACTGATCCGAGACGGCAAGATCAACAGATCTCTTGCCCAGAGCGAACTGAAGCGGCTGTTGGCCCAGGTGCGCGAGGAGTACTACCGCCTTGTGGGCAAAGATCTTCCCTTGGAAAAATGGGTCTTCCCGCTGGCCAACTATGACCACCGTGCCATAACCGGGGGGCGAAACAAGGGATATATTGCCCGGGGCTATGATTTTTTCGACGGCAACCGCCATGGCGGACATCCCGCTTTCGACATTTTTATCCATGACCGCGACCAGGACAACCGCGATGATCGCACCGGCAAAGAGGTGCAGGTGCGGTCTCTCACCAGGGGGATAGTGGTGGCCCTGGAACGGAAATGGGAGCCGGGTAGCCCCCTGAAGGGGGGCAAGTACATCTGGGTCTACGATCCCGACAAAGACCTGCTGGTCTACTACGCTCACAATGCCGAGCTGCTAGTGGTGCTGGGGGAGATTGTCAGTCCGGGCGATCCGCTCGCCACCGTGGGGCGTACCGGCTTCAATGCCGCCAAGCATCGCTCGCCGACCCATCTGCACCTGAGCGTGCTCAAGGTACGTGACGGATGGCCCCAACCGGTTAACGTATATTCGGATCTGGTCCGTGCCAAGTCAGTGCCTGCGGAGTGATGGGCAGGCACTGACATGGCTATGGTTCTGATCCGGGAAATTCCCATGGTGCAATTATCCCCAGGGGAATGTTTGACTTAAATGGTGTGGAATACCGATAAATGCGCTATTATAAATTCAGGAAGTTAATAGATTGACAAACCGGAAGGGGGTTTGAGTCATGTCGGGTGGAAACGATAAAATATGTAATATCAATGATGAGTTAACCATAAGTAATTTGACGTCTAATGCCCAGGTGGTCTGCGGAAAATGCGGTGCCAAGGCCCATGATAAATCAAGCGTCTGCGAGCCGGTCAAACTGGAAGGTGGACCATATGGGGATTTCATGTGAACCCGATATTCAGGTGAAATGACAATCGACACAAAGATGAGCATTGCGTGGAGAGGGCCTGTGAAAGCAGGCCCTCTTTTTTTGCAGGCTCTTGGCGCCTGCGCATAAATCTACCCCACCTACGCACTTTGTTCAACCTGTCATCCAGGTCTTGACGAATGATTATTTGCAGCTATTATTTAATATACTTTAATGATCAGCAATCTATTTCAAGGAGGAAGATGATGAAGATGATCCGCATGTTGTATCTCTCGCTTGTTGTCGTGTTTACCCTCGCGGTCACCGGGACTGTCCAGGCAGCATCCCCGGTTTTTGACGTTGACCATGATTTCTATCCGTATTACCCGTCACTGATAAAATGGAACAAGTCTAGTGTGCCCTTCAACTCTCCGGATGTTTGTGGTGGTTGTCACGCCAAACAGTTTCGGGAATGGAACGGTTCGGTGCACAGCCTGGCCTTCAAGGACCCGATCTACCAAGGGGAGCTGAACAAGGGGATAAAGGCGGTGGGGCACGATATTTCGCGCCAATGCGAAGGTTGCCATACCCCGGTGGGGATGATTACCGGTGAGATCAAGGGCGCCGGTAACTCCGGTCTGTCCGACATGGCGATAAGTGGTGTTTCCTGCGATGTGTGCCATTCGGTGAGCGGCGTGACCCACTGGCAGACCCCCTCCCACGAGCCGGAGAACGGCTCCTTCATCCTGACCTCAGGTGTTGAGTCCAAGGACGGCCAGACTTTCATCAAGCGTGGCCCCTTCAAGCCCACAGATTACTGTGGCGGCGGTTTTCACAAGTGCGTCGAGTCGGGGTTGCACCTGCAGGCGGACCTGTGCGCCTCCTGTCACCAGGTATACCACTACGACGGTCATTTCCCGCTTGAGGCATCCTACCTGGAATGGAAGCACGGCCCCTACGCCCAGAAGGCGATACTTTGCCAGGATTGCCACATGGTGGATATCCCCACTTTCAAACGTTCCGCAGATCAATTTGTCAAGCCGGAGCGCAAGGAATACCGCCATTATTTCAGCGGCGCCAATTACCTGCTCAGCTATCTGGCTGCCGGGGCGGCCCGCAAAAGCGGGGACGAGGAACTGGCCAAGAGCCTGATGAACCAGTACGAGATGGAGGTGGAACGACTGAAGTCCGCGGCCGACCTTGAGATCACCCCTATCCGCCGCGACGGACGATTGGCTGAACTCAAGGTGCGGGTAAAGAACATTCGTGCCGGCCACAACCTGCCGACTTCGCTTACCAACGTGCGCCAGATGTGGCTGGAGATCACTGCCAAGGATGAGAGCGGCAAGGTGATCATGAGCAGCGGCACGCTCAAGCCGGACGGCTCCATGCCTGACGATGCGCGGCTCTTCAATTCGGACGGCATGGGCAACGATTTCCACTTTGCCGTAGACCCCTGGGTGGTTACATCATTTTCCCGGCATGACACGATCCCGCCCAGAGGTTACAAGGACGTGCATTACTCTGTTCATGCTCCGGAGGGGGTAAGTACGGTCAGTATCGAGGCCCGGCTCCGTTTCCGCCAGGCCGATCAGAAGGTGGCTGAGGCCCTGTTGGCTGCCGTGCCCAAGGATATCGATCTGGAGCGGATCTATGGCCTCAAAGCGGTTCCGCCGCTGCCTGTGGTCGATATGGTGGTCAAACAGGTAACATTTGACGCAGGCAAAGAGTAAACAGCATTCATGCCGGCAAATTAATACCCGGTAAAAAAATAGTGGCGCTTTCGGGCATTGAGTATATAATATGAATATAGATATATAAACTCGTTGCCAGGGAGGTACGGTCATGACTAGCATGGATTGGGTATTTTCGATGTCTACGCTGAATGTTGTTATCATGTTGTTAACAGTATTGTTCGTGTTCATGTACACTTTTATGGTCGCTTTCAGTAAGCCGCACACGCATCCTCCGGTAGATTTGATGGCAGGAGACGAGGGTGATGACTGAATTGTCTGAGCACGAACAGTACAAGGGCCGATCTCCATATCGGGAGTGAGGTGATTTATGACGAGAAGGCGGCTTTTGGCCGCCTTCTTCGTGTCTGGGCGGTTAATTGCTTCATCTGTGACTCCAAAAAATCATATAGTGATATAATATAATTAAAGAGGAAACGTAGAAGATGAGAAGAGCAGGTGTAGGGAAAGGAGATCAACCATGGAAGAATATAAACGGATACTCGTGGTCAGCAGGATGAGCAAGTACTGCAGGGAGGCGGTCCATTACGGAGTCTCACTGGCCCGCAAATATGACGCGGAACTTTCCATCTTGCATGTAGTCCATAATCCTTTTGGCCTGGAAGGGTGGAACCTGCCGATGGTTTCCCTGGAACAGGAATACAAGAAACTCCTGGAGGAAACCAAGGCTGACCTGGATCGGATCATAAGGGAGGAAAAGGCCAAAGGGCTTTCGATCAAGGAGTTGATCAAGAATGGCGACCCCACTGAAGAGGTCCTGAAGACGGTCAAAGAGGAGAAGATCGACCTGCTTATCCTTTTGGCGCACGAGGAGTGGCGCCTGGAGCACTTCCTGTTCGGGCGCAGCAATGAAGAGTTGGTCCGCCGCATGCCCTGCTCGATACTGTTCGTGAAAAATGAACCGAAAGCGGTGCGTTGGTAGGCAGGGGTTGGTTGTTGCGGTCAAAGAGAGGTTTTATGCGAATTGATCCGTTCCTTCAGATAGCTCATAAGCACCAGTGAGCTGTTATGCTCCTGGTCGTGGGAACTGTAAAGCAGGGTGACAGGGCCCTGCTGCGCAGCTTCCATTAGGGGCGCCAAGGCAGCAGGTGTTTTTTCAAGTTCGGCGATGTAACGGTGCGTGAATTCGATCCATTTGGCCGGATCATGACCGAACCAACGACGCAGTTCATGAGAGGGGGCCGCATTTTTTAACCAGCCATCCATGACCATGCTTTCTTTTTTTATCCCACGCGGCCAGAGGCGCTCTACAAGAAATCGTTTGCCGTCATGACAGCCCTGTGGGTCGTAGACTCGCTTGACCTGTATCATGGGGCTCTCCTTGCGGATATCTGCTCCGTTTCCGGAAGTTGGCATTCACAAATTTCCTGTTTATATGCCGGATTTGTCCGGAGAGCCTGCCTACCTCAGCAGCTTGAATAGATAGCTGAAGGCGCCTGCCACGGATATGCCGGACATGAGGGCGCTATACCTGTTGATAATTTGTGCCACATTTATCCGCGTTGCATATTTTGCCGCATCGGTAGCCTCGCCAGAGAAGTCAATTATGTCCATCCAATCCTTATCCCACTGGTATATCTGGAGATATAGCTCTGAACCTTTCCAGAGAACAATGAAAAAGAATACGATGGCAAAACAGAGGACGCCTTTTGCCACGAATGAATCACGTAATTCGTTGAAGATTTTCCAAACCATGAAAATATTTAGCATGGCAAGGAAAAACCAAATGGAATTTTCCATGATTTTGTAGTTTCTGAGCACCTGCAGGGTTGGCTTGGGATTTATCGTGATCAAGACAGAGGCCACCGCAATGACGCCGATTGTGGTTAAATACACCAGATATTTCCTGCCGGTAATTTCCAGGGTGCGGGTAAATATGTAATACTCCTGAAAGCCATGGCTGATCACCAGGATGGCGATAGCTCCGATAACGTAGTGGATGGCCGCCATTTTGTTGTAGCTATGGGCATAAGGATTGAGCATGTAGGCCTGACTCCAGAAGATAAGGAAAAAACCTACGGAGATGCTTGTCCAGAGGCGGGCGATCTTGAAGCTGAAATAGAAGCTTATTGCAGCAGCGATAAACCAGAATATTGTCTGGATGACAGAAAAAGCGTCGTAATCTACCGGATTGTAAATTTTCGGCAATAACGAAAGAATTGAGTCCATATCTCCTCCAAATAGTTAGCCAATGGATGGCGTTGAAGAGTGTTCGGTCAGCGGTAGCGAGCAACCTCGTCCCGCATAGCGTCCTGCATTTGCCTGATCTTCGCTAGATTAGTCAGGAGTTTTGATCCGTTTTCAAGGCCAGCAAGCAGTTCCTCCAACTTTTCCGGAACCAGGATCCCTTCAAATCCCCCGATTTTTGCCAGTTCTTTTTCCAGCAGGGGTCTACCCAATTTGCCAAGGTATTTAAACGCGACGTTACTCAAGTCGGACTGGAGTCCGGCGAGATCCGTTTTGGCTGGTTCTGCTGAAATGGTAGTGGCAGGGCTTGCGGCGGGTGCGGCTGAAACAGTTGTAAAGACGTTCTCCTTGGCAACAGACCAGACCTTCGAGATATCAACCAGGTCGTTCAAATCAACCAGAGTTGCCCCATCTTCACTGTCTTTGATGACCCGAACATCGATCCTGGCACCGGGCAGTACGGCGATCTTCTGGATCTCTGTCTGCGATAACCCGATTTCCTGGGCTGAATCGTGACAAAAACCGATTGGTGCGCCATCACGGTAAAAAATCAATCCAGCCCGATTTTCAGTATAGATCTTCAGGCAGGCATTCATGCGTTCGGCTTTGATTTTCTCCAGTACCGCCTTGAAGTCGATCAGTTTCATCTCTTGGGCATTGAGGATCAATTCCCCCCTGAACATGGCGAGGAGGGCAAAGGCAATTTCCTTGCTGAAACGATAGGCGCTGAAATCACCATCCCTGTTCAATACCAGGTTCTCGATAGTTGCTTGCATGGCATCAAGATCTTGGCGGCTGTTGTTGCCTTCCGGTTGGAAGAAGACGGATATCAGCCTGCCCTCAATATACAAAAACACCCCAGTTGCTGCCGAGAGGCCAAACTTTGCATAGCCGTTAAAGTTGCTGTTCCTGAATTTGCCTAGGACGACCGGCAGGTCGATTCGTGAGGTCGGAACATTTTCCGCCAGAGGGGTTCCCTTGGGAAGAATAAACATAAAAGAACTCGCTGTCTTGCCTGTGTAAGCATACCAAAGAGTATTGAACTGACTTAATCCTATAGTATTAAATAGGAATCATACTAAATCGTCAATTCAAATATTTAAATAGTGGCATTTCAGCATTACTTTTTTTGTTACTAGTTGCAATGGCTGGAATGTACTCGCCCAACCATTACAATATTAATATTAAAAAGAGCAAATATAACAAATCGTTGGCTTAAATTGTGCAAATGATATGAGAAAATATATATTGTAATTTATAATTGTATACACTTCACATAAGTGACTTTCCGGCGCACCTTGCGCGGCACTGTGGCGGTTTCTCTGGGGGAAGGACATCCGTATTTCCCAGCTAGTTGTTCCGGATAAAATGGTTGTCGAACCGACTCCGCTAAATCGCAGGGCCACTCGGGGTTTTGGCCGGATACTCAATAAATGCATCTCCGTACGGACAGGTTAAGAATGAAAATTACAGCCAATCACGGGAAAACATTAGCTTGGCAGCTCATCTTAATCACTGCCGCACTCTCTTATTGGTGCGCCTCGCCTGTCTTTGTGGCAGCAGCGGAAACACAACCCATTAATCCGCAACACGTTCTCATTCTCCACTCCTACCACCCAGGTTGGCCTTGGACAGACAACATAATGGCCGGCATGCAGTCGGTCCTGGGGCAACCAAGCAGGCAAGTCAACGTGGATGTGGAATACCTGGACACAAAGCGCCATCGGGATTCGGCCTATTTTTCCCATATTCTCGATGCCATTCTCCACTATAAGTTCAAAGACCGCTCATATGACCTGGTCATGGTCTCCGACAACGAAGCCTTCAATTTTGCCTTGGGGCACCGCGACGACCTGTTCCGACACACCCCCATCATTTTTTGCGGCATCAACAGTGCTGCTCCGTCGCTTGCGCAGCAGGCCAAGGAAGTGACCGGGGTGTGCGGAAACCCGGATTTCAGCGGTGTCATCCGGCAGGCGCTGGTCTTTCACCGCGATACGAAGCGCATCGTGGTTATCGGCAGCACCAGCGAATTGACGGACCGCATCAACCTGAAGCAATTGCAGTCGTTGGCGGCTACGATCGCCCCCGGCATTACCTTCGAGTTCTGGAACGATCTGCCGGCAGATATCCTTGCTTCGCGTTTGGTCACACTTGCCAAAGGAACCATTGTCGTCATTAATGGTTCAATCCGTGACCAATCCGGCAACCTGCTATCCTTTAACGAACAGACCCGCTTGGTAAAACAGTCAACAGCTTTGCCAATCTACAGCTTCTGGGATGTTTATCTCGGTGCTGGGATAGTTGGCGGCCCCCTTGTCAACGCCAGGAAACAGGGGGTTGTTGCGGCTGAAATCGCTTGGAGGGTGCTGAAGGGCGAGCTGGCCGGCTCCATTCCCATTGCGTGGCCGGTGCGGGACCCGCCTGTTTTCGACTACCACGAGCTGAAGCACCAGGGCATTCCCCTGCAAAGTCTGCCAAAGGAATACCAGCTGATCAACGCCCCGTCGTCATCGTACCAGGTTTCCAAATCCCATTTCTGGATCTCTGTGGCGGCCCTGTGCGGCCTGTCGGGAATTACCCTTCTGCTGACCTGGAATACCATGAAGCGCCGCAGGGCGGAAAAGGAGCTGAGGGAGAGCGAGCATAAATTCAGGGAGCTGGCGCAGCAGTTCCAGATAGTTCTGGATGGCATCCCTGACAGCCTGACCCTGATCTCGAAAGAGATGAAGGTTGTCTGGTCGAACAAGGGGACGGACAATTACGTTGCCAACAGGTTCGATGCGATTCCTGGCGAATTCTGCTGCAACTTGCTCTACAACAGGACCTCCATCTGTGACAATTGCCCGGCAATCAAGGCTTTTCAAACGGCCGTGGCCGAAGAGTCGATCATCACCACGCCTGACGACAGGATTCTGGAGGTTAAGGCATTCCCGGTCAGGGACAATGGCAATGAGGTTTCCCACGTAATCATGCTGGCCAGCGATATTACCGAGAAGAATCGGCTGCTTGAAGAAGCGATCCGTACCCGGCGGCTGGCCGCGCTGGGAGAGCTGGCCGCCGGCGTGGCCCATGAGATCAATAACCCGAATGCATTGATCCTGTTAAACGCCGAACTGGTGAAAAAGGCGTGCGGCGACGCAGCCCCGATCCTGCAGCGCCATTACCAGGAGTCCGGCGATTTCCAGCTGGCCGGTATCCCCTACTCGGAGATGTGCACCGAAATGCCGCACCTGTTCGCGGAAATGTTTGAAAGTGCCGGGCGCATCAAGCGGATCGTCAACGATCTCAGGGATTTTGCCCGGGCCGATGCACCGGACTTGCACGAACCAATCGATCTGAATCGGGGAGTGGAGACGTCGATCCGCCTGATGAATAATGCCCTGAAAACAGCTACGGACAATTTGACTGTCGATCTGGCCGAAAATCTGCCAATATTTTACGGCAATCCGCAGCACATCGAACAGGTGGTGGTCAACCTGATAATGAATGCGTGCCAGGCCCTGCCGGACAAGGAAAAAGGAATCCACATTTCCACCTCGTTCCATCCGGAACGCATGTCTTGCATCGTTACCGTGCGGGACGAAGGGATCGGTATCAGCAAGGAGGATATGCCCCACATAACCGACCCGTTCTTCACCACAAAACGACAGAGCGGCGGTACCGGCCTCGGCTTGTCGGTGTCGATGCGCATTGTCAGGAACTATGGCGGTTCCCTGGAGTTCCATTCCGAGGTGAACAAAGGGACCACTGTTCATCTTTACCTGCCAGTCAAACAAACGGCGATCGAAATATGAGCGACAAACTCTACCCTGCCAATCCGATTCTGCTGGTTGACGATGAGGTGCCCTGGCTGCGCAGTCTTTCTCTGACTCTGCGGGAAGCCTCGGGAATCACAAACGTGATTAAATGCACCGACAGCCGCCATGTGTTGGATATCCTGCGCGACAAGGATGTGAGTCTGATCCTGCTGGATCTGACCATGCCGTATTTCTCCGGTCAGGACCTGCTGACCATGATCAGCAAGGACCATCCGTGCATCCCGGTGATTGTCCTGAGCGGACTCAACCAGGTTGATACCGCCGTGCGCTGCATGCAGCTGGGCGCGATCGATTATTTTGTGAAGACCGTGGAGAAGGAGCGGCTGATAGACGGGATACAGCGGGCATTGTTTGCCTGGGAGATACGTCGCCAGGAAGGCCGGCGATCCCAAGCGAATTCCAGTGCGGAGCAGCTGGAATATCCCGAGGCATTTGCCCGGATCAAAACCAGCAGCAAGAAGATGCGGGCTGTCATGCAGCACTGCGAAGCCGTAGCGTTCAGCAGCGAGCCGATCCTGATTACCGGTGAAAGCGGCGTGGGTAAAGAACTGATCGCCAAGGCCATCTGTTCCATCCGTTGCCCCGATGACCCCTGGTTGGCGGTCAATGTGGCCGGCCTCGACGACAACGTCTTTTCAGACACTCTTTTCGGTCATACCCGGGGCGCCTTTACCGGTGCCGAGAGGGAGCGAAAGGGGATGATCGAGGAGGCGGGGAGCGGGACACTGTTTCTGGACGAAATAGGCGATTTGAGTTGCGCTTCCCAGGTCAAGCTGTTGCGGCTTCTCCAGGAAAGGGAATATTTTCCGCTCGGGGCCGATTCCCCAACCAAGCTGAAAGCAAAGCTGATCTTTGCCACCAATCACGAGCTGGCGGTAAAAAAGGAGACCGGCAATTTTCGCAACGACCTGTATTATCGTTTGTGTGCCCACCAGGTACGCATTCCGCCCTTGCGTGAGCGTATGGAAGATCTACCCCAGTTGATCGAAGAGTTTCTCGAAGAAGCAGCCCGCTCGTTCGGCAAAAAGACCCCTAAGGCGCCGAAAGAACTGGCTACCCTGCTTTCCATCTATAATTTCCCGGGGAACATACGGGAATTGCGCGCCATGATTTTCAATGCCGTGAGCCTGCACAAGAATCATATTCTCTCCCTTGACAGCTTTAAGGAAAAGCTGGGTCTCTCGGATGATGAATCAAGGCCGCAAGATGTATCGACGGCTTCCGGTGCGGCGGCCCGCGTGATTTTCCCGGACCGGTTGCCTAACCTGGAAGAAGCCGGTTGTCAGGTTGTGTCGGAAGCCATGCGCCGCGCCAATGGCAATCAGACACTTGCGGCCGCCATGCTTGGAATTACCCGGCAAGGTTTGGCCAAGCGCTTGAAGAGATGCGGCCTGGATAAATACCTGCAGCCATAGTTGCCGTGTAAACTATGTTACCATTACCCTGCTTTACCCGGGCGGCTTCTCGCAAGCACAGCATTGCAATACCGCCTGCCATTGATCCCGTGCCTTCCATCTTATGATTGTTGCTGTAACCTCCCCCTTTTTGATTACCTGACTCCGATCCTGTTTTGAAGCATTCCCACTTTAAAATGTAAATGTCCCGGCCAATCCACCGCCTGGCGCCAGTCGCTGATGCCCCATTTTGTCTCACCGCAACCATGGTTGCGCCTGTTTATGCGCGGCTTATTTTTACTCAAGGAAAAACAATCCATAAATTCAGCTAATTATATATTTTAAATATACATGGCATTGACCTTGCTCAACGGGAAGAACATTTACCAGCCGGATCAACGGATCATCCCCGTCTTTCCTTAGGTCTGCATTATGAAAACCGGGAAACTGCCCAGCTAAGGAGGTGAGTGAACAAAGGGCTTATCCCGCAAACTGCGCTTCACAAATATCTACAGGAGGTATGTATGCACGCGCTTACCAGATGGCTAAAACTGGTCATCAGCATTACGCTTGGACTCTGTCTGGGTACCGGGACGGCCCTTGCCGCCAACGGCACCCTGACAGGCAAGATCACCATCACCGGCACATCAACGGCGATTGCGGGGGCAAAGATCACCGCAGTCGGCCCCCCGGGGACCTATACAGCGACCTCGGATTCCAAAGGGGTCTACACGGTTTCACTCCCCCCGGCGACTTATTCGGTAACCTGCACTGCTACCGGATACAATCCCAAGACGGCATCGGCGACCATTAAAAGCAGCTCCAAGACAACGCTGAACTTTGCCCTTGCCAAACAGACGGCCACCACTGGCACCATCAGCGGCACAGTGACCAACAGTGCGAACGGCGCCGCCCTTTCCGCCGCCTCGGTCAGCCTGACTCCCGGCACCTACTCGGCCTTAACCGACACCGCAGGCAAATACACCATTGCCAACGTGACTGCCGGCACCTATACGCAAACCGTTTCCAAGACCGGCTTTACTACCGCTACCAAGCAAGTTTCGATCAGTGCTGGCGCTACCACCACCAGCAATGTAGCGCTAACGGCTCCGTCCGTAAGCATATCCACCCTGACCGCCACACCCAATTCCTTTACCGAAGCGGCCGCCGGCACTGTTTCCCTTGCCGCCGCACTGAACGGAACCGCAGCTTCCTACCAGTGGACCCAGGTGAAAGGGCCCAAGGTACCCTTGACGGCCACCAGCGCCACTGCTGCCACTGCCAACGTCAGCACCTTGAGCGTAGCGGTTGACGCGGAGATGGTCTTCCGTCTCTCCGTCACCGGCTCCAATGGCGCGGTCAGCAGCAAGGACGTCAGTGTCTTTGTTGCACCCGCCGACATGGTCCCCGTACTTGGTGCCAATGTTCAGATCGGCGGCTCCACTACGGCCGTCAAGAAGTTTATGTACAATGGTGCCGAATGGACCATCTTCAACATCGGCAGCCGGTTGTGCGTTACCCCCATCGGCATGACCAAGGGGGCGGTCCACTCCATCTATGCCCCGGGCTTTATCAACGACATCGATCTGGTCACCTATAACGGCGTCAACTACGCCCTGCTCTCCGCCGGAGCAGCCGGCATCGTGGTGGTGGACATCACCAACCCGACCGCCATGGTTCAGGTCAGCAACGTCCACCTCAACTATTACCAGGATAACATCACCTACACCGAAGGTGGCGGCGACATCCTCACCGGCAACGAGATCTCCAGCATCCAGGCCCCGGTGGCGGCCCTGGAAACCGATGGCACCACCCTGTTCATCGCCGACAACGAGTACGGCATCCACAGCACCGCCCTGGCCAACCTGCTGGGCGCCAATGGCCCGGTATTGGAAGTCGACGGCACCCTGTTGATCGATCTGGAAAAATACACCCTGCAGTTTGCCGGCGAAAACCCCTGGGGCGGCCCCATTGATCTGAAGCTGTATGGCGGCAAGCTGTTTGCCTGCATGAACGAACTGGGCCTTGGCATCTTCGATCCAGTTACACTTAACCAGATCGGCCGTTACAATCTATATACCGATACAAACATGAAAGAAGACTGGTTCATGAACATGGACATCCGCCAGACCGTGCAAATGGATCCTGCCACCGGCCTGCCGTTTGTTGACGCCTACACCGGCATGCCAGACTATCGCCAGACCAATTTCGAACTGGTGCAGGTCATGCGTAACGACGTGGTGGCCCCCACTCCGTGGGCCGACTTCGACCGCTACGGCAAGTTCTACTACAAGGCCCAGGGTCTTGACATCGCCGAATTCGGGGGCCGCACCATCGCCTATGTCGCCTACTCCATGGGGGGCTTGGTTGCCGTGGATATTACCGGCTACCAGACGGCAACCGCGGCCACCTTCCTCAATGGCCGCTACCTGGGTTATGTGCCGGCAGTGCCGGCCAACGGTCCGGACAAGATCACCGGCACCCAGTCCCAGAGCATCCTTCCCTATTACGGGGCCGGCATGCTGAAGGACTCGGGCGTGATCGACGTCAAGATCAAGAATAACTATGCCTACCTGACCGATCACTTTGCCGGCCTGGTCATCGTAGAAGGCGCCGGAACCCCTGAAGTTTCCTGGAAAGGGGCAAACGGCAATTACAACAACGATACCGACGGCATCCCGGGCAATCACTTCCCGGATACCGAATTCGTAACTTCCTACGACATGTCTGCCTATGACCCCCTGGATAACGAGTCCATGCCCAAGTGGATGTACCAGGCCCCATGCAAGCTGGTTACCACCGAGATCAACGGTCACGGCAACCGCCTGCTCCTCATGGACACCATGAACATCACTGCCGCCGGTAATGTGGATATCCTTGCCTGCTCCGGCGCCGGCGGCTTCAACTTCCTTGATATCATAAACCTTAACGCTACCCTCATGGCGGACCGCTACAGCGTACCGGTCTACTTCCCCACCACCGACGAGATCGGTGCCAAGGTCAGCGGTGCTGCCGGCCAGACCATCTCCATCGGCCATGCCGTGGGCATCGCCTCCTCCGACAAGTACATGTACCACTCCGACGGTCCCCACGGCATCTCTGCCTGGAGTATCGTCGATGGCAACGGCTACCCCACCGACAACATCCACCTGGTGGCCAACACCCTGCAGGACGAATATCCGGAAATCTACAACGGCGTCACGGTCTATCCGCCGTCCCATGCCGCCAATGTGGTCTTCGATTCCACCCACCAGGTAGCCTGGGCCAGCTGTTCCAGCAACGGCCTGCGCCGGGTGGATATCTCCAAGGTTGAAGCGGGGCAGGGTGCCATCGGCGCTCCACTGCTCCTGCCGCTCACCCCGACGGACCTCTTTGAACACAACGGTCTGTTCGGCACGGTCAAGGGGCTCCAGTACCAGGACCACTCCTACGACGTGGAGATCAAGGGCAACTACGCCTACACCGCCGACGGCAGCAACGGCCTTACCGTTTATGACATTACCAAGGATCCGACTGTCATGAACAGCGGCTTTGTCGTCTCCAATATCGGGCAAATAGTCGATGAGAAACCGCCTCTGGGCACCGCCTCGGGCATCGCCCTCTGGACCAACCCGGCTACAGGCAAATCCTATGCCTTTGTGGCCGCCGGCCCACGTGGCGTCGGCGTGGTGGATACCACCGACGTATTGAACATGCAACTGGTGAAAGTGTTTGAACCGATCAAACTGGAAGAAGGGAAGGTGGGCGCTGCCGACGGCCAGTCCGTGGATGTGAAGGTGGTTGGCGACTACGCATATTTCTCCTATGACAGCTTTGGCGTGGTCTGCTACCGACTGAGCGATCTGATTGCCCCTCTCCCTGCCGGCATTCTGCCGACCGAAGTTTGGAGCAAAGATACCATTGGCACCCTGGTCTATGACTACCGCCCGGTGGCGGTGAGCCGCTTCAAGCTGCAACTGGTCCCCGGCTATGAAGCCTGGGCCGGCGGCGCCGTGAAGATGGATTATACCCTGGTCAACAACAAGCTGGTCTTCTACGTGGCCTTTGCCGAGGCCGGCTTGCTGAAGATCGACTGGACCGATCCGGTCAATCCGGTCCTGGCCGGAATCGCGCCCACGGTAGGTGAATGCTCGGCTGTCACCATCAGCAACGGCAGGCTCTACGTGGCCGACGGCAGTGCCGGCATGCTGTTCTTCAAGTAGCTTGCTTCCGGAAACTGAGTAGTAAGTGTAAAGCAATCGTGGCGGGACCGTAGTGGTCCCGCCACTTGGGAGGACAATATGAAAAATCGACCCGACATATGCCTTGCCATACTGCTATCCTTTTTCCTGATGCTGTTAACAGGGCCAGGTGGTGTTCTCGCGGCCAAAACAACCACCGGGACCTTGAGTGGCATCATAAACAACGCCGTCACCGCTGCGCCAATCTCCGGCGCCACGATCAAAGCGACCAACGAAGCAACCGGAACGATCACGAGCACCACATCCAACTCGACTGGGAGCTACAAGCTGACCCTTGCCCCGGCCACCTACTCGATCGAGTGCTCGGCCGCCACCTATCAGGTCGCCACCCGTGCCAGTGTAAGTGTCCTTGTTGGCAAGACCACTACCCTCAACATCACCCTGCAACCGGTATTGCAATCCCTCAGCCACTCGGGGCGTCTTTCATCCTATGACGGCCCGGATACTTGCCTTGCTTGTCATTCCGTATCCGCCAGCGGTACGGACCTGTTGACCGATGTCTTCAATTCAGCCCATTTCCAGGCGCGAACGCTGAACAGCATGATAGATATCCCGGCTGGCGGCAGCCATGGCATGGTGGACCGTGCCTGCGGACTCCCCGGTTCCAATATGCTGGCCGACAACTATGCCGGTATTGCCACCGCAGCAGATGGCACAAAGATGGTCGATGGCTGCGGGAAGTGTCACATCGCTTACCGTCCACCCTACAAATACGTTATGGCTGCCGATGCCAGGAACGATATCGATTGCCTGATCTGTCACGCCGAAGTATATGGAGCTGAATGGGACGATCCGGCAAACATCTCCCAGTATGGCAGCAATCCGCAGCCCCACGTCAGAACCGTTACAACTCTTGCCGACGGAACCTTGACCTGGAGCCAGGACAGATCAATCAAGTCTGCCCAATCGGTGGGCAACCCCACTTCAACTAAAGCATGCCAGCGCTGCCATGAACACAATATGAGCGGATATAAGCGAGCTACACCGTTTACCGCAACCACCGATGTCCATGCCGCGAAAAATTTCACTTGCACTAAATGTCACGCTGCGACACAGCACAAGATCCCCCGCGGGAATTTTGTGACAGATATGATGGCAAATGAACAGACAACGGTGAATATGAGCTGTTCCCGTTGCCATGGGGTCACTCCGCATAACGCCAATAACGCTGTCGATTTGAATAGACACACGGCCAATGTCGCTTGCGAGGTGTGTCATGTCGCCGATATGAAGGTCGAAGGCGATATCGGTTGGCAGTCATGGGCGCCGTTCACCCTCGATCCGCGCACCGGCATCTGGACCGACACCCGTCCGGTGCTGGCCAACAGTTTCTACACGCCATACATCGAGTACATCCCCACCACTGCCTTGCCGCTGATTCGCTGGTTCAACGGCTCGGCCTCAATGCTTGCGCAGCCCGGCGGTTCCTACGCCAACAGGGAAAGCACCGGAGGCTGTTCGAAGCTGTATGCGCTCAAGCCATTCGTCAACGGTATGCTCTTCGATGCCGGCTGGCTGCCCGGCCCTTCCTCTGATCCTGGATTCGATCCGGTCAATGGCACTTGGCCGTACTCGATGAAAGCCTATTATGAAAACAATTGGCCAAAGTTCCTGGCATTGGGCTTTGTTGATGCAAAATATCCGACAGCTCAGTCCTATTGGCTTGCCCGCCCGGATATGGCGCAGATGCTCAACAGCTTCCCGATGATGCTTTACATGGACCGCTCCGGTTTCCAGCTTGAGGCCGGAAAAACCAGCGGCACTCCGGTACCGGGCCCGCAGTCCGCAGCCACTTATCCCGGCCTGGCTAAAGCGATTAACGTCGGCATGGGAAGAATCGGCATTGAAATGGGGTATTTCCCTCCAACCAGCGACCCGGAAACCGTTGGGGTAAATCTCTGGTCAGGAAGGTTCTTCGGCATGTGGGCACCGGTGAACATGGACCCAACCTCTCCGTTCAACGGAGAGGTGAACTCGTTCATCACCATGAGCCACAGCATCAAGGGGGCAGCCGCGCTCGGCACCACCACGGCATCCTGTTATAACTGTCACTATACGGCTACCGAGTATGCCGCCCAGAAACTCATTACCAAACGGCTGGACTTCTCTCAGCTTGGCTGGCCGAATATCGATGCCAACCCGATTGTAGATCCTTTGTATGACCGGATCATAGCAGCGCCGGTTCCGGCAATTGATCGAATCGTCTTCAGCTTTGTCCAGGGGAACTCTTCCCAGACCCTGAAGATCTCCACATACGTGGTCGATTCAATCACCAGGCTGCCGATGCCCAATGTAACTGTCAGCGGCACGCTCACCGGCCCGGCAGGGCAGTCCGGGCTTCCTTTTGCTGCCAGTGCGGTCTCGGGGAGTACTGGCATGGCAGTCGTCAACTTCAGCAAGAGTACTCTGCTGAACGGAACTTATACATGGACTTTGAAAACCCTGACCTATGGTGGAGTTGCAACTCCGGTCGCAATTTCGTGCAGTTACACCAAGCAGTAATTTGGGGTCAGGCCCGGTGCATGGCCCGGGCTCAATGGTTTATTCACGTAGTTCTGCCCCCTGATCCGGGTATGCGTGTCAACTCGGATCAGGGTTGCGCGGAGCGCCAGCCCGGCAATCGCTTTGCAAGTTGCTCAATTCGATGTGTCTGCGCTTCGCACCCGGGTAAGGTCAAACAATGGAGTTTGTCATGGAAAATCGAGCGGCTTCGGCAGTCCTGATTGTTGATGATGAAGCATCAATTCTGGAAGTGATGGCCGGCATAATCGAGAGTGCTGGATTTGCCGCTGCTTGTGTAACCAGTGGCGCAGGAGCACTGCAGAAACTTAAAGAAGAATCCTTTGCCTGCATGATCACCGATTTGCACATGCTGGCCATGAATGGGTTCGAACTGGCCGTAAAGGCCCAGGTTATTGCCCCGCATATGCTGATAGCGCTCTGTACCGGCGATGAATCACCCAGCATCAGAAAAGAGGCGGTTGCCGCGGGGATCAGGATCATATTTCACAAGCCGATCGATTTCCAGGCGATTATCAATATGCTGCACAAAGAAGTACTGCCCGTCGGGCGATATTGATGATCAATCCGCACCTGTCCGCCGGGCATTGGCAGCCAGCTGACAACATTTCCGGAAATACCTGCAACTGTGGTTGCCGTGTAAACTATGTTACCATTACCCTGCATTATATGTCAGGGCCAGAGCTTGACCAGTCCTGCTGCGACGCCACCTGTTCGGGGCTACGATGCCATTCATGTTTCCTGGTGCCCGCCAGTTTCAGTGCCCAAACCTTTTGGCTATCCCCGCTACCGCAACCGAGGTTGCACCCATTCATTCCCGATAGACAGTCCCTTCCGGAAAAACAATACATAAATTCAACTAATTATATTATTTAAATTTACTGGCACTAACCTTGCTCGATGGAAAAGAGTAGTTACCACTCCGACTACCGGATCAAACCATCTTTCTTGAACCTATATTTCTGTAGACCAGGGACCAGTCCAAGCCAAAGGAGGTGAGTGGGCAGGGGAGGGGACCCGATCGAAACGCTGCACAATACCAAAGGAGGTATGTATGTACACGCTTAACCGATGGCTAAAACTGGTCATCAGCATCACCCTCATCCTTTGCCTGAGCGCTGTTACTGCCCTTGCTGCCAACGGCACTTTAGCGGGCAAGGTCACCATTTCCGGCACATCGACAACCATCAAGGGAGCGGCGCTCACCGTGGTCGGTACTCCGGGGACCTACACGGCCACATCGTCCAA
>MTLE01000890.1_pt1 | contig 24835 bp, 9 predicted proteins | sample 1982461 | NCBI WGS metagenome assembly MTLE01 (sample SAMN05712605, study PRJNA340218) | biofilm metagenome | isolation source: sample SPL anode biofilm adapted to -200 mV | place: USA | collected 2012-02-03
CGGCGCACTCGGACAGCCTCTTGGCCCTTCTCCTCCCCTCGCTACCAATTAAATCCAAGCATAACTAAAATTCCAGTGCCATTTTGGAGGGCGCTGAAGCCGCGTGTCTTGCGCCGGAAAATCGGGCTGTGGGCACTATGAGTGCTCACCGCTTCCGCGCCATATTTGACTTCCCATTCTCCTTTCTTTGGCTCTTGCTTTACCCCTGCCCAGCAGGTAATTACCTGGGCCCATGATTCGCATGCTGCCCCTGAAATGGCTTATGGTTTGGTCCGTCCTTTTGGCAACGGCCGCCACTTTGCCGGCCGTCTCGCTGAAAGACGACCGAGATCACGGCAAACCCGTGGCGCTGCTGCCCACGCCTTGGACCGAGGAGGCAAAGGCCGCCGCCGTGCCGCTGCCGGAGTATCCCCGGCCGCAAATGACCCGGCAGAATTGGCTGAACCTCAATGGCGATTGGGATTACCTGGGCGGGTCGAATTGCGCCAGTGTGGCCGTGGCGCCCGTGCGCATTCCCACGTTTCCCGCGCAGCCCGAGCGCATCAAAGTGCCGTTCCCCCCGGAATCCTATCTCTCCGGAATCATGCGCAAACAAGAAGTCAACATGTGGTACCGCCGCGCCTTCGAGATTCCCAAAACTTGGGCCGGACAGCGCGTGTTGCTCCACTTCGGCGCGGTGGATTGCCTGTCCGTTGTTTACGTGAACGGCCGCCAAGTTGGCACGCACGAGGGTGGTTGGGATTCCTTTGAGTTCGACATCACCCGCGCGCTGCGGTCGGGTCAAAACGAATTGGTCGTGGGCGCGTGCGACAAAAATGACGGCCGACATTCTTGTGGGAAGGACTGCGACACCCAAGGCGATTACACCTTTACCTCGGGCATTTGGCAAACCGTATGGCTGGAGCCCGTGCCGCGCACGCACATCAAAGGCTTGGTCATCACTCCGGACGTGAACCGCTCCCTAGTCAAGGTGCGCGCCGACCTGTCGGCGAAACGGGGCACCATCGTGGCCACAGTCCAGAGCGGCGGCCAGACGGTGGCCACCGTTACCGGCAAAGGGAACACGGATTTGGAAATCACCGTTCCCAACGCGCGCCTCTGGTCGCCCGACGATCCGTATCTCTACGATTTGAAAATCCAGTTGAAGGGCTTTGGGGGCAAAGTGCTGGATGAAGTGAACAGTTACTTTGGCTTGCGCTCGGTGGCCTTGGGCAAAGTCAACGGCCAGCTCCGCCCGTTCCTGAATGGCAAATTCGTCTTCCACCTCGGCCCGCTAGACCAAGGGTATTGGCCCGATGGCATCCATACCGCCCCGACGGACGCGGCGCTCAAGTCGGACCTGGACGTGGCGAAACGGCTCGGTTTTAACCTGGTGCGCAAGCATGCCAAGCTGGAACCGGCGCGCTGGTACTATTGGGCCGATAAAATGGGCCTGCTGATCTGGCAGGACATGCCCAATATGTGGTATCCCGAGGACGAACCGCAGAAGACGCGCGCGCAATTCGAGCGCGAATGGCAAAACATCATGCGCCAGCTCCACAATTCGCCGGCCATCGTCGGCTGGGTGCCGTTCAACGAAAATTGGGGAGCGTACGATGTCGCCCGAATCACGGATTGGACGAAACAGGCGGACCCCACCCGGTTGGTGAATGGCAACACGGGTTACAACAACGCGCCCGGCTACCGGCCCGCGCCGGGCGACCCGGGCAATGGCGATTTTGACGACCTGCACATTTACGTGGGCCCAGGCGAACCGCCGCAACCGAGTGCTACCCGCGCGGCGGCGCTAGGCGAATACGGCGGCGTGGGCTTGCTGGTGCCGGGCCACATGTGGCCGGTCGAGAACAATGCTTACGAAATGAAGCCGTCGGTGGAGGCCTTGACCGAACGTTACGAGCAGCTGCAAAAAGAGTTGCAGGTGTTAATTAAGGAGAAAGGCTTGGGCGCGGCCATTTACACCCAAACCACCGATGTGGAACATGAGGTGAACGGTTTTCTCACCTACGACCGCAAGGTCGAAAAGATGGATTTCCAAAAAGTGCGCGCGGCCAACGAAGCCGTCTTGCGCGCCGCCGACGCCCTGAATTCCGAAAAATCCGGGGTGAAGTAAATTCGGTCCGCTGAACCCCGTATGGCATTTGGCCAAGCCAATGGCCGCCGGGCGCGCAGAGAAAATTTTTCCAGATCCCCCTAAGGTAAGCGGGAGATCTCAGGAAACCCTAGCGGGAATGGGGTGGGACGTCTTGGCGCGCGCCGGAGGTGCGCGAATAATTTAGCCCAGGGTTGGCACGGGAGTGCCTACCCTGGGACAGCCGGTTAAAAAGTCTTCGTTCAACCCCTTATGGGGTTGAACTTGGCGCTGATTTCACGTGATGGCGCGCCTGCATTTCTGGCGTGATTTTGCCGAAATGCGTCCTTCCATCGGGGTGGAACGTAACGTTCGATTGGAGTGGAAGGGGCCGATTCAACCCCTTTGGGGTTGAGGAATAGAATAGGAACGACGCCTACCCAGCGTAGGGCTGCGCCCAACGCTGGGCTAAAATATCTTAACCCTTCGGGTAAAAGATGGCTTGGAAACACCGAGCAAAACCACGTCCTGGGCAAATTAATTATTACACCGCAACCACAGCCATGAACTCGCTGGGCACGAAACCACCTGTTTTATACATTTTAGAACGAGCCAGGTTTTTGTCTCACGCCCCACTGCCCGTTTAGATTCCGCCAATGGTGGACAAGCGCTCAACGAAAAGGTAGATTGAATTCGTGGGGATGCCAGGCATCGCGCGTAACTTTTTTAGCCGGCTGGTGTCCTATTACCGAGATTTATGAATTTACTAAAAACTGCCTTATTGGCGACCCTCACCTCCCTTGTCCTGACAACCTCCGCGGCGACACTCAATTTAGGGGACCCCGCCCCGAAACTGGAAGTATCCCAGTGGATCAAAGGCAAGGCGGTGGAAAAATTCGAGCCGGGCAAAGTGTACGTGGTGGAATTCTGGGCGACTTGGTGCGGCCCTTGCAAGGCCACCATCCCGCACCTCACCGAGCTGGCCCATAAATACGAGGGCAAAGCGACCTTCATTGGCGCCGATGTCTGGGAACGCGGCGCCGCGAACGAAATCGAGCGCAACGCCCGCAAATTCGTCGAGGACATGGGGGCCAAGATGGATTACAACGTCGCCCTCGATTCCACCAATCAAGCGATGGCCAACAACTGGATGAAAGCCGCCGATCAAAACGGCATCCCGGCCGCGTTTATCGTGAACCAAGATCAGAAGGTCGTTTGGATCGGCCACCCCATGGCGGGAATCGACAAGGCCTTGGACGAAGTGCTCACGGGCAAATACGACTTGGATAAAGCCAAAAAACGCGCTAACGCCCAAGGTGAGGTGAACAAATGGTTCGCCGCGCTGATGAAGGATGGGGAGTCGGATGCCTTGCGCAAGAAAGGCCAGGAACTAGAAGCCCTCGACAAAGAACTGGGGGGCATCATGCCGGGACGGCCCTTTAACGCGGAGAAATCCATCAAATCAGCGAAGTTCCAGGGCGCCATCCAAGCCTACCAGAAAGCGATCAACGATAAAAGCGAACCGGACGTTTTGGCCAAGCTGGAAACCACGCTCAAGGATAACGCCCCGGAAAACTTTGTGCTCGAAGATTTCAAAATCCAGGTCCAATCCTACGAGGCCAGCCGCAAGTTGAGCGCCACGTTTGAAAAATACAAAAAAGCCGTCGGCGCCAACGGAGACAAGGCCCAAGCCGCTGAATTAGCCAAACAACTGACGGATACCGATCTGAAAATCGGCGGCCTGTGGAATCAAATCGCCTGGGACTTGCTCACCGATAAAAACATCCAAGACCGTGATTTGACCTTGGCCACGGCGCTGGCCAAGAAAGCGCTGGATGCTTCGAATGGCAAAGATGCCGCCATTCTCGATACTTATGCGCGCGCGCTGGCGGATTCGGGCAAATATTCCGACGCGGTTGAATACCAGAAGAAGGCCATTGCCCTCAGCAGTGCTAGCATGGATAAGACCGACCTGGAAAAAACGCTGAAAGAATACGAGGCCAAAGCGGCCAAAGGCAAATAGTCGCCCGGGGATTAAAACCTGGCGTCCTCAGTTCAAAGGGGAGACGGCGATCCGCCGCCTCCTTTTTTTGTGCGTCACCCCAACGCTCGTATTAGATTCTCAAATCAGGCTGGAGCTGCCAGCCGGTTCTGCTTAGGATGATATTCGCAATAAGCATGAACTATCCAACCCATTACTCCGGGATCCCGTTATCCGCCAAAGGCCGGCCTGACTTGCAATCCCAGAATCAGCCCCAGCCAAGGCATTCGTCTACCCCTTGGCGCCGGCTCGCTTTCGCTATGCTTGCCTCAATCGTCCTGCCCGGAATCCAGCCAGCCGGGGCGGCGGAGGTTCCTCCGGCGTTGCCTCCAGCCGCGAGTTTACAGGGGGAATTGCGGACGGCGGATCGCCAGGAATTCCAAGCGCCCGCGCGCGTGTTCCACCCGGAAACGTGGTTCCATTTCATCGGCGGCAACGTGGCGACGCAGGGCATTACGGCGGATTTGGAAGCCATCGCGGGCGCGGGCATCGCGGGCATCCAGCTTTTTCACGGCCAGTTCGGCGGCGCGTGGCCCGGCGTGGAGCCGCAGATCAAATGTTTGAGCGGCCCGTGGGATGGCGCGGTGCGCTGGGTGGGCGAGGAATGCCAGCGGCTCGGCTTGCGAATGACCATGCAGAATTGCCCCGGCTGGGCCATGGCGGGCGGGCCGTGGATCGCCCCCAGCAACGCCATGCGCCATTTGGTCTGGAGCCGGACGGACATCACCGGCGGCACGACTCAGCCCATCTTGCTCCCCCACCCCGAGCCGAAACGCGAAGATTGGGCCGACTACCAGGAAGTCGCCGTGATCGCTTTCCCCACGCCCGAAGGCGACACCGGCCAGGCTTTGGCGCCCACGGCCATCAAAAGCAATCGCGAGGATTTGCCTTGGACGAAATGCCTGCGCCACCAGGAAGGCGGCACCATCAACTTGCAACCGGGCGCCGAGCCCGTTTGGGTCGAAGTGACCTTCCCGGAAACCGTGACGCTGCGCACGGTGGAAATGCCGTCCATCAACAGCCTCAACCACCAGTGGAACTATGTTCCCGCCGTGCGCGTCAAAATCCAGGCCGTGCTGGCCGAAGGCTTGCGCGACGTGGCGGACCATGATTTGCCTGAAAGCAATTGGCAGGATAACAAACCCATTTCCCTGGCCTGCTCCGAAGTGCCCGCCAAAACCTATCGCGTCACATTGACGCACGGGCACCCGATGACTTTGGGCTATCTGGATTTCTTCACCGGCGCACGCAAAAATAATTGGCAAGGCGAAGGGGCATGGGTGCTGCGTGGTATTGATCGGGCCAAACATCCCACACAAAACCGCGCCACTTGGGTGAACCCGGCGCAAGTGGCCGATCTCACTGGCCGAATGGATGCCCACGGCAAGCTCGATTGGCAGGTGCCGGCGGGGCGTTGGACGGTCATGCGCTGGGGCCATGTGAACTCCGGCAAGCGCAACGGCCCGGCACCGCCCGAGGCCACCGGCTGGGAGTGCGACAAGCTTTCGCCGCGCGGGGCCGAGGCGCATTTCGCGGGCTACATCGGCCGCCTGGCGGCGGGTCCCCTGGCGGGCGGACTGCTGCGCGGCATGGTGCTGGATAGCTGGGAATGCGAAACGCAAACCTGGACACCCGGCATGGAGGATCATTTTTCCAGCCGCCAGCATTACGCCTTGCGCCCGTGGCTGCCGGCGCTGGCGGGCTACGTGCTGGCCGATCCGGAAACCACCACCCGGTTCCTGCGCGATTGGCGCGCCACCATCAACGACCTCGTGGTGGAAAATTTCTTTGGCCGGATGGCGGCGCTCGGGCGCGCGCGCGGGCTGGCGATCTCCTTTGAAACCGCCTCGGGCGATGTGTTCCCCGGCGACATTTTGGAATATTACAAACACGCCGAAGTGCCCATGTGCGAATTCTGGCAGCCACGCAGCGAGGGCTTTGTCGGCAGCCTGGATTTCAAGCCGGTCAAGCCGTGCGTCTCCGCCGCGCACTTGTATGGCAAGACCCGCGTCGCCGCCGAAGCGTTCACCTCGTTCGACCTGACGTGGAAGGAGCATCCGGGATACTTGAAACCCATCGCCGACCTGCACCTGGCTGAAGGCGTCACGCACCTGGCGTTTCACACTTACACGCATTATCCGCGCGTGGATGCCCCGCCGCCCGGCACGGCTTTCGGCTCGAACATCGGCACGCCGTTCCTGCGGCACCAAACCTGGTGGCCGGGCATGCCCGAATTCACCGCGTACCTGGCGCGCTGCGGGTTTATGCTGGAGCGGGGACGCCCGGTGGCGGACGTGCTCTGGTACTTGGGCGACGAACAGGATCACAAGCCCTCGCAATTGGCGCCGTTCCCCGCCGGTTACCATTACGACTACTGCAATCCCGACGTGTTGAAGAGCCGCCTCGCCGTGCGCGAAGGCCGGCTAACGACGCCGGAGGGCGTGAGCTTCCGACTGCTCTGGCTGCCCCAAAACCAGCGCATGCTGCCGGAGACGCTCGAGGCTTTGCTGCATTTAGTTCGCGGCGGCGCGACCGTGCTGGGCAATCCCCCCGAAGGCCTCGCCACGTTGAGCGGCGGCGCGGCGTCGGAACAACGTTTCCAAGCGGCCGTTCGCGAGATTTGGGGCACAACCACGGCGTCCCCTACCCCAAGCGTGCGCGCGGTGGGCAAAGGGCAAGTGCTGTCGGGCATGAGCCTGGACGATGCTTTGAAAAAGTTAAAAATCGCTCCTGATTTTCAAGGCGAAGGCCTGGCCTGGAATCACCGGCAAGCCGAAGGCGGCGATTGGTATTTCGTGGCGGCCCCGGCGGGTGAAGGCTATCGCGGCTCAGTCCAATTCCGCGCGGCGGGCGAAGTGGAATTCTGGGACCCGCAATCGGGCGCCATCACCCCCGCGCGCATTGCCCAGCGCTCGGGCACGCACACCTCGGTGGCCCTCGACTTGCCACCGGCGGGCTCGGTGTTCGTCATGTTCAAGCCGCGCACGGCGCGCGCGAGTTCGCCGGTCGCCTCGGTGACTCGCGACGGCCAAGTGGTAGTTAGTGCAACCCTGCCAGCGCAAGCGGCGCCCCGCCCCGTGGTGGCCTCCGCCAGCTACGGCGATCCCAACGATGCGAAGCGTCGCTTAGATGTGACGGCGCGCGTGCGGCAAGAGGTCGCGCAAGGCCGGGACAGCGTCACCGCCAACAACGCCTGGGCCGGGAGCGATCCCGCGCCGCAAACCCGCAAACAACTATTCGTCACGCTCGAACGGAACGGCAGCCAACAAAAATTGAGCGCCGGTGAAAATGAGTCTTTGCCTCTAGGTGGCGCAATTTTGCCCCCGCCGCTGGAATGCTCGGTGCTGGGCAGTGACGGGCGCTTGGTGGCGTGGGAACCGGGCAAATATCGTCTTGCAACCGCAAATGGCGCGGCCACCACCCGCGAAGCCAAAAGCCCGCGCCAAATCACGCTCAACGGCCCTTGGACCCTGGCCTTCCCGGCTGGCTGGGGCGCGCCGGCCCGCGTGCAAATCCCGCAACTCGCTTCGTGGACGGAGTTGGACCTTCCCGCCGAGGTTCGCGCTTACTCGGGAACCGCAACGTACACGCGCGAATTTGACGCGGGCGCAATGATCGACACCGCCACGCCCGCTGAATTGGATTTAGGACAAGTAGCAGTGATGGCCCGCGTGACACTCAACGGCCAACTCGTGGGCACCGTGTGGTCCCCCGGCCAGCGGCTGAATATTTCCGGCCATTTGAAACCCGGGGCCAACCGCCTCGTGATTGAAGTGATGAACACCTGGCACAATCGCCTGGCCTATGATGCCGGCTTGGAAGAAGCCAGCCGCAAAACCTGGACCATCAGCGGCCCGCCCAAAGGCGCGCCCCTCATCCCCGCCGGCCTGCTGGGCCCGGTAAAAGTGCGCTTGGGGGAAGCGCTGTAAGGCGCGCCTTTCCCCAACGCCGCCTTTAAAAATCCCCAAGCATTGCCATTGCCGCTTCAAGCTTGCTCCGGCCGAGCCTAATGACTTGGCCCGCACCAAGGCACACCGGAGTGCCTTGGCAAAAAAGGCAGACTATCAGTCATCATAATAATAAATGCCAAACAAAGTCTACAACAAGCTATTTTTTAACACTTTTTACTACACTTTGTGTTTTTCATATATCAATCCGCTTATTATTGGCACAAAATATGCTATATTTTGTGCTTATTTGTAATTGGTTCGCTAAAATAAACTTAAAACGCGCAAGCGCGTCTTTCGAGACTAAACGAGATTCCGGCCATCCGGCATGAGGGAGGTTTCGCGGATGGGCTCACGCATTGTTTTGTCATCGTCCTAAGCATTTTTCTTCTTCGATATCATGCAGAATCTATCCTGGAAAAATCATCGTTCAACCCCCTCCAGCCAAGGTGATTTTTGGCTGGCGGCAATGGCGCTGCTGGCCAGCGGAGCGGCGGCATTGGGGCATCAAATGCTCTGGACAAGAAGAATGATTGACCTTCTAGGAGCGAGCGCCGAGTCCAACGCCCGGGTTTTTGAATGCTTCTTCCTCGGACTATCGCTGGGAGCCGCGCTGGCTGCGCGCTTCCTGCCATCGATTCGGCGGCCTTGGCGCACGCTGGCGCTCCTCGAGCTTGGGGTGGCGCTATTATGCGTGCCCGCGTTAACGTTGCCGGCTTGGACGGGGTGGATTTGGCCAGCTATCGGCACTTCAGGCCTGCTAGGGTGGCCAGGGTTCGCTGCCAAGCTGGCGCTTTCAGTGCTTATCATCTTCCCCGCGGCAGTCCTCATGGGAATGACCTTCCCCATAATGGTGTCAGCCTTGCAGGCTAATCGATCGGCGCTAGCTTCCTTGGAGATCCGGCTTTACTCCGTGAACACATTTGGTGGTGTGGCGGGGCTGGGGCTGGTCGTTCTGGTGGCTTTGCCCATGGCCGGCGCCGGGGGCTCCATGCTGGCGATGATTGGATTAAATCTCCTAGTGGCTGGGGTGTGCTTTTCACGCAGCCGCCGGGAAACCGAAAATCAGCCACCCCTCTACCATACCGGAGATGCCCCCAGCAAGGCAGGAACCAGGGCGACCACGGACACAGCCTCCCTGCTCCTGGCATTCAGCTCCGGGGCGGGAGTTTTAGCGTTTGAAGTTTTGATTCTCGCGGTAATTAATTTGAAAGCCCCATTGGCCTTCTATCCCCAGGGCGCGGTGTTAATTTGCGTGATCCTCCTCCTCGCCATTGCGGCTTGGCTGGTTCCAACTTTGTTGCGACACTGCGCCCCCTCAGCTCCGATCCCACCAGCGGCCATGATTATGGCGGGAGCATTGATACCCACAGTCCCTCTGATCTTCATGAATCTGCCGGGAACGGACTTGGGCGTGTTTGGTTACGGCAGGGGGTTTGCCGATTTTCTGGCCCGCCTGACCCGCAACACCTTCCTGGCGGCCGGGCCCGCCATTATCCTCGCGGGAAGCGTATTCCCCTTGCTGATGGGAAAGATAGATCCACAGGCGGAGCGCGGCCGGGCGCTGGCACGCTTGTTAGCCATAAATGGGCTCGGGGCTATTTTCGGCGCGGAGGTCGCGCATCGCGTGTTGTTGCCCCAGTTTGGACCTCACATGGCGGTGGGAATTGTTGGCGTCGCTTACGCTTCGGCCGGCATCTCCGTGCTGTTAGCCGGCAGGCGAAAGCAGCCGGGGCCATTGATTTTCGCGTTCGCCGGGTTCTGCGTGGCGGCCATCGTCACCGGCAAGTGCCTGCCCCAATTGCCGTTGTTTTTCGGGGATGAAGACGCTCAACTGCTTGAGGTGAGGTGTGGCCGGGAAGGGACCTTGGCCGTCGTGGAAAACCCGAAACGAGGCCGGGCCATGGTGTTCGACAATCTTTACTTGCTGGGCGGCACTTCGGTGGCGGCGGACATGAACCGGGAAGCCCACCTGCCGCTGCTGCTCCATCCCGATCCCAAACGCGTCGCTTTCATCGGGCTGGGAACGGGGCTTACTGGGGCGGGCGCTTTGCAACATAAGGCGGTCAAAAGGATCACCGCCATCGAATTGTCGCCCTTGGTCGTGGACGCCGCCCGCCGGCAGTTCAGCCAATTCAACGACGGAATTTGCAACGATCCGAGGGTGGAGATCCAGGTGGAAGATGCCCGCACTTACCTGCTGGCAGCCAGGGAACAATTCGAAGTGGTTGTGGGGGATCTGTTCACTCCCTGGCGCCCCGGCGAAGCTTCGCTCTCGAGCCTCGAACAATTCCGCGCCGCGCGGCGAGCCTTGCGCCCAGGCGGGGTCTTTTGCCAGTGGTTTCAAATGTCGCAGTGGACCCCTCAGCAATTCGAGATGGCGGTGGCTACTTTTAAGGAGGCTTTCGGGGAGGTCTATCTCTTCCGAAACCACCTGCGCGCCACTTCGGCCCCGCTAGCCCTGATCGGCTTCAAAGACACTCAGCTCAACTGGGACATTGTAAATCAACGGTGTGATTTTGAATCGCAACAAGGGGCCGTGCGGGATCCTCTCTGCCGGCATATCGATGGGGTGGCGATGCTCTACCTGGGCAAAGCAGCCACTGTCCCCCCCACCACCCCGTTGAACACCCTCAACAATCTCCGCATTGAACTCAGTGCCAGCCGGCAGCTTGTTGCCGAAAATCCCGCCAATTGCTTTGCCAGCGATGGGCCAATGTGGTTCCAATTTTTGGAAACCCAGCTGACGGCCCTCGAATCTCAAAAGGACCTGCGGGCAGATTTGATCAAGCTTCCCAGAGTCGGGCTGCTGGCCACCCAACTCAGCGCGGCGGAGCTAGCCGAAAACCCGGCCGCACAAATCCTTCGCGAGCAGCTGCTCGCTTGGCTGCCTCCCGAAGTCATGGGAGATGCATCTGCCGATTGGTCTTTATGGCAAGGGCTCCCACGCCCCTCCACCGCCGCGGCCAATCCTCTGCATTGAGACGGGCATTACCCCTTTCGCGCATCGTTACCACCAAAAGTAACAAGCCGGCAACGACCAGCCATGATATGGCCGCAACAACCCACTTAAAACTCCGCAACTGGAACGTTCCGTGATAGCGCGGCCAATCGGCGCGCTAAATTGCCCCGGTTTTGTGGGTTGGGACGTAGAAATCGGCGGCGGTGAGGCCGCATTTTTGGGCGATCCGTTTGCAGAAGGCCAGGCGGCCGACGTTCGTGTTGCGCGAGTCGGAGCCGAAGGCGAACTTCAGGCCCATGGCTTTCGCCTTCAAAATAAACGCCTCGTGCGGCGTGTGCGCCATGTCGTTGATCTCGATGGCGATGTTGCGTTTTTTCGCGGCGCCCAGGATGAGTTGCATCCGCTCCTCGGTCCACAGCTTATAATAGTCAGGCGCGATGCACACCGGCAGAAACAGCGGCCAGCCGAAGATGTTGACCGGCTCGGTCTCCAGGACTTGCAGGGCATAGTCCATGTAACGCTTCATGAAATCCTCGGTGTCGTCGATGTACGTGTCGAACTCCCAAATGCGCCACGTCTTGCCGTTGCCTTGCGGGACCATTTGCGGGTCCATCAAAATGTAATCCACCTGCGCCAGCAACTCGGCGGAATAATTTTTCGACCAGCCGAGATAAGTCGGTTGCAGGCCGATCAACACGGGATACTTGCGAAGCTTGGTGATATAATTCTTGAGATCGGCATCATCCTTCAACGCCCAACTGATGGGATGCTCCACAATGCCGAATTGAGTGCCCGTGGCCTTGCCGATGTCCATGATGTGGTCAATCGTGAACTTGTCCGTGGTGTGCACATGCAAGTCGCGCAAAGGAAAATCATAAGCCTCGGCGGCCTGGCCCACGCCGAAGCTGGAAGTCAAAGCCAAAGCCCCCGCCGCCAAGCCGGCCCGCTGAATAAAAGCACGTCGATTCATAATGGATTGTGCGTCATTATGAACCCTATCCCATGAGGTTCGGCAATCCAAATCTAGCGAGGCTTTGGCTCGCAGCCAAGGCTGCCTTGCCGTCCAAGAATAAGGCATAAAGCACCTAAAACAGGCGGTTATTCCCAAGCAAATTCATATCCGCGCAAACGTTCCACCCAGCCCCGATTTTAAAGGCCGCAAAACTTGGATATGGCTTTACTTATATGCGGTGATTATGGCAATATTTCAATTGGTTGAAACAGGCATAAAACGATTATTGACGCGATAATATTAGGCATGAAGACAACGCTTGTGGGGGAACGCCGCAAACCAGGCGCGGCGCTCGCGATTCTTTTTCTAACGGCGGTTTTGCTGGCAATTAGCGCCCCCTGGGCGCAAGCGGATCAAAGCGGCGATTTCGGCTACGCAATCACCACCAACAACACCGTCACCATCACCAACTACACCGGCGCGGGCGGCAGCGTCACGATTCCCGCCGAGATTGATGGTTTGCCGGTGACCGATATCGGTTACAACGCATTTTACAACTGCGCAACTCTGACGGAGGTGATGATGCCGGATAGCATCACAAAAATGGGGGGCTACGCATTCAGCAGTTGTTCCATGCTGACAAAGGTGGTTTTTTCGGAAAACCTAAAAAACATTCCTGCCTCATGTTTCATTTGGTGTGGCGAATTACGCACAATCACGCTACCCAACAGTGTCACCAATGTGGACGCATTGGCATTCGAATATTGCACCAATTTAGAGACACTGACGCTATCCACCAACTTGGCGACCATGGACCTATTTGCGTTTGCCTATTGCCCGCGGCTGTCGACCGTCACTCTGCCGCCCAGTTTCAGGGCATTTGGGGTTAACCCTTTTGCGGGATGCCGAGGCTTGACCAACTTCTCGGTGGCACCCGAAAACCCCTGGCTGGCCAGCCAAGACGGGATTGTTTTCAGCAAGGATTTGACCTCCTTAATTTTGTATCCTCCAGGAGTGAATGGCTCCTATAACGTGCCGGACTATGTTTTGAATCTGTCCCCCAACGCATTTTATCTGGCGCGAATTGAAGCAGTGATTTTTGGCTCCATGCTCACCAACGCAAGTTCGTATCCCTTTTATGGTTGCAAAGAACTCACCAACATAGTGGTGGACGCCGGCAATCCGAATTACTCGAGTGTGGAGGGGGTACTTTTCGATAAAATGCAAACGGAATTGGTGCGCTTCCCTGCCGCAAAATCGGGCAGTTATGTTGTGTCCAACACGGTGACCAGGATTGGCGAAAACGCTTTTAACTTTTGCTCCGGATTAACCAAGGTAGAGGTGTCATCCAATTTAGTCACCATCGATTGGGGCGCGTTTGAGGAATGCGGGAAATTAGAAAGCATGGTTCTCCCAAAATCTCTCGCCAATGTGCGCGACTACGCTTTCGCGAACTGCCCGAATTTAAAGGCACTTTATTTCAAGGGTAATTGCCCATTCTCGCAATTCCCGGGATTTGAAAAGCACCACTTCACAGGCTCGGATCAAGTCGTCTTATACCGTACCCCCAGCGCCTCCGGATGGTTCAGCGACACCATTTTGGGCCGACCGGTCAAAAACTGGATTGATCCAGCCGTATTCCAATGGACCCGGCTTTCTGACACCGCCATCGCCATCACCAATTGCGACCCATACCTTAGTTATGTCGAAATTCCGGAAACCATCGAAGGAATGACCGTGGTAAGCATTGCGGACAATGCCTTCGCATATTATAATTATGCTTGGAATTTTACCCTCGCTAATACGATTACCAATATTGGTACCAACGCTTTTTACTCATGTTGGGGAATTACCAACCTGGTTCTACCCCAAAACTTGAAGCGCATAGGCGCTAGGGCTTTCGGCAATTGCAGTAATTTGCCGGAACTCAGCTTGCCAGCCGGAATTACCTCCATCGGTGCGAGGGCCTTCGGTGTATGCACCCGGTTGGGTCGCGTCACCTTGCCCGAAAACCTGGAAACCATCGCACCGGAAACCTTTTACAATTGCTACGAGCTCACGAACATCGTGTGGCCCAAGGCGCTTAGTTTCATTGGGGACAAAGCGTTTTACGGCTGTAATAGACTGGGCCAAACTGTGTTTCCGGATTCGCTGACACGAATCGGTGCCCAAGCTTTCTTTGGGTGCGGCAGCCTGACCCGAGTAACTTTCCCCGCCACTATTAACACCATCGAGGTGCAAGCCTTTTACGGCTGCAACTTGCGGCAATTGCTTTTCCTCGGCGAACCGCCAACAGCCATGGGAAACCAGGTGTTTGGGGGCAGCAATCCCATAGTGTACCACCCGTCCTCCGCGACTAGTTGGCCTGAAACCGTTTGGGGGTTGAAGACCAGCTTTTTGGACGAATCAAGCTTATTCACCTACCGGCTCCTGAATGCGACGAACGCGGAAATCACGGGCTATTTGGGGGCGGTTAGCGAACTGGCGGTGCCCGCCACCATTAGCGGCGCCGAAGTCACCCAAATCGGCGATTCCGCGTTTAAAGCCTCCAATGCCCGCAGCATTGCCTTGCCGGATAGCGTTAAAACCATCGCGTCACACGCCTTTCAAGGCATGCCATATTTATCCGATCTGCGATTCTCCAGTAATTTAACCAGCATCGGCGAGCGGGCCTTTTCGACTTGCCCGAATTTGGCCCAAATCAACCTCCCCTCGTCCGTAACAAATCTCCAGCTGGGCGTTTTTGAAAATTGCACCAGCTTGCGCGAGATCGCGTTTCCGCCCTTGCTTGATAATGTGCCTCATTACGCCTGCAGCAACTGCCCCAGTCTCACCAATATTATCTGGGGAAGCGGAATACGCACTATCTGGACAAGCGCTTTTGACCACTGCTCGGGACTGCAAACGTTGAATTTGGAGAGTCCCATTAAGAACATTGGCCAATGGGCATTTCGCGAATGCACCGGCATGACCAACTTGGTGATGGCCGACAGTGTCACTTCGGTAAATCAGGTGGCGTTTAGAGGCTGCTCCAGTTTAAGGACGGCCACGCTTTCAACTAACCTGTCCTATATGGGAAGCGGCGCCTTTGCCGACTGCGTTTCACTGGCGGAGATCGCTTTGCCCGATGGCCTGACTTACATTGCTGACGGGCTGTTTTATAATTGCACTAATCTGAGCCGGATTAAATTGCCCAAGCAGCTGATGGATGTGGATCACGAAGCGTTTGAAAATTGCACGGCATTGAGCACCTTGGTTTTTCCGCACGGGTTGAAAACCCTCACCGCCAATTGCATTAAGGGGTGCTCCGGACTAGCCGAACTCGTCTTCGAAGGCAATGCGCCCCAAATCAACGCGGGACCATTCCCCTACGCCCCCAACATCGCCGTATACTACTACGCGGGTGCCACTGGTTGGGAGCCAGAATTCGGAGGGTATCGCACCCAAAGCATATATCTGGATAGCCCGTACCGGTATGAACCCTTGGACGCTTCGAGCGTAATAATCACCCATTACTACGGCGCAGAATCGGCGCTCATTATCCCTGGCGAGCTGGACGGGTTCAAAGTGAAAGCCATCGGCCCAATCGCCTTTTCGGGCAACCCCGCTTTGACCTTGTTAAGCATCCCGGAAAGCGTGCAATCGATTGGGGACTCCGCGTTCGCCGGGTGCACCAATTTAACGAGCACGAGTTTGCCCACTAATTTGCTCACGCTGGGCAAGAGCGCTTTTGAAGGCTGCGTCCGCCTGGGCGGCATCGCGCTGCCGGATTCGCTCACCACTCTGGAATCGGGCGTTTTTGCGGGGTGCGCAGGCTTGACCAACGCCACCCTCGGGCTTGGTTTGCGGGAGCTAGGCACGAGCGCCTTCAGCGGCACGGGCTTGCGCTCCGTGGCCATCGGCAACGCGATCGGATCGGTGGGCGCAAGTTGCTTTGCTACTTGTGGCGATCTCCTCAGCGTCGATCTGGGCGCCAGTGTTACCAATGTCGGCAACACCGCATTTGATCGCTGTTATGAGCTCAAAACCGTTCATCTTTCGCCCCAGCTTGCCCAACTGGGCTGGTTTGCGTTCAGGAGCTGCCACGCTCTGACCGCCATCGATCTGCCCGACACCCTTGGCGTGCTAACCTGGGGATCACTATCTGATTGCACCTCGTTATCCTCCGTCCGATTGCCCCCGGGTCTGACCAGCATCGAAAACGCGGCCTTCGATAACTGCGTCAGCTTGACCCGTTTAGTGATTCCCAACCGCTTGACAGAATTCGGCACAACTCCTTTCGAGTTTTGCGTCAACCTGACCAATTTGACCTTTGAGGGTAACGCCCCTTCCTGGATTCCCGGCACCAATTTGCCCCCCTCGATCATCGTGTATTATTACGACGACACGACCGGCTGGGGGGATACTTTCGCCGGGCGGCCGACGGTGAAGTTGCATCGCCTGACGGCATTCGAACAATGGGCGGCAACCAACAATTTGGCGGCGCAATTCCCCAACGCTTGCGGCGAGCAAGACGATCCCGATCACGACGGGCTCTCCAATTTGCACGAGATGATGGCGGGCACAGACCCCGGCAGCGCGAAATCCGCCCTGGCGTTTGATTCGGCGCCCAGTCCGGAAGCGCTGAGCGCCGAGGATCAATCGCCCCTGGACGCGGGCCAGTTCGCGCTCTATTTCCAGACGGTGCCGGGCAAGACCTACGTGGTGGAATCGTGCCCCGGCCTGGCTGGTGATTGGACCACCGCCGCCACGGTGACGGCGAGCACGGCGCAAAAACGCGTGGCCCTCCCCCGCCCCGCCGGCAGCGCCTTTTACCGGGTGCGCTTGCAGCCGTAGCTGGCGGCAGGCCCAGCGCCAGCCATCGCGATTCGATGGCGCGGATATTGCTCAGGAATGTGGGGCAAAGCGCCATTTTAAAGAAAGGTAGACCGATGTGTCCGCTGCGACAAATCAGGAAACAGGTCAAAACTGGGACAGCCGCCATAGCTTTACTCTGGTTCATCTGCGCCAGCCACAGCGCCGCGCAAACGAATCAACCCCCGTTGCAAGCGGCCTTGCAAGCCATCGACGACAATAATCTCGCGGCTCTGGAAACATTGCTCGCACGCAGCACGAACTGGCTGAGGGAAGCCAATTACCAAGCTCGCCGCCATCCCCTGCTGCAAGCGGCGGCCGATGGCCGTTTGGAGATGGTCCGCCGGTTGCTGGCCAGCGGCGCCGACCCGAATGTGGTGGGGGACATTCGGATCAAATCTCCCGCGCAAACCAACCGCTATGGCGTTATGGGGCGGGATTCGTCGACCACGAGCGACGCCAGCCATACGGCTGGGGCGCGAACTACGGCTTTGCAATACGCCGCCGGGCAGGGTCATTGGGAAGTTTGCCAGTGGTTGCTGAAGGCGGGAGCCGACCCCAACTTTGCGGCTGCCTTTCGCCCTCCCCCGCTCATCAAGGCTTATCAAGCACCCACCGGCCAAACCGCCGTGGCGGAGTTATTGCTGGATTGCGGGGCCAATCCATTCATCGAGGCAGCCGGTGAGCCGCGCACCGCATTTGACGCGGATCTTCTGGCCAATAAAGGCCGGCTCTTCGCGCGCATGCTGGGGCAAGACGCCGCCCACCCTTTGGGGACAAAACGGCTGGCCGGGATTAATTCGGGCAAATTCCAGGGCCGGCCGGTAAAAACCGCCCCGGAATTTCTGGCGGAACACGGTGTCCGGCTGTTCTCTTTGGCTATGCAACATGGTTCACTCGAAGCCGCGCGGGCTTTGCTGCAAGCGGGAGTTCCCGCCACCAGCCACTCGGCGGATGGCCTGGCGCTTTTTCAAAACCTGGCGCTTTTCGAGGCCGAGGCGTCGAAAAACGCGAATTACCGGCCCGCGTACTGGCAAGAAATGCGGCAACTGCTGCTAGACCACGGCGCCAATTATGATGCGTTTTCCGCCACCGCCCTGGGCGATACCAACCAACTGGGACGCCTGGCCGCGGAACACCCCCAAGGCCCGGGCCGCGATGCCACGGGGCAAACGCCGCTACATTGGGCGGTGCGGGTGAACCGGCCAACGCTCACGGATTTTTGGATCCGCTCGGGCATTCCCCTGGAGGCGGAGAACCTTGCCGGGCAAACCGCCTTGCACCTGGCCGCCAGTCTGGGCTTGGTGGAGCACGTGAAACTTTTGCTGGCCGTTCAGGCACCTTTGGAAATCCGTGACACCAACGGCTGGACCCCCTTGGACGCGGCCACGCAAGCCAAACAAATCGCGGTGATCCGCCTCTTCTTAACCGCGCCCGGGGCGGCCTATAGCCCGGAAAGAGGCCTCGCCACGGCGCTGCACACGGCGGCGGTGGCAGGCGATCTGGAGGCGATGGCTAAGTTGACGAACCTCACGGCCAGCCTGGAGGCGCGCGATGAATTGGGCCTGACTCCGCTGCAATCCGCCGTGGCCAATGGCCAGCTGGCCGCCGCTGCCTGGCTCATTAACCAGGGAGCCAAGGTGGCGGCCCGCGACCCGCAAGGCAACACCCTGCTACACCAGGTAATTCTGCCAGGGAACGCGGTGGGTTGCACCCTCCCACCAGCCGAATGGATCGCGAGCCTCACTCAAAATCCGAATCTTAAATTGTACGCGGAATATTTGGCGCCCGCGCCGGATGCCGAAGCTCCGAATCCCGTTTTGCAGGCGGTTAGTTTCGTGCTCGCCTGTGGCGTGGACGCCAGCCTCCGCAATAATGCGGGCAAGACGGCCATCGAACTGGCGCTGGATGAAGAATATTCCACCCGGCTCATGCTATTCGACGAGGACCAAGCGAAACTCATGAAGCTCATGCAGGCGGGGGGCGGCAATCTCAATGCGGCGGACACCGAGGGCAACACTCCGTTGCACTTGGTGGGTGGCGATGTCGACTCCGAAAAAGCGCGGGGCCTGATTGCGGCCGGGGCCGATATCAATGCCACCAACCACCTGGGGCAAACCCCGCTCCACCGGCTGGCGGAATCGATTCACGGCTGGGATGAGAGCGAAGCCGGTGACAATCAGCCATTTCAATTACTGCTCCGCTCCCACGCCAATGTGAACCTGCAAGACCTCAAGGGGCGCACGCCGTTGCACAGCCTCCTGGCGTCCGATTCCGACTTCAAAGCGGAGGCCATCCGCGCCTTGATCGCGGCGGGGGCAAACCCGAATTTGTGCGATGAATATGGCCGCACACCGGCGCATCTCTTGCTGGCCAGCGAGCAGTCTTGGCATTCGGCGGGCGAATGCATGAAACCGCTCATTCAAGGCGGGGCTGATTTTTCCCTCAAGGATCAACAGGGAAAAAACCCGTTGCACTATTTCGCCGGCAATCAATCCCCGTTTTTCGTTGTGCGCGGCGTGGGCGATGCTTTTGAAGGCGTAAAGCTGGACCCTAACGCGCGCGACAATGGCGGCAACACACCCTTGCATGTCGCCGCCCGCGCGGGCAGCGGCTTGGTGGATTGGCTGGTGCAACTGGGGGGCAATCTGGATGCCAAGAATAACGCGGGCGAAACCCCGCGCTTGCTGCTGGCGCGCAAGTCCGATGGCTACCCGCAACTGGGGCCAACGAGCGCGGATACCGATATTTTCGTCGCCGCCCGCCTGGGCAAAATCGACTCCTTGGATGCGCTGCTCAAAGCCGACTCCCAATTGCTGAACTTGACCAATCGCATGGGTGAAACGCCCTTGCGGGTCGCGGCGGAGGCGCGGCAAACCAATGCCTGGCAATGGTTGGAGCGGCAAGGCGCCCGCTGGGACGCCGTCTCCGCGATCTTAGCCGGCCAGACGCAAGCCTTGGCTACCGTGTTGGCTGAAAATCCCGGCGAGATAAACCGCCAATTGCGCGGCCGTCCCCTGACTCACTTGGCCATCGTGCGGGGTGGGCTGCCCACGTTGAGCCTTTTGCTGAAGGCTGGCGCCGATATGCAAGCGCAAGACGAGCGCGGGCTTTCGCCCGTGGGCATCGCCCAACTCGGGCAGCAAACCGAAGCGGCGAACTTTTTGCGCCAACAGGGTGCGAAAGCCAATCTCTACGACGCGGCCTACAACGGGCTGGCGGAAAACACCCGCGCCCTGCTCGATGCGAACCCCAGTCTCGTCAACACCACCAACAGCCTGGGACGGACCCCGCTGGCCACCGCGGCGGGCTGCGGCCAATTGGAGGTGCTGGAATTGCTGCTGGCCAAAGGTGCCCGGCTCGAAGCCGCGGACCCCGTGAACCATTTCACCGCGCTGCACCTAGCCGCCGCCTATGATCAAACCGCTGCCGCCCAGTTCCTGCTCAACAAGGGGGCCCAAGTAAATCCCGTGGACCGGTTTGGGCTCACCCCGCTGCATCAAGCGGCGGCGCGTGGCGCGGCCAATGTCATCGGGTTATTGCTCCAGCATCAGGCCGATCCCAATCAGCCTGCGGCCAAACCGGCGGCGCCACAACTCCAGGAAGTTCCACCCTCTTACGCCATCTACAACCAGTTGCGCGAGGCGCCCCCGCTGCACTACGCGACCTACATGCTTCAGACCAACACCACGCAATTGCTCTTGAAATCCGGGGCGAAGGTCAATGCCACCGATGGCTTGGAGCGCACCGCCTTGGATCTTCTTTTCCAAACTCAAGCAGGGTTTGAATCCTACGCGATGATGGCGCTGAATCAATTGGGGGGGGACGACCCGCTTGCCTTGCACGACAAGTTCTTCCTGCCGGACATGCGTAAAAGGTCAGAACAACGAAAAGCCATCCAGCGCCTATTGGAAGAAGCCGGCGCCAAACGCAGCGCATCCAGCCGGATATTCGGGCGGTGAGCGGTGGACTCCGTCACCAAAGTGATCCTGCGCCACACTTACCACTCACCGCGTGGTTTTGACTCCCGGATGCAAAGCACTCCATGGTCCAGGGGGGATGAATCTTGCGGCTCTCTATCCGGCAACCATTGAGCAATAAAAAAAAGCGCCGGCAAGCTTTGGGCCGGCCGGCGCGCGCAAACTCATTTCCGAAGGATTCGGGATTAGTAATTCAAAACCAACCGGTAGTAGCGGATGCCGGTGGTGGGCGGGTTGGGATCCGTGACGGTGGAGGTGCCCGCCGGGGCGTTGTCCACAGCGCCTAAGGTGAGCCAGGAGCCTTGCGAGAGGGAATCCCGGTATTGGACCACATAGGATTTGCCCGCCACGGCCGTAAAGCTCAGCGCGGCTTGGCCGCTGGTTTGTTTGATGGAATCAAAGCCCAGCGTGCTGGTTCTGCTGGTGGGGTTGGTGCCCGACAGGTATTCCTGCAAATTGGTCATGCCGTCGTCATCCGCATCCAAACTGGCGTCGGACGAATCATCCGGATTCAACCCATAGGCCGTTTCCCAGGCATCCGGCAGGCCATCGCTGTCGGCGTCACTGGCGTCAGCACTTTTGGCACGGCCGGGCAACGGGTCAGCCGCGAGCCAATTGGCCGGATCGTTGGCGTAGGCGTTGGCTTGCTTGCGTTGCAGCGCCTTGCCGGCGCCATCGGCGGCCACGGGCCACGGGGCGCTATCGCTGTACTCCACTTTGTCCACGATGTAGTACGGCACAAAGCCCTCGTTGATGTGGGTGTTGCCTTGCACGGTGTCTGGAGCTTCGAGGGTGATTTTGTCGGAGTCATTGCCCAATTTTCCGGAATAGGAGCCGTAGATGGGCGTGTTTGCGGGGACGTTGAATTTGGCGCGGAAGGCCGCCAGCTGGTTCGTGTTGCTTTCGGGGTTAAAATTCACCAGGAGCAAGCGCCCGCCTGCGGCCAGGGACACCCCTTCGGGGAAGTTGTACTCCACGCCACCTCGAACGTGATAGGTGTTGGTGGTTTCCGTGGGATGATAAAGCGGCGCCGCAGCGGCGCTGATGTTGTATAACTCGATGTACTCGTCCTTCGTGTTGTCCTCGTTCGTGGTCAACGCCGAGGGATGGTACATAAACTCGCTGATGACGATGGAGCTAATCTTGGGGCCCGGATTCACCGCGCCCAGCGTCAGGGATTTCTGCAGCGGGAAGGTCACCTCACTGGCGCTGTTGGTGTAACGGCCGAATGATTGGCCATTGGGTGCGGCGCCAAAATCCGCCACCGAGCGGTAGCCGGTCAAATTGCCCGAGGTATCCACTTGGTTCAAGTAGGCGGAATCGCCTTCGGAGGAATTGAAGCTAAAAGGCGTGGCCGCGTTCGTGCCGTTGAACTGGCTGGAGTAAAGGACCAGATAACTTTGCGCGGCAATCGACGTGCCTGCGGGGAACACGTATTTTTTCCAGTTGGACGGGCTGTCCGAAAGGCACCAACCGCTGACATCGATCGCGGCGTTGCTGGCGTTATACAGTTCCACCGCGTCTTCCAACGGCGGATCGGTGTGCGACAAGATTTCATTGATCACCACCGTGCCCAGCGGCAGATAATTGCTTTTGCCGGGCGAAGCGGTTTTGGGGAAAAATGTCACTTGTGCGGCCCCATCGGGAATGCGGCCTTGCGAAACGCCGGTGGTCTGCGCGGTAAAAGAATATTTGTCGATATATCCGCTAGTCGACGAAGCCAGCCCCAGAAAGGAGCCGGCCTTGCTCAACTTGAAATTGACATGGTTCGGGCCGTTTTCAGGGGCTTTGTCGGCGACAAACTTGATGAATCCTTGGGATCCGGTGCCGATATAGCAGCGTTGAGCGATGGTGAATAACGTGGGCTTGGTATTGTCATCGGTCAAATACAGCCCGCTCAAATCCACCGGGTGCTGCGAGGGATTGTAGATTTCGAACCAATCGTCGCCGGACGTGGGGTCCGCCATCCACTCATTGAGCCGCAACCCCGAGGCAGGGCCCATGGTGGCCGTCTGGTTCGCCGCCGCCGCCGTGGGCACGCAAAGGGCCCAGGTGGAACTGGCGCTTTGCGCGCGGCCGATGGAGTAATCGGCCACTTGCATGCCGAAGGTGACCGAATCGAGCAAATTCGTGCTCGCGTCGTACAAGCACACCGAATCGCCATCTTGATTCAACCCGAAACCCGTGTTCAGCGCGCTCTCGGCATGATTGCTATCGAAATAGACGACCAAATAGCTCTGCGCTTTGACTTTAGTGCCCTCGCGAAAAGCCCAGCGCTGCGGATTGGTCGCACTGTTCGATAAATACAACCCCGTTAAGCTGGCATCCGTGCTGGATGGATTGTACAACTCGATCCAATCGGCCGTATTGCCATCGATATCCGTGTAAGTCGCGTTATTGGCCAGCACTTCGTTAATGAAGACCGGCGTGCTAGCGTAAGTGGTTGAAGCTCCTATGAAAAGAGTGGCCATGGCGGCCCACTCTCCGAACGACCAATAATGTTTGCACTTCATGCGTTGCTCTTCTTCTTCAACGTTACTCCCCACGTTGTTGCTTATTTGTAACTGAGAAGTAGAGCAATATACATGCCATGGCTAGACTAGGAAGCTTTTTCCAACACCCCCATCAACTCTTTGGCCTCCAGGGAGATCGGATTCCCTTTCATGCTGCTGGCGTGGCGGGCTTTCTCGACCACTGCCGAATAGGCTTCGGCAGCAACTCCTAAAGCATTTAAACCTTTTATGCCCAGAGTTTTATTCAGAGAAGCAACCCAGGCCACCCCATCCTCCGCCCCGGCGTCGGCACGGCCAGTGGCCAGCCGGGCGATTTCACCATAGCGTGCCAGTGCAGGATTTTCCGGTTCCCGCAGGCGCAAGGCACAAATGTTCATTTCCATGACGTGCGGCAACAAGGCCGCGCAGACCGCGCCGTGCGCCACCGGAAACATGCCACCCAAGGGCGCGGCAAAGCCATGCACTGCCCCCAATCCCGCGTTCGCCAGGGCCACGCCACCAAATAAACCGGCCAGCGCCATGTCCTCCCGCGCGCCCGCGTCGTCCCCGCTGGTGCAAGCGCGTAAAAAAGACCGCGCCACCCGCCGGATGCCCTCGCGGCAAACGCTGTCGGTGAAAGGGTTCGCCTTGCGGCTCACGAACGGCTCGATCAATTGGGTCAACGCATCCAAACCGGTGGTGGCCGTAAGGTCCGGCGGCAGGGAATAAGTTAACTCGGGGTCCACCAGGGCCAAGGCGGGCAACATATGCGGGCTGCGCAAACTGGCTTTGACGCCGTGTTCGGGGGACGCAATCACGGCGTTGCGGGTGACTTCCGTGCCGGTGCCGGCCGTGGTGGGCATCGCGATAAAGGGCAAAGACGGCTGGCGCAAGGGCAAACCTTTGCCGACCACTTCCAGATAGTCCAATGGGTCGCCGCCGTTGGCGGCCAGGGCGGCGATCGCTTTGCCGGCGTCCAACACACTGCCGCCGCCGCAGGCCACAACCACTTCGCAGCGCCCTTGCGTGGCCACGCCAGAGCCCTCGCGCACCATCGCCACCGTGGGTTCGCCCCGCACGGCAAACAGCAATACCTCGATGCCCGCGCCAGCCAATTGCCGGGCCAACGCCTCCGTGCGGCGCCCTTGGGAGCCGGTGACCAGCAGAACCCGCCGGCCAAACGCCTGCGCGGCGGCCGCCAATTCCGAAGCCACCCCGGCGCCAAAACGGATCCTCCCAGCAGTCGCAAATTCAAATACCATGGCGGCCTCCTTTAACCTTTGCGGTTCCAGTTTTCCGGCGCGGGGCAAAGGGTTTCGTATTTCACACTCGTGCGCGGCGCGGCCATCATCGGCGCCACGGCGTCACGCCAGCGGGCATAATGGGCGGTCTCTTTGTGTCGGGCGGGCGCCTCGGCGTTGAAGTAAGCTTCGATCAACACGAACCGGCACGGATCATCGGCTTGCTGGATCACGGAAAACTGGGCGATGCCCGGCTCCAGATTGCTGTGGCGGGCGTTATCCTCCGAAGCCAATTTGA
>MTLE01001300.1_pt1 | contig 24827 bp, 30 predicted proteins | sample 1982461 | NCBI WGS metagenome assembly MTLE01 (sample SAMN05712605, study PRJNA340218) | biofilm metagenome | isolation source: sample SPL anode biofilm adapted to -200 mV | place: USA | collected 2012-02-03
CGCTGTCGACGAGGCGCTGGCCCGCGTTGGCGGCTTCGACCTTGTCCGACTTGTTGTCGGCGATTGCCAGCTCTATCTTGTATTCCTTGCCATTGACCGTAACGGTCGGATACAGTTCCTGGGCAAGCCTGACGCCATCGAGCTCTTCGGCTCCGCCCGCGGCGTTGGCGCCGGTCAGCGGCTCGAACACGCCGAACTTGATGACCGAGGAATCGGCCTTGGCGGCGGGTTTTGCGCAGCCCACGATAGCGACAATCGCGATCAGAACCGCGATGATGGTGAGTAGCTTCTTCATGCTAGAGTTCCTCCCTTTTTGCAGTAGTCCGACTGACAATACTTCAGGCAGATACGCCATACTACCCCATGAATGCGCTGCCAGCAAGCATTGTTTGCGATTCCCGCGACCGTTCCGCTGCTTTTTTCTATTGACAGGAGCGGGAACAAGCGGTTAGTCTGGACTTTGATGTTTCATTTTTTCATCATCATATTTTTACTGTAGAAACATAGAGGCCATGAGCGAATCAGCATTGAAGGCGTTTGAACTACTCTTTCATCTCTCGCGCGCAGGCAGTTCTTCGCTGGCTCGCCTGTCGCGCGAGACCGGTTGGGACAAGGCTACCGCGCTCCGATACCTGAATGCGATGGAGAAGAAAGGTGTCGTGGAGCGCCGCGACGGCGACTGGACGCTCGGACTGGCGCTGCTCGAACTGGCGAGCCGGGTTCCCGTCAATGAGAACATCACGAGCCGGGTCAAGCCCGTGCTCGAGGAGCTGGCCAAGACCACCGGTGAGAGCGCCAACCTGTCGGCGATCGTCGGTTCCGACCTGATGTACCTGGCCAAGGCGGACGGGGGGCGTGCCCTCAGGCTGCGCATCAACCCTGGCGATCGATTGCCGCTCTACTGCACCGCCGGCGGCAAGTGCATCCTGTCACGCATGTCGCTTGCGATGCGCAACCAGTATATGGCGGAGACGCATCTGCTTGCCGTCGCTCCCCACACGATAACCGACCCTGAGAAGCTGTCGGAAGAAATCGAGCGGACCGTCCGCCGCGGCTGGGCCGTCGACGACGAGGAACTGGAGCCGGGACTGATATGCTATGCCATGCCGCTTGATCTGCCGCGCTACGGCTTCAGCGGCGCGCTGAGCGTCTCTGGCCCGTCCGGTCGCATGAACCAGGTCCACGACGACATACTGGCCGCGCTCCGCTGGGCCACGACCGAGCTGCAGGAGACCCTTGGCGGCGGGATCGCCGAGGATGAGCCGCCGCTGTTCGGACCCGGCCGCGGCGGGTTCAGGAGCAATGACTGGCACCGGCCCGGCTCGGAAGTCTACGAGTGATGCGAGGGCGGCCCGGCTGCCATGACCGGGCCGCGCGATTGTTCAGAATACCGGCTGGGTCTCCAGCTCCGTGGCCGATTCCTTTGATTCCGCATCGATCGGATCGGAGGCGGCGGCATCCTGCTTGAACACCGGTTTGAACTCGACATGTTCGGCAACGATAGTAATATGTTGAATAACTACATAACTTAGGAAACTGACAGAACCCAAAGCATTTCATAGAAGTAGGATAGAAAACGCATATATAGAGAAATATCTAAAAGATAACCCATGGAGGTAAAAGTCCATGGAGTTTATCAAAGCCCTAAAAAATGTGGTCTCAAAGCAAAAGCGTAAGGCCGGGGTTCGAGCCTACTACTCAGGTGGCGAGGTCTACCTAAGCCGCGTTTTTGGCTATCACCTTGTTGATGGTCGCCGCTACGAGCCGGACGAACGATACGCACCTGCGATTAGGACGATTTTCGAAATGCTCGCGGCGGGGAGGACGCTCCCAGAAATCAAGACCACACTTGACGAACTGAAGGCGAGGGACAGTTCACACAATCGGTATAGCATCTTCCGCATCATAGCTATCGCCGAGAGACCGATTTACTGCGGGTACCTGCTTCAACGTGGTCGGCTGGTGGCCGTGAAGAACCTGACGGCTTTAGTATCGCTGGATATATGGAAACAGGCTCAAAAGACTGTGAAGTTGGAGAAGAAAAAGCTCGTTGTGGAATGAACTCATCTTATGTGGATTAGTCTTTGCGTTTGGCGTATTGGTTTTATCGAAGGGTAGCGTCTCGCGGTCTTCATGCCTCAAGAGGGACAGCATGCAAACGGCCATATCAAGAACTGGGGGCGGGTAGCCAATAAGCGTAGTCTGTAACAAAAACACATTTAGATAGCGAAAATACTTGAACTAAATAGCATATTGTGGTATACTCTCAATAGGTGATTGAGGGAGGTTCATGATGATCAGAGCGCCGAACGGAGTTGAGATAACTCGCATCAATAGCAAGGCTCAAGCACTTGCTTTCTATACTCAACGCGGAATCGACTGGACATCAGTGTGCCTTGGCAAAGAACTCTTTATGATCGATCTCCTTACCAACTCCCGCTACTGGAATACTCCATCAGACTCCGATGTCCAGATGTTCATGATCCTCGGTAATGACTCAATCTACGCGATCATCGATGATAAGCCGGTTCTTGGATACTTCCAAGGAGACTACTTTATCTCACATGACGCTAAGGCCGACCACAGAAATATGATTGAAGCATTTGTGAAGTTCAATGGATACAAGACGCATATCTGGTTGTCAACTGACAATGGTGAGGATGCACAGTATCTGAGAGAGCTAAAGGCACTCAAGCAAAAGTAAGACCTAACAGCCCGTATCACTGAGTCTCGTTTTCGGGGAACAGGCGGTTCTCATAGGTGAGGTCTACCCTAAGACCAAGGAGGATTTGATGAAGAAGTCGGCACCGCGCGGAATGACTAAGGCAGAGTGGGAGAAAAGGGACTTTGCACTACACATGGCGTTCGTAAAGGCCCATCGGCTTGCAGACCCGGAAGAGCTTGAAGAGCTTCTCGCGAAGGTTGGTATCGATTACTACCACAAGTGGAGCTTCAAGGCGCTCATCGAGGAGGAAGGTATTACCTGCCAAGAAGAGTGGGAGCAGTTCCTAAACGCCAATCCCGTGATTCCAACTTATTGAAGTTTAGCCCGAGCAGTGGTGAGTGGCCCACGGCGATATGAACGGAGGAATAGGATGAACGAACGACAACTTCGCTATCGGCTTCGGAAAGAAGGGTATCTGCTCCAAAAGCGTGACGATGGCTTCATGATTGTCGATATGTTTCGGAACTATGTCGTCGCGAGTGGCTACCCATTTGCCTACAGCTTTTCGTTTGATGATGTTCTGGAGTGGCTTGCTGACTTTCTTGATGAGTCGATAGTTCAGTCCTTACAAACCTAACATACCACTTCGATGGCGATGACTGGCAGAGGTGTTTTTTACGAAAAAATGGACTTTGAATGCAGTCTAAGGCAAAGAAGGGAGAATGATATGCTGGCAGTATACGCCCATGTGTCAAATGAGGCACAACGTGAAAATGTAGAGCGACAGATTACCAATGGAACCAACTGGGCGATGCAAATGAACTCGGAAGCCGTTGTCTATGCCGACATAGGCGGACGGCGGGAGTTGGAGCGTCTGCTTGCCGAATGCGAGGCTGGGAAGGTTCAATGCATCTGGGTAGATCGTTGGTCTTGCTTGTCTCGCAACCTTGAGAGTCTCGAAGAGATTCGCGTAAGACTCAGTAAAACAAAGGTTCAGGTTCAAGTCGGAGATGCGTGACTGAAGGCCGAAGGAGAGAATCATGACTGAACGACAAATCAGGTACAGGCTACGCAAGGAAGGCTATCTGCTCAAGAGACGTGGCGATGGCTATATGATCATCGACGGGGCCCGGAACTGGGCCATTGCAGGTGGAGATGGTAACGGCTTCAGCCTCACGCTCGATGAGGTCAGCGAGTACGCGCGATCCTTGTAACGGGTAGTCCAGTGGCCGCATTGGAACTCGCTGTAGACAGCATGACTGACTGGATGCCCGAATGACTTATGTAACACCGCGCCATGAAGGAGGAAACTGCCTTGAGTCTCGACTATCGCGAGTTTGCCCCTCGCACGATCATCCTCCGGGCGCGGGAGGCCGAAGAGGTACTCAAGGTAGAGTATGGCGAACACGATGACGAAAAGAACTTGCTCTCTCATGTAATAAAGTATGCTTTATTTCGTGTTCTTGCTGTTTAATCATTGAACACTCTGTTCAGCTATTGAACAGCAAAAATGAAATTTGGGCCTCTGGTGTTCAGCTATTGAACTAATACAAAGATTACAACAAAAAAAGATAGAATTTAAAAGAGATGACAACAACAAGGTCGTGGATTTTCTGGTAGAAAATGCTACTTATTGAAAATGCCTGACAAGATAAGTGCATGAGAACAAGACCGGATAACGATCCTTTTACATCGATCAAAGTCCCTGAAAGCATCAGAAGAAATCTAAAGATCATAAGTGTGAGTGAAGACAAGCATATCTATCAGTTGCTGGCCGACCTCATTGTTAACTACATCGAATCACATAAAACATCAGAAACGTAAGCTGAAAAAAGCATATTTGATTATGAAGGTTGACCCCTAACTCGCAGAAGACAGCATACGGCATGAAGAGTCCTTCCTGTCAAGCACGGATACTTATGTACGTCTGCCTGTCTGCGTATGTGAGTAGGGTCATCCGTGCTTGGCAGGAGGGATTTTTTATTGTCAAAGGAGTGCAAAATGGCCCAAACTTATTACGACAGAGATGAGGTTGATTCAATCGATGATGACGATGACGGTGAAAGTTTCTTCCGCGAACAGCTTTCCGACATTATTAAACCGCAAGAGAAGAAAGTAGAAGAATTCAACTTTTACAGAGAACAAAATCGTTTGACGAGCAAAGTTCGTGATGCAATGGAAGTGCTTGACCGCGACATCTGGCTAATCAATGGTGCGATTGGTGATCCAGACATTGCCGAATTGGTGGGCAGGGCAAGACTCGTCAATGTGCCACCCTTTGTAGACATGGTACCTGCGATTCGAAAACTTCACAATAGCGGAAACAGTCCGACAGAAATCTTTGAAAGCATTCAAGGGTGGCCATGGATTTCAGATGTCTTCAAAGAGCGGCTTGAATTCATCACTATTGATCCAGATGAGAAAGAGGCTTTTTACTCATTCTACCGCCGACAGTGGAATGAGGCAGGACTGCGTGAGGTCCTCGAATACGCAACACGAAAAGAGTATCTCTATCGACCTGAGAAGATAGTAGAAATACTTGCATCGTACTATCCGGCTGAAATACCAATGCCTCGAAAAGTCGGACACATGAGAACGCCTGATGATGTCATGCAATGGCTGAATAGAATCACTGAACGTGATGCCAAACGTCTCAAAACAAGCTATGCCCAGATAAATCTCTACTCTGGCGGTGGATTCAAGCTCGGCGCTTTGTATTGTGTGGCCGCACCAACCGGCGTAGGCAAGAGCATTGTCCTTTGCTGGTTATGTGCAGATTTTGTTCTTGGAGGTTATAGGGTTCTTTTTGTGTCAACGGAAATGGTCGAAGATGATGTCTACGAAAGAATCAACCGTTGTATGACTGGTGCTCATACTAACGAGGAAGCATGCTTAAAGCTGATGTCAAAACTGAAGGAATCAGAAGTCTTTGGATATGATGTCTGGTGTGCTGAGGAACTCAGTAGCACGGTTGCCGGGATTGAGCAGAAGGCTAAAGAAGGCAAATATGATGTCGTTCTCGTAGATTATGGTGATAAGCTCAGTGCTGGAAGCCAGACAGAAAGTGAATACAACCGACAAGGTGTTGTTTTTTCCCAGCTTGCTCGGCTCGCCAAACGTCTCGATATTCCGGTTATTGTGGCAAGTCAACAAAACCGGGAGTCGCTCAAAAATCCAAAAGGAGGAATGGAAAACATCGGCGACTCGATGGATAAACTGAGGCCGCTTGAAATGCTTTTTGCGATACCTTACTACGACCACAACAAGATGCCAGAAATGCGGAATAGAAAAGACCTCATGATCCAGAAGAATAGGAGCGGCGTAAAGGATGTAGAACTCTTTTTTGACATCGACTATCTGGCATGGAAAATGTCAGAGCCTGAGTACATCAAAGACTGCATTGCAAAGAATGAGACGCTCAGTCCACAGGATGTTTATTACAAGATTCTTGAAGCACAAAAAGCGATGAACAAGGAAATCCAAAATGAAGTTGATGACGACGACGACGACAAGAACGACTGAAGCTCGAAGGTCGATCCCTTGCTCTATTATCCAAGGTGGATATGTCAAAGTGCCGGAATGGCTTTTCTACTATCTTGCTCCTAACAGCTTGAACATTATGAGGGTTGTCTTTCGCACACTTAAAACTGTTGGATCATATCGTTACTCAGACCTGACCAATCGTCAGCTTTCTGAGAGGTGCGGGTTGTCTGTTACCCATGTTGATCGGCTTGTATGCAAGCTCGAAGCCAAGGGCTATATGAAACGGCGAACACGATATGAAGCGCCTGAAATCAAACGAAGGAAAATTTATTTTTCACGGTTAAATATGCTCATGCACAGAAAAACTAAAGGTCGTTCATTTCGGGAAATGCTCACCAAGAGAGCCTTCAAAGATTGCAAACGGATTGAATGGGCAAGAGTCAACACCAGTGATTGGTTGCAGTGGATACCGGCACCGAATCGCATCACTGATCCTTACTGTCTCAAGGTCTATGGTGTACTCATCGGTCAGCACCTTCGAGGAAAGCATGAAATAGCTCTTTCTTGTCGCCAGATTGCCCTGATTTGCCAGATGGATCGTGGGAAGGTTAGTGAGTGTATTTGTACTCTTGAAGCACAGAGAATTTTGACGGTCGAGACGACAAGCAAGCGGCGGAGAATCATCAGATTTGTTGATTTGGAAATGGCTGGTTTATGTGCATAAAGCAGGGGGCTTTGGATGGCCAATGAGGCTATCTATTAGAATTAACAGGGCGTTTGCCTCTTAGCAGAGGCAACGCCCTATGGGAAGGAAAACCCCACCCTTATTTCCCATAAAAACAGATAAAAGGTTCCGCCCGCCCGCCGGGCTGAACAGAAGGAGAATCATGTACGACTATACCAAACTGTCAAACGAGCAGATGCGAATCCTCGCGCTCTACATCCTGCCACGATCTTGCCCCGCGACTGACCTATATGACGAGATGTGCAAAGACCTATCCATCTTCAAGGTCAAAGAGCTTCGCGGAACTATCGGCTACCTTCGAGGCCAGTTCTTTAGCAATGTATTCAGGCGGTCTCCCTACTGGCTCATCATAGACAAGCATTTCAGGAGTGATGGCATCTGTCCTATCTGCAAGACGCCGAAGCAACTGATGATCTATGGGCCGTCATTCGACAATCTCGGCGTCAACCACTTGCATCCCGAGGATCATGTTCTCGCTTGTGGCGACTGCCATCACATGCAGTATCTGTTCTGGAAGGACACTCGCATCTGGCGGCCTCTTAGGGTAGAACAAGAGATGCAGGTCTGTGCATTTCTTGAGAAGCTAAAGCGGGTTGCCGCGTGAGGTGATTATTGAAAAATACCTTACTCGTTATATTAAAATATACGTTATTCCCAGCAATAGAGTGCTTCCGAAATTCTATTTCTGACTACCTCAGTAAACCTATTTCCTACATCAAGCGATTCGGCTTCGCTACTGCTCCAAGAGAAAAAAAGTCCAAGGCCGGGACAGACATTGAGTGTCTGGTAAGCCTTGGAGAAAACATTTTCCCGCAGTGCCTTCATGTCATCATTGTCAATAATGCCATCGTCAAGCAACTGGTTGAAATATGCCGCCCAATTGACGCGATCCACCTGCTGTAGCTGGTTATTTAATATCTTATCTTTCCAGTATCCGATATAGTCGGTGACGGAGATAGTAGGATGACACCAATAGAGGCCGCTTGATCTGTATGAGACGTGGAAGCTACTTCTTACAGTCCAGCCCTTGGTCGGCAACTCCATGATCTTTGTTGTGTCAAGTCTTGGGTACAAGTTCCTCGCTTGACTCATGATGTCCCCGGGGAACAATTCTAAAATAATTTTCCAGCCATCGCCTTCCTCCGTGTAGTGGAGCGTTATTTCCTTAATCTCTTTCCTATCGACCTTGATTGACTCTTGCCAACCTTTGTGGGGAGTGACTTCACCCATACTAAGGCACTCCATGATCTGACAGCACCTTCGTGAAATTAGGTACTCAAGATCGTTACAAACCTTGAAACTTGTAAACGGATTAAGTTCTGGGTAGAAACTGTTTATATACCGCAGGAAGTCCTCGATGAGTCGCTTTTCAATGATCCCTGCAAGATGATTTTGGAGAATGATATTTAGCGATTCAATGATCCTCCGCCACGAAAGCACAATAATGTGGCTTTCGATTTCCATATCTTCTTTGATCTTAAAGCTCAATTGATCGACCCATACGTTCCTGCTTGCGGGCTTGTTCTCGATGGCAAACATAAAGCGTTCTTGCATGACGATGAGTCCATCCAATATCCCTCTTCGTGAGCTTTCCGAGAACTGTGCCCCGATATGAACAGCGTCATCAGTGATCAAGATACTGATCAATCGTTTTTCATATTTGGTTACTTCGCCTGTTGAGATTTGAGTCTGTATGGATTCGATGCTATTTGCGCCTTTCAGGAGAGAATCGGGTATATCGCTGGCATCAACATCTGTATTCAACATCGCTTCTCGCAGGTACTCAATGAACTGAATTTGCAGATATTTAGAATACCCAAGTAAAGATAGGAAGTTATAGGTTAGAACATCCTCGTGAGAGTCTTGCTTTCTTACGGCCTTCTCGAAAATGTTAAGTACGTTCATCTTGCATTCCCTCCAAATAATATAGGTTTTTAAGAAGTCCTAAGCAATAAAGCTGTCCTTGTCTACCTGTAACGATTTCTGGCGATCAGTATTCTACAAATAGGACCCAAGTGATTCTATTTCTCTCAGGGAGAACTACGACGAGCCATGTGACATCTCCAAGTTCAGCGAGGATTCTTCCAGCATCGGCAGGAAATACTTCTCTTCGCTTAGAACCATATTCCGAAGGCTATTACTGAAGACAGGTACTTCAATTTTCGAGCATCTGAAGCTACCTAAAGTGCAGTTTCTCAAAAAGCTGATCTCCTCTCGACTTCTACCCGTTTCTTGATCAGTGGTAATTCAAACAGGATATGCGAGAATGATATTACCTAAAGGCGTCTACAAAAGTATACTTTTGGGGGATCGTCCTAATCGCGCATATCAGGCCGCTATCGTGTCCGAGTGCTTGTTGGCATGATTCCCTGTCCTTGCCTTCTCTCATTCAACCATGGGTTCATTTTAGCCATTTCTGCCCTCATGCACATGGGTTTTCGATTTGCCCATCTAATCTGAGCCAAAAAAACCAGAGACCTTAACATTTCGCTCGCTTCCGTAATCATGTTCCCTCAGCCCCACGCCTTCGGGAGCTCTTTTCGATACCTATCCAGCCACTTCCAGTCTCGACTAACACGGGGATAGGTCTTCGTTCCTTTCTCGCTCCGTTTGGTTTTGTTTTCGACAAACTCGGGCATCGAGAGTAGCTCGGCTAATGGGATGATGCTCAACTGTGAAGGGAGTAGATCAGGTGATAGAATGACCACAGCCAAGATGTTCCATGGATTCCCCTTTTCAAGTAGCGGCTTGATCTGGGTTCCTTTGCCATGACGAGACCACTCGGTAATAGTTTTCACTGAAACTCGGTCGTTCGTGTTGGAAAGCAGGATGTCATATGCACTCGTTTTTACTGCGGCCAACACTGCTTGTATTTCTTGAGATTCATACCACCTTTTAACCCAGTATTCACCAATGTCTCCAATGTGATTGTCATTGCCGAGGACTATCCCTCTTTTCGCACACTCATCAAAGAGGAGACGGGATTGTACCAATGACTTTAGTGCTTGCCTGAAGAGCTCTTCATTGCTTTCTGGGAACTTGTTCATGTGTTTAATCTCCTAATGACATTCCAGATTTTCGGATAGAAAACTATTGTGATGGAGTTTCATCTCCCCAATGAGTCCAACCTTTTCGCTTGGATTCAACACGGGAAAAGAGTTCGAGATACTTGCGGTCAGGGTAGAGTTTCTCAATGATGGAGTAGTATTCAATAGGTTTGGCCGAGTGGCGAGTCTTAGGGATGCTTTGGACGGAACTTATCCTTGTCGTGATTTTGGGGTCGCAGGTTGGTGTCGCCTTGCCGCAACCAGCGATGATGAGTAGCTCATGGTCTATGCTTCCGTAATGCCCAAAGCTATAACCAGCTTTTGCCCAAATCCAAGTGGTACAGTAGCGGTACCCCCAAGCCTCCAAAACCGCAGGAAATTTCTCGAGATGTGGGGAAGGAATCCAGAGGAATAATGTGCAATCTTTGCCAGATAGCCGCTTGATGTCTGGACCCATGTCGCAGATTTCTTCAAGCGACATCGTAGGGTAGTGATCATCGACCTTCTTGAAAGATTTATGAGCATACTCGTATTGCCACGGTGGGTCAGCGTAAATCACACCAAATTTTCCTTTAGGGAGTGGTGATGCTTTTCGATCAGCGTAACGCAATGTGGCTTCAAGCCGAAGAGCCCCAGCCGAGGAAATCTCTTCTGAAGAAGCAAGCCATTTCTCAAACGTTTTGTCGGGGATTAGTGCAATCTTTTGCCAGCGGCTCGCTTCCTGTTTATTGATTCCGATCTGTTTGTACGATGCAGGGATAGCAACGGTAGGTGCCTCCGACCGTTGCTGTTGATACGTCCCCGGTTTTTGTTTCACCATTGCGGAGAGTAGCTGGCCAGCACGTCTCTCTGCTCGTAAGCGAATCGTCTCGGCCTTGCGGATCACCTCTTTCGATTCGCCAGCAAGTTTGGCGGCATAACGTAATGCCTCTGCACGGTCTCGTATCGACTTGAGGTCAATGACCGAATGAGCTTGTTCTATTGCCGCCTTGAGGCTATCCCAAACTTCGAGGTAGTTCATTCTTTGAATACTGCCGAACTGGACCTGTGCTTCATTTTGAATGATCAAAATCCAGTGATTCAAGCCTCATGTTCAACGCATGAGCGATCTTTTGTTTTTCTTGATGCTTGATATGGTGAAGGTCTGTGTACTCCTTAATAAGTCGCTGGACAACGTGCTGAACGGTTGAAGGTAGGTCCTTGTATAGATGTTTTAGCTCATCTAATGGTACTTCTTTTCTATACCACATCAATGATTGAAGATAGACGCAATACACCAAGGGAGAGTCTATTTCGTCGGCCACTTCTTTGATGATCTTCATCATTTCCTTCGATCCAAGGGCATCAGCACTTCGCTTCACAGTAGCGAAAATCGCGGTGAGGCTAAAAAATCCGAATATATTCTGTGCATACTCGTATAACTGTTCTCTTGTAAAAGAATTGTGTGGTAACGAGACTATTCTATCTACGATATAGTCGGCGAATTCTTTTTCCGACCTTGTAAACTCGTTAAGGAAATGGGTGCATATCCGCCTGTATGCATTCAATCCATTTTGATAGCATTCTTTCAAAGTTTTACGGTCGATCTCGCCACTATGATTCTTTAGTATCTGTCCCATTACTTCAACGGTACGGATTGCCTTTTTTAAGATTTTTAGTTCTTCATTTACAGAGACATCTTGGTTTTGATTCTTTTCAGTCTCAATTTCTACTTCATCAATCCCGTGCAGTAAGGCCCTTCTTTTTTCTGCTGATTGGTCATACTCTTCTATAACTTCTGCATTTAGCCTTTGAGCGTATTCATCAACACTATGCATTTCTTCTTTTGACAACGTTGCCTCTGGATAGTTGTCAAAAAGGACCATTGTGTTGATGAGTATTTCATCAAGAATTCTCGCATCCTTTGAGTGATGAACAATGAAAATACCAATATATGCAAAGCGAGACTCGTGAAGATTGTTGTAGATATTCTCAACGGCCTTCTGGCAGACGGGTTCGGATAGATGCTCTGCAAGATACTTCGCAGTAAAATAATGAAGAAGATATGCGGCATGGAAAGAATAGGTGCCAAGTGAATTTCGGTGGAAAACAGGAGATGCCTCAAATCTCCTAAAAAGATAGTCTATTTCAAAAGGGAAATTGTATGCTTGAGAGTATTGGTCAATAATGGCTTCGAGTTCTGTATGGGATAGTGATCCTATATTGTTCTTAAATAGATGATATGCAATAAATGAGAATATATTTAAGAACGCACCGATTTCACCATCGGGGATTCCCAGCTTCCTGAGAGAGATGTAAATTAATGCTTGGTAACAATGACCTTTTGAAGTCAACTCCCCATTGAGGGGTACGAAATCACTTCTCGCGGCGAGAACAGTGAGTATGTAGAATGGTGAATACGGAATCAATCCTTTAATCAGAGTAAGGTCAACATATTCCGAAAGAGTATCGGTATCGCAATAATTCTCATTACAAAGGCTATTGAAGTCAATCCATTTATCGATTAACTCCTTTCGTTTTGCATGCCCAAATTCTCGAATGCTATAGGTGCTAAATTGCTCGGTGATAGTCCGCTTTTCTAACGAGCCATTGTATATCGAGTCAACAAATAGCACTACATAAATGTTTTTAAGCTCCTCAAGCCCGGCCAGTGTCTTTCGTTGTTGGTTGTCATCGAGAAGATGGAAGTCATCCATTAGCACTACAATCAGATGACCATCAAATTTAGTTCCCTCGACATATTGGGACTTAACAGTATCATTTATTTTATTCGATATATTGCCTTTCTCGTTTTGATGGCAAGTAATCAAGACTGGTAAATACTGCTTACTCTCAAAAAGCATTGCGAAGTACACTTTTGCCAAAGATGATTTTCCTGATTGATCGCTTCCTGCTATTAGGATATTTTTTGGATTCTTCATAAAATCATTAAGAATTTTCTCGGAGTCCGTGATACGTTCATGCTTTTCTTCAATGCCCTCGATCAAAAATTCCGGGTATATGAAGAAAGTAGAGAGGTCGCTGAGTATCCCATTGCTTTGGTATGTAAACTCAGACTGCTTCAATATAGCGTTAAAAGTATCATTCAAGAGAATGTCTGATGTTTGAGATATTTTATCTTGACTCGGTAGTTTATAGTTATCCTTTTGTTTTAGGTAAATAATGCTACCATACTTTTTCTCTTTGAAGCTGTAGCGAATATAGTCATCGGGACGATAGAACGATTCATTGTAGATTTTTTCATAGAAATCATTGCTTAATCCAGAAACAAAATAATCGCTTTCATTCAGTTTTAGAAGCATTTTGAGACAATCGGCATTCAGGTATCGGGAGGCATTATTTATCCCCTGCCCGATAAATGTCTTTGCAGAATCAGAAAGAAGTTGTGGGGTTCTTTCAACAGTACCAGTATGCAAAATACAACGAGCTCTTATTGTCCGGCTGGTATTAAACTCTTCTTCTACCCTTTGTAAGAAAAGGAGCAGAGGTTCGAAGTCCCCGGTTTGAATAATAAAATAACCGCCATCTCCGGCTTCGACATAATCATCCTTAATAAACTTGTTGTATCCCTTTGCGGCTCTTTCAAGGTATGACGATAGTTGTTTTCTTTTTTCAATCAGTGCATCCGTTCTGGTATCCTGAGAAAAGTCTTCTATATCTATTCCAAGAATAACTGCGTACATTGAAAACTCCTTTAGGGGCTACTATGCAACCCATTCGCCATATAGCTCTTCAGCTTGTTCGATGACGGTCTTGATGGCCGCTTCCTGCTTATCTGGCGGATACTTGTAGTGCTTCAAAATCCGTTTAATGGCAAGCCTGATCTGCGCTCGGACGGACTCTCTCTGCTTCCAGTCGATCTTGAGGTTCGCCTTGAGGCTTTTGACAAGCTCGCGGGCGATTGCCTTCAGGACATCATCGCCAAGGTCTCTGACTGCCGACTCGTTCACACCAAGTGCATCATAGAAAGCAATCTCGTCATCGTTGAGTCCAAGGTCTTCACCTCGCTGGTGAGCCTCCCGAATCTTCTTGGCGAGTTCAATGAGTTCCTCAATGATCAGTGCTGTTTCAATAGCACGGTTCTCGTACTTCTTGAGGGCCTCTTCAAGCATTTCAGCGAAGGATCGTGACTGGATGAGGTTCCTGCGTGACTTGGGGTTCTTGATCTCGCCTTTGAGCAGTTTTGCCAAGAGCTCGACAGCGAGGTTCCGGTGAGGCATGCCCTTCACTTCTGCGAGGAACTCATCCGTGAGAATGGATATGTCAGGCTTCTTGAGTCCTGCCGCCGAGAAGATGTCAACGACTTGATCGGAATCTACCGCCCCAGAGACAAGCTGGCGGATCGCCAAGTCGAGCTCCTCGGGGCTCTTCTTCTTATCGTCTCCATTCGTCGCTTTCGCTATGGCGGCCCGCACAGTCTGGAAGAAGGCTACATCGTCACGAATCTCTATGGTCTTCTCATGAGGGACTGAAAGTGCAAACGCTTGTGATAGCTCTGTGACTGTCTGATAGAGCCTCTCCTTGCCTTCCTGCTGTGAAAGGATGTGTTCTTGAGCAAAGGGTAGAAGATCAAGGCGATCCTTCGGAGTACCAGACTTCCAGATTGACCAATTGAATCCATGGAAGAGGTCGCAGACGATCTCATACTTCTCCATCATCACCGCGACAGCCTCGTTCTGGTCGATGGCAGTCTTTCCCTTGCCCCCAGATTCTGCATAGGTAGCGAGTGCCCGTTTGAGGCTGTCAGCGATGCCGAGATAATCGACTATGAGACCGCCCGGTTTGTCTTTGAAGACGCGATTGACACGGGCTATGGCTTGCATGAGCCCATGTCCTTCCATCGGCTTGTCTACATACATTGTGTTCATGGAGGGGACATCGAATCCTGTGAGCCACATGTCGCGGACTATGACGATCTTGAAGGATGCTTTATTGTTCTTGAAGACTTCTGCGAGGTCTTTCCGCCGTTTCCCATTACGGATGTGCTGTTGCCAATCCACTGGATCGGTTGCAGAGCCAGTCATGACGACTTTGAGGACACCCCCCTTGTCATCATCCGAGTGCCACTCGGGGCGGAGGGCAACGATCTCGTTGTAGAGGTCCACGCAGATGCGACGAGACATACAGACAATCATAGCCTTGCCATCCATGATGCCTTGCCGCTTTTCCCAATGGTCCACGAGGTCTTTGGCGATGAGCTTGAGACGTTTCTCTGCTCCAACCAATGCCTCAAGCCGAGACCATTTGCTTTGCAGGGATTTGACAGTCTTCTCTTCCTCCGCCTCGGTGATCTCCTCAAAGTCGGAATCGATCTTCGGTTTTTCTTCTTGCTTGAGAGCGAGTTTGGCGAGGCGGGACTCGTAATAGATTGGAACAGTCGCTCCATCCTCGACGGCTCGCTGAATATCGTAGATGGAGATGTAGTCGCCAAACACCGCTCGGGTGTTGCGGTCATTGAGCTCGATGGGGGTGCCAGTGAATCCAATGAAGGAGGCGTTAGGCAAGGCGTCGTGCATGTGGCGGGCATAGCCATCAATAAAATCGTACTGCGAACGATGGGCTTCATCAGCAATGACGACAATGTTGCGGCGGTCGGAGAGCATGGGATACTGTCCCAGCCTCTCTTCTGGCATAAACTTTTGGACTGTCGTGAAGACTACGCCACCAGAGGCTACCTTCAGGAGTTCCTGTAGGTGATCCCGACTTTCTGCTTGAACGGGCGTCTGCCTTAGAAGCTCCGAGCAGTTACAGAAAGTATCGTATAGCTGGTTGTCGAGGTCGTTGCGGTCAGTAATCACTACGATAGTGGGATTCTCCATCTCCGGTTGGAGAATGATCCGCCCCGAATACATGACCATGGAAAGACTTTTTCCTGATCCTGTCGTATGCCAGACTACGCCGATCCGCTTGTCCCCGGAAGGGCGAGAAGCCTTGATCGTCTCTTTGACCGCCGATTCGACAGCATGGAACTGATGATAGGCAGAGAGCTTCTTGTACCAGCTTCCTTTCCCATCAGCCTCAAACACCGTGTAGAAGCGTAGAAGATCGAGGAACCTCCGCTGATCGAACACACCCCGGATGAGAACTTCCATTTGGGTCATTGTGGACGGGGCAAGCTGTTCGCCTTCTATCGTCTTCCAGACAGAGAACCGCTCCTTGTCGGCGGTCAGAGAGCCGAGGCGAGCCTCAAGGCCGTCAGAGAGGGCTATGACTGCATTGAAGTTGAAGAGGGTGGGTATCTGATCCTTGTAGGTCTGAATCTGGTTGAAGGCTTTCCAGATGTCTGCCTTCTCTTCGGCAGGATTCTTGAGCTCGAAGATGGCGACAGGGAGTCCATTCAAGAAGACAAGGAGATCAGGTCGCCGGTTGTTACCGTTCTCGACGATAGTGAACTGGTTGATGATGAGCCAATCATTCTTCTCGGGGTGGTGGTAGTCAACCAGAATAGCCTTGTCGTTGACGATGCGGTCTCCCTTGCGGTAGGAGACATCAATACCGTTCACAAGTAGTTGATGAAAGATATGGTTCTGACCGATGGCTGTGGGGGAAGAAGCTCGGATGACCTTCTTGGTGGCTTCCTCGATGGCGTCGTGCGGGATGTTAGGGTTGAGGTCGCGAAGAGCCGTCAGAAGTCGCTCAGATAAATGAACTTCGCCATAGGAAGTCCGCTCGGCGGCGGGCATTTCTGGAGCAATGTCGCCACCGAAGAGGTGCGTGTAGCCAAGCTCCTTGAAAAGATCGATGGCAATTTGTTCTACATCAGCTTCGGTCAGACCTATGCTCATTTTACTGGCTCCATGATTTTAGATATGTCTTTGTCGGATAGCTCGATTTCACCGGAAATGAGTTTGGGAAGGAGAGAGTCTCGCATAAGCGTGAGATTGCGTAGTTCCATTGTGTTGCTTTCGATGAAGTCAAAAATCGTTTTTACTTTTACATCATACTCATCTACGAGATTTGATGAAGGTACAACAGCTTTTATCGTCCTAAAGTTGGTTTTGCTGATTTCAAGGAAGGTTGTCCCGTTAGCATGTCCAATAATCGTTTCCATGTATTCCTTGCACCATGAATACATGTAATAAGGCGACAACTGGCTTTCTTTTTTTACAGCAATGAAACCTTGGTTTATTGAGACTGGAATGGCAGTTATCGCCAGATAGCCGATGGGAGCTCTTGAGGAAAGCAATAGTGTACCGGTTGGGAGTTGCCCTGAAGTTATTTGATTCACTCCATCTTGAGTGATCTTTCGTTCAGTCTCGGATAGAATGGAGCTAATAGCTGACGATAAATCCTTGGGAGTTGCAAACCAGTAGTTCCCATCCCAATACGACAGTTCTTTTGTACTTGGTGTAGAGCCACCAGCTATTTCAAGAACTTCTCCAAGTGTCGAAACACTCCACCCCTTCGGTATCTCCCCCAACTCCGAATCTACAAACGAATCGGGGAAGAGAGCATCAATCTCGGGCGGGAGACCTGTGGGCTGTCCTTCTGCCTTCTTGCGGACAGGATCGAAGTCAATGAACCATGACTTGAAGAGGGATCGTGCCATGGCTTCGAGAGTCTCGTTCATCGAGCGGAGGAGTTCGATCTTGTCGTCAAGAGTGCCGAGGATGTGGGCGATGGCTTGTTGGGTGGGTACACTGGGCCATTTTATTGTAATGGGATGAACATGGTTTCTATTCAAAGTTGGATTTGCTGAACCAACATCTAAGGATGCAAGCTCTTCTGCTCTATGTAAGAAGAAGTAATAAACAAATCTTTCGCAGTTTCCATGGAAATCTTTTACCCAAAGTGTTGTATCGTGAGGCCAAAAATCTCTCTCGATATAATAGACACTTCCAACAACACCCTTCCTTCCAAGCACAACACCCGGAGCTTTTACCATTGCGGAATCATGAAAACTCGAAATACCCCCAGATGAAATAACAGGGATTTTGCCTTCTCGCTGTTCTGCTCGGGTTATATCAAAACCTCTTTGGAGTGTTGCTTGTTCACCGATGGTTGTTGAAATCCACTCACTCGCCATAGCCAAGCACCTTTAGATTCTTGAATATCTCTTTCGAGAGCTTTTGCGATTCTGCAACCTGCTCCTTCAGCTTCGCGGTCAGGTGCTTCATTTTCTCGTCGAAGTCCTCATCGTCATCATCAACTTCCTCGGCCCCAACATACCGACCGGGGGTGAGGGCATAACCATGGGACTTGATTTCATCCTTCTTTGCCGAATGGCAGAAGCCCTGTATGTCTTCGTACCTGTGCTTGCAGTCCTTGTCGCCACGCCATGCATGGTAAGTGTCTACAATCTTCTGAATGTCAGTTTCAGTAAGTTCCTTGTGTGTTCGATCCACCATCGTGCCGAGCTTGCGGGCGTCGATGAAAAGGGTTTCTCCTCGTCGATCTCTATACCGCTTGTCAGACTTGTTGCGAGCCAAAAACCAGAGACACACAGGAATCGGTGTTGAATAAAATAGGTTTCCCGATAATGAAATCATACAATCAACCAGATCATCTTCGACAATCCCGGCACGAATATCTCCTTCGCCCGAGGTGTTGGATGACATGGACCCGTTGGCGAGGACAAAGCCCGCCATGCCGTTCGGGGCAAGGTGTGAAATGAAGTGTTGAACCCAACCAAAGTTGGCGTTGTTGGCAGGAGGTGTCCCATACTTCCAGCGTTTGTCGCCCTGAAGCTGTGATTGACCCCAATCCTTCATGTTGAAGGGAGGATTAGCCATGACAAAATCGGCCTTCACAGCCCCATGGAGATCGCGAAGGAACGAGTCGGCATGTTCCGCTCCGAGGTCAGCTTCGATCCCTCGGATCGCCAAGTTCATCTTGGCGAGCTTCCATGTGGTCGGATTCGACTCCTGACCAAAGACAGAAATGTCCCCGACCTTGCCAGCGTGATGCTCGATAAACTTTTCGGACTGGATAAAGAAGCCGCCTGACCCACAGGCGGGGTCAAACACTCGTGCGTTCTTGAAAGGGGCAAGCATATCGACAATGAGCCTGACCACTGATTGAGGAGTAAAGAACTGCCCGCCGTTCTTGCCCTCGGCTGAGGCGAACTGCGTGAGGAAATACTCATAAACGCGTCCGAGAATGTCCTTGGAGCGGTTCTCCTTGTCTCCAAGCCCAATGGTGCCAATGAGGTCGATGAGTTCGCCGAGCTTGGTCTTGTCGAGGGCTGGGCGGGCGTAGTCTTTAGGGAGAACGCCCTTTAGGGACTTGTTGTTCTTCTCGATGGCGTCCATCGCGTCGTCAATGAGCTTCCCGATGGTGGGCTGTTTTGCCTTGGACTGGATGAAGCTCCAACGAGCTTCTTTGGGCACCCAGAAAACGTTTCGGGAAAGATACTCGTCCTCATCCTCGGGATCGGAGTCCTTGTCCGCCTTCAGTTCGGTGTGGAGCTCCTCAAACGAGTCGGAGATGTACTTGAGGAAGATGAGTCCGAGGACGACATGCTTGTATTCAGCGGCGTCCATGTTGTTTCGGAGCTTGTCTGCCGCCGCCCAGAGGGTGGCTTCAAATCCAAGATTAGCCGCAGTTGTTGCCTTTTTCGGTCGAGCCATTCTCTAAATCCTTTAGTTGGTTGTTTTTGTAAGCATTTTGCCCTTGAGCCAGTCGTCGATGACATCCTTGTGGAAACGCCAGTTACGGCCAATCTTCTGGGCTGGCAGAGCACCTTCCCGACTCAACTTGTAGATTGTAGAGGCGGGAATTCGGAGGTAGGCAGAGACCTCTGCCAGAGTAAGGACTTGATGAGAAACCATGCCAAGAATGATAGACTATGGTGTAAATTCTGTCAAAAGCTATCGGTTGGAGCAAAAGTATTGTTTTCGACCGGATTTCTTTGTACAGTATAGAAAAGTCAGTGCCGAGGGGGTAGCAGGGTCGGAAGGTTTAGGTTGTAGCACCATGAAGGTGGTGCTTGGTTCCGTGGCGAGTATTCTGCTGGTTGGGATTCGAGTTTTCGCCAGTTCCTTTGCTCAGGATGAAAGAAAGGAGAAAGTTATGGAACACAGATTTGGTTTTAGGTGGATAGTAAAAGGCATCATGGATTTCATCTTCGCCATCGGGACCAACATCATCGCTACAACCCTTCTACCCTCTCGGTATTGAAGTATTCATTAACCTTGAGGGCTTAGTTGAAAAAGAAGCATCATTACATCCCTTGTTCCTTTTTATCAGCGTTCGCCTCACAAGACAATCGAAAAGGATTGGTTTTTGTGTTTGATAAGGAAAGGCAAAGGGTTTTCTGTCAGACATGTGAAAATGTTGGTTATCGGCCTAACTATTATTCAGTCGATCTTGATGGTGAATCGCCTGACTATGTTGAAGACGTACTTGCCGAGATAGAAGGTTACTGTAAACCGATTATCCGTAAAATAGAACAAGATCGTAAAATGGTAGTTGGCGATGATTACATTTCTTTGATGCACTTTCTTGGTATTCTCTCCGCCCGCGTACCCGTTGTTCGTGATTCATTCAATCAAAATATGGATGATTTAGGGAAGATGATTCTACGAGTTGGTCTTCATGGAAAAACCCCGAAAGAGATATTTGATTTCATGAATGAAAGAGGAAATCCGCTCGGATCAATCGACGAAGCAAGGACGTTGATCGAATTTGCCTCTCGCGATGACTATAGGCTTTCCGTTGATAAGACTTATCAGGTCGGGGCAGTATTCAAAATGGCAAATCTGATTGCACAAACATTAATTGATAGAAAATGGTCAGTTTTTTATCGAACTGATAATCAAAATGTAAGTTTTGTATGCGGCGATGCCCCTGTAATGCTACTCTGGCAGGATGCACGTGAATATGCTCATTTGCCACCGGGATTTGCCCTTGAAGGGACTGAAGTCATTGTTCCATTAACCAAAAATATAGCAATAATGGGCCGCTTTGAAGGATTTCAAGCGGGTGATAGCATTAGGGCGAAGACCAACTATATTCGTATGATAAACGGTCATTCAATAAACTATGCAAGTCGATTCATCTTCAGCAATAAAGAAAACATCCCAGTCCTTCTGCCAAATTTGGATAAAGCTGATTATTCATTTCAGTTTTAGATTTTGATCATAATGTTCGATTAGGGCCATTTCTTATTGTTCAGAGATTGATTTCTTCTCGCACATTTTATTGCGTATCAACATTGTTTGCAGTAATAGTATTACTCATCCAACTCAGAGGGCGTAAGGATATGTCTGCTGACTGGGCATTGAAATGCCTTGATTTGGCGTAGAGACGGGGTATTATGATTATCCTTGCTCCATGTATGACATAAGAAGCTGTCTTGCTTGGATTCAATCATGGGTTTTAAAATACTCCTACGAATCAGAATCTCCTACCTCTCTTCTGAAAGGCACTGTTCTCTTGCCCGTCATGAAATACCAGTTCTGTTCCACATTTAGGACAGGTTGTATGCCCTGCCGCATGGCACGATTTGCAGACATGGATGTCGTTCGGTAACGAAACGCATTTGGGACAGTAGTAGTAATCACCGGTGTTCGCTTCGAGGCCGAAGCCACCTCGATTGCAGACGGAACAAGTAAGTAGACGAAGCATTTCACTTGTCCTTCTTTGGCTTGTATTCTTCAAACAGCTTCAGGACTTCACGGTCTCGTATCTCTTCGGCAAGAGCTTTTGCAGAGCCCTCTTTGGTTTTGGCATTCGGATTTGCTCCATAGCTCAGTAATAATCGTATCATGTCTGATCGTCTTGAGTAACGATTGTTGATTGAGATAGTCAAAGCAGTCATATCGTTATATGTGCTGAAATGCGGGTTGTCGCCAAAGTCGAAAGTCAAAGAAGCGAAAGAAGAATCCTCTTCCAAAATGGTCTTTACTCGATGAAGATCACCGTTCTTGATATTGTCTATGAACGAACCGACTACCGCATCCGCCATATCATCAGCGAGACTATAGGCTTGAATAGCTAAGAATGAAAGATCATCATCATTTGGCTCGCTTCGTGCCACCAGCCCTTGAAGAGCCATACCCGCAAAATAGTCGCGTTTGCTAACTTCGCTTGGTCTATGCATGAACGTCCCCCGAATAAGCAGTAAGCATTAAGCAATGTAAGTCTAATAGCTTATGTAGAGAAGTCAAGAAGAATAGTGTTAGAGCTTATCTAATCAAAGCATTCCTGCTAAATATCCATCAATAGTCTCACCAGTCGAAGGGCATATGGATGACCTTATGATCCTTGGCATTGGAGACAAGTGGTCTTCTTTCGATTAGATCGCCATTGGCCAGCGGCGTTTCGATTCGAGCATAGTCAGCAAGGGATAGTGAAATATAGAAATATTCGTAGCTGTACTCAAGGGGATTACATCCCAGCCTGAAGAGGTGCGAAAGGAGGTCTTCATAGACCACAACCTTGTACTCCATGTCTCGCTCCATCTGCCAATACCCAAGACGCTGAACATCATTCGAGACCGTGACTGCAACGCCCTTGGAACAATCTCCAACCTGCTCGGCATAGATGTTGAGCTTGAGGTAAGTTGGAATCGGTAATGAATCCAGAGCAACATCGAACGGCTCGAACTGTTCCCAGCTTTCGAAGGCAATGGTAGTAAAATCATCTTCAAAATGATGAAATGGAAGACGCTTATAGAGAATCGCCGCCTTCAAGCCTTGATATACAGTGGCTCTACTCATTTTGCAGGACTCCGCTCAACCAGACATCTCGCAATCGGTCGATATAGTCCTGCCGCAGTTTGGGCGTAAGGATTGAGGTTCTGTAAACCAAGTCCTCAAGCATGGCCGCTGTCATTTCTGCCTTTTCGGATTCTGTAAGCGGTGGGTCGTAGACATACATAGTTAAAATCCCTTTGTGATTTCAAGGTAGTAGGATGAGATTAGTCGAGGGTGCGTAGTCGATCCATTGATGATGGCGATGTGGTCACAAAGCTGATCGCGGTTCGCTTCATAAACGATGATTGGCACAAGCTCCAAAGGATCGATAGCACCTTCGACATAGTTGCGTATCTGTTCTTCGACTCGCAGGTAGGTGGCATAGTCCATGATTCGTAAGAAACACGCATAGGCGAAAATATTGGCAAGAAGGACGCTCGGATCGCGGTATAGATCAAAAATCAAGGCACGACGGCGATAGAGGAGATCAGACATGCTCTTCCTGTCGTCCTCATTGATGAAGCCAACCTGAACAGTCCGGCTTGCCTCCCATGTGACAGAAGCGTCGAGAGGATCGCTATAACAGACTGTCATAGAGTCGCCTCGATGACAGGATGGGTATAGTAGGCCGCAAGGCAAAGCTGGATTGTTGTAAGCGGAGCCTTGTCACCATGTGCTACTTGCCAGAAATAGTTTCTGATTTCTCTGAATGTCAGGATGATCGACCGGATGAAGTAGCGAGGAAAAAAGATGGAGGAAAAGTAGCCCTCAGCATCGATTCGGCGGAGAAAGTAGCAATCAATAAAGTAGATTTTGGCCCAAGCATTCGATTCAATCTCCAAGCCTTCGTATGCCTGATGGCGGGCATAGGCATAGCAGGTCTGTAATAGGTGCTGAAAGTTTGGATTCTGTAAATCAAGTAATCGGACATTAAAGTGGAAGTTGCCCAGTCTCTGCTTGAGTAGGATGCCGAAGGCTGACACCTGCGGTATCCAGCTCTGTTCGGGGTAGTGGTAATCAATGCTTCTAATCATCAGCCGTTCAATGGTATTGGGCATGAGGTATTGTATCAAAAGGTAGGATAGAAATCAAAAAAATGGATTGTGCTATCTCTTGATCAGGGAATGGGCTTGTTCAGATTTTTGATTTATTATTGGTTGTAAAGTAAAATGCCAGACTGATGAGAATCTACCTGACGAGACTTCCCGACATCAATACCGACCGCGATCTCGCGAAACATGGATATAGAGACTATGGCCGCTTCGCGCTTCTAAGGGGAGCGGCAGGTTTATGGTTTGGTAGCCTTCATTCTTCACATCCGGTGACCACGCAAACTGGGTGGTACTGGGCCATTGATGGGTATGGTGATCTCGCGGTTTCTGCCCGAGGGGCTGGTATGGACGGCGAGATGTTGGTGAGAGAGCACCGCGACATTCTGGGGTGGCTTATTGCGGAGCTCGTACATCGAAGGATAATCAGCAAGCCAAAGGCTCTTGAGTTGGTATAGTAAAGGCACCCATCAGTAGGTGCCTCGGGGTTGGGGTAGGACAGGATTATCGAGTCCAAGTGTGAAGACTACCCCCCATCGCTGTGATTGTGTTGGAGCCGGTGTACGTTGGGTTCATCGTTACGAATGACTCGAATCCGCTCAAAATGTTGTTGCCAACAATACCGCCTTGTACGACAAACTGGAAGTCAAGGCTCGGATGCGCTGTGGGAGTACATACATCGGTAAATGTCGGCCCAATGTTGGCATCATTCAGGTATGTACTTCCTCCAACTGTAATCGTCCATTCGGTGCCATAAGTCGAGTCGAAGTTGACTGCGGCATCGGAGCCAGTGTACTTCTGACCCGCACCATCCCACTGATAGATGTCGGTAATGGCGAGGGTGCCAGCCGCATCAACACGGGTGAAGCTCTCGGAGCCGGTTAGGTACATTTTCACAGGGGTGGGTGGATCGACAGGGGTAGTACAGCCAATAGCCAGCATCGCCACAAAGGCTGTGGCCATATGCATCAAAGTCCTCTTCATACGATTCCTCCTTGCTATTATGAAATGTATTTACTCGTTCTTTTTTGCCGGAGCGTACTCCCCGCACCAGTCATTCTTCCCCTTCATCGTTGGGAAACGGAATTCGTGTGAGTTGGGAGATTCGATCCAGACGGGCGGGTGTCGTCTGCATTGCTTACCATTCTGGTAGAAATAGTCACAGGTCTCGCATGATCCTTCCATACTCCCCCCCCCCGT